>ERZ773099.2079-NODE-2079-length-14146-cov-6.153786_pt1 | contig 14146 bp, 12 predicted proteins | sample MGYA00511120_ERZ773099 | MGnify/ENA primary metagenome ERZ773099 (study PRJEB29015, sample SAMEA2738012) | human oral metagenome | biome: human oral; feature: human-associated habitat; material: dental | place: China | collected 2104 ... | reverse complement strand
AACACTATGCCGAAGAACAACAACAAAATGTGTCAAGCTACATACCCTACAAAAAACTTCGGCATAGTTTTTTCTTCGGCATAATCTATAAATATTTATAGGAATAACAAACTAAATGAGTTTGTGGACAATTATCTTGATGGAAATATTAAAGTGTTGCAAAAAGATCATTATAACGAAAGATTTGGAGCAAGCGAGGAAATTGGTACGATCATAATATAAAAAAATGAAAATAGAGAAAGGAGGGCATTATGTCAGAAAAAAACAAAACAGAAAGATCCAAATACTTTTATATGAGGATTACAGGGGACTATGCCTTGTGGACTGACCCTGCGACAAAAGGCGGTGGAGAGAGGATCAGCTATCAAGTGCCGACAGCTCAGGCTCTTCAAGGGATCTGTGATGCCGTTTATTTTAAGCCCACAATACGTAATGTCGTCGATGCGGTTAAGATTGTAAAACCGGTGAGATTTCATAGTATGGGATACAGAGCATTGTATGCAGATTTATCTCCGGGGCTTAATTATATAACGGTATTAGAGGATGTGGAGTACTTGGTACAGTATCATTTTGAATGGAATATTCATAGAGATGATCTTTTACAAGACAGAATTATGAAAAAACACGAGGCTATTGTAGAAAGAAGTCTGAAAAAGGGAGGAAGGCGGGATGTGTTTTTAGGTGCAAGAGAATTTTTAGGATATGTGGAAGCCATTGATGAAGATGAATATTTAAAAGAGGAAACCTTTTATTTTGGCAGTGATCTTGACTTGGGATATATTTTTCATTCTTTCATATATCCAAACAATGAAGAAGGGAAACTTAAATCACTTTTTACACATACAATTATGAAAGACGGTATTATTAAATTTAAATCTCAAGATGAATGCGAAATTAGAAACGAGCTTTCTTCTTATACATTCAAAGGACATAAAGGGGTAGTAAGTGTAGATGAGGAATTAAAAGAATATGGGGAAGGCGGTGAATAGATATGAGTGTTTTGACCAATCTCCTCAAGTGCTATGAATATTGTGAAAATGAAGATTTGGTGGATGTGCATAATGGGGAAGATACAGTACTTTTGCCGCTTTATCACAGCAATATAAAAGCAGAAAAAAACAATGTTCTAAAAGTAACCTTGGATGAAAATGGCGATTTATTGAGTGCGGATTTTGCAGCTGTTGGGGAAGTTCATATTTTTCCGGTTACTGAGGCATCGGCTGCACGTTCAGGGAAAAAACCAGCACCACATCCACTAGAAGACAAAATGAAGTATTGTATTTCAAAAATAGCGGATAATAAGAAGTTCGAAGCCTATAAGAAAGAATTTAACGAGTTTTATGATTACATTATGAATGAAAATCATGTAGATGATCCAAAAGTAAAATTATTTCTGAAAGCCGTTAAAAAGTTTTTGGAAAATGATAAAAACTATGAAATGATTTTAGCAAAATTACCATTTAATGATATTGTTGAAAAAGAAAAAGGGAAGATAGAATATACCAGGGAAAATGGAGAGAGAAAAAAGCATGATTTTAATAAAAAGGAAAATGAGACATTTTTATGTTTTGAAATGAAGCACGCTGAGGGTAAATATCTTAATGTGGATACTTTTCAGGCTTTGCACAATGAATTTATTAGATACATAGATGAAACCTCAATAGATAATGGAAATAAGATAATTTGTAATATCAGTGGAACTCGGGAAGCAATCACATATAAACATAGGGGGCCGATGAGTAATGCCAAGGTTGTATCGGTAAGCGATAATAAAGAAACCTATTTTGGCAGATTCAATAAGGGTTCGGACATAATCAAGATAGGAAGAAAAAGCTCGGAAAAGATCCATTTAATGTTGAAATTTTTGTTGGAAAATAAAAATAGTCATATCAAATTGGCGGGAGAGTTATATTTAGTAAATTGGTTTTCAGAAGATATTAAAAATAGTATCGAATTTGATTTAACTGATAACGAAACTGATGATGACGACTATATGGAAGATGATAAGCAGATTCCGGTTTCGGAAAAAAATCTATTAATTAATAGAGCATTTACAAGGGGTGCAAAGAAGTTGAACTCTGATGAACAGTATTATTTAATGCTAATAGATAAGTCAAGTAAAGGCAGAATTTCCGTCAGATATTATAAAGAAATGCCAAATTCACAACTTGTTGACAATCTTAAAGCATGGCAGAATAAATGTATTTGGGAAAAGAGACAGAAGAACAGTAATTCATATGGTCCTTGGATGCCGACATTGAACAGCATTCTCCTTGCGACATATGGAATTGAAAAAGACAGAGAATTAATTATGAGAGATAAAGGGAAAAAAAAGAAGACAAGGAAGGTTTTAGTAAAGCTCAATTTCAAAAGTTAGTTATAGCTTTACTTGAAGGAAGAAGTGTACCTTCTAATATAAAAAATGCTTTAGCTCAGAATATCAGAAACAGACAAAGATATAGTAAAACCTGGAATGAGGTATTAAATGTAAGTTTAGCGATACTTAGCGAAGGGAAAAAGGAGGATAATGAGATGAGAGAAAAAGATTGTCAAACAAGATCGTATCTTTTTGGACGATTACTTTCTGTTTATGATAAATTGGAAAATGATGTTTTATGGGATAAAAATAAAAAGCAAGGTTCAGATAAATGGTCAGATATTAGGGCAACTAATGCAGAAAGGTATTGGAATGTTTTTGCAAACAAGCCGGATACAACGATGGGAATGCTGGAACGATCTACAAAATATTGTGTAGAATATATGAAATCGAATGGGTTAAGTGGATTTTTAAAAAAAATAGAAGAAGCTAAAGGCGAAATCCTTGAACTTCTTGATACGGAAGAAAACAGAAAATATAAAAATACACAGTTGGATAATGATTTTATCTTTGGATATTACGCTCAAAGAAAAGAGTTTTTTACTAAGAAAGAGAAAGAAGTAAAGGAGGAAGACAATGAATAAGATAGATTTTATTATGACATTTACAGTGGAGAATGCAAATTGTAATGGTGATCCTTTGGCGGAAAACAGTCCGAGGGTTGACTCAAACGGATTGGGCGAAGTTTCGGATGTTTGCTTAAAAAGGAAGATAAGAAACAGGCTTCAGGATAATAAAAATGCCATATTTGTCCAATCAAAAGAACGAGCGGATGATGGCTGCACATCTCTTCAAAAAAGATATGAAGAATATTTTAATGAAAAAATTAAGAAAAATGGAAATGTACAAAAAAGGTCGGATATATCGGATGAAGAAGTCGAAAAAGGATTTAATGAAAAGTGGCTTGATGTTAGAGCCTTTGGACAGGTTATTACTTATGATAAGCGTTCGATTGGAATAAGGGGGCCTATATCTATAGGGATAGCAAAATCTTTAGATCCAATAACGATTGAGAGTATGCAAATCACAAAAAGTATAAATGGAATGGAACAAAAAAATCCAAACGACAAGGCACCTGATACTATGGGAATGAAATATTTTGTAGAATTCGGAACTTATATGGTACATGGGGCTGTTAATTCCTATTTCGCTGAAAAAACAGGATTTAATGAGAAGGACTTGGAAGAGTTTAAAAAGGCATTAAAAACAATTTTTGTCAATGATGCATCTTCGGCAAGACCGGACGGTTCTATGGAAGTAAAACAAATCTTTTGGTTTGAACACTCCTGCAAAGTTGGTGATGTATCCAGTGCAAAGATAAAATCACTGATTGAATGGGATAAAGAAAAGGAACATCATTGTTATGAAGATTATAATATTACTATTGATGAGAAAAAATTGAAAGAATATGAAAAACTGGGACTTAAATTGACAATAATAGAAGGACTGTAAAATGTACAATGAAGATGATTATCTTATGTTAAGCGGAATTCAGCATTATTACTTTTGTAAAAGACAATGGGCACTTATCCATATTGAGCAGCAGTGGGATGAAAATCAAAGTACTATGGAAGGAAATTATCTTCATGAAAAAGCGGATATGCCGTTTTTAAAAGAAAAACGAAAAGATTTTTTGATTAGTCGTGCAATTCCGGTATCGTCCAAAATTTTAGGATTTAATGGTATCATAGATGTTATAGAGTTCAGAAAGTCTGATGACGGCATAAAGTTGGATAGGCATAAAGGGACATGGATGCCGGAGGTTATCGAGTATAAACGCGGAAAAGAAAAACAGGACGAAAGGGATATTGTTCAACTTTGTGCTCAAGTGATTTGTCTTGAAGAAAAATGGAATGTAAAGATAAATAAATCATATCTTTATTACTTTAAAACCAACAAACGTATTGAAGTTTCAATAACGGATGAACTTAGGAGCAAAGTAATTGCAATTTCAACTGATATGCATAATTTGTATAATCAAAGAAAAATTCCGTCAGCGGAATTTTTTAAAAATTGTTCATTATGTTCTTTATATGATATTTGTATGCCCAGAATTACAAAAAAGAAGACATCAGTTTATAATTATTTATATGAGGATGAGAAATGAAAAAATTATTGAATACATTGTATGTGACAAGAGAAAACGCTTATTTATCGAAAGATGGTCAAAATGTTGTGATTACTGATGATGGATTACAAATTGGTCGTTATCCGATTCATATTTTAAATGATATCATCTGTTTCAGTTATCTTGGAATGAGTCCGGCTTTGATGAGGCTTTGCTCAGAAAACAATGTGGGAATTTCTTTCTTAACTCCTCAAGGAAAATTTTGTGGAAGAGTTGTAGGAAAAGAAAATGGGAATGTTTTATTAAGAAGAAAGCAGTATAAAATGGCGGATTCTGAAACATCGGCAGATTTTGTTAGAAATATTATTTATGCAAAGGGTCTGAATTCAAAACGAATTTTAAGAAGGTGTATTTTAGATCATGGGGATAAGATCAATACCATAAAACTGGAAGAAAAGATAATGGAAATAGATAATTATCTTAAAAAAATTAAAGTATCTGATAACAAAGATACGATTAGAGGTTATGAGGGAGTAATTGCAAAAACGTATTTTGATTGTTTTGATGAACTTATTTTACAGCAAAAGACGGATTTTTACTTTAACGAGAGAAATAAACGACCGCCTGAAGACAATGTGAATTCTATGTTATCTTTGTTATACACTTTTTTAGCACATGATATCGCATCTGCACTTTCTGCAGTCGGAATAGATAGCTATGTTGGTTTTATGCATACGGATAGACCGGGTCGTATGTCAATGGCCCTTGATGTTATGGAAGAATTAAGGGGTTTTATGGTGGATCGTACAGTTTTATCTATAATTAACTTAAAAATTATCGGAAAAAGTGATTTTGAGAAAAAAGAGAGCAGTGCAGTGTTAATAAAAGAGTCCGGTAGAAAAAAGATTATAGAATATTGGCAAAAAAGAAAACAAACGGAAATACTTCATCCATATCTTAAGGAGAAGGTTAAAATCGGACTATTGCCACATGTGCAATCTATGCTATTAAACAGTTATATCAGAGGTGACCTTGAAGCATATCCGCCATTTATAATAAAGGAGTAACATATGTTAGTGTTAATTGCTTATGATGTTGAAACCTTAACAAAAGAAGGCAGAAGAAGGTTACATAAGGTTGCAAAACTTTGTGTAAACTATGGCCAGCGGGTTCAGAATTCAGTATTTGAGTGTAGTGTTGATCCTGCACAATTAGTCGAGATAAAGCATGAACTTGAACGAATAATTGATAATGATTCGGATAATGTAAGGATCTATCATATGGGGAAAAATTGGGAAAAGAAAATTGAAACCTTGGGTAAGAGTGAATCATACAATCCGGATAGCGGTGTTTTGTTTCTTTGAAACTTAAATAGTGCAAACAGGAATATTTTATTTTGAGAGATTGTGTTGCACATTTTTTTGTTTATGGTTCAAGTAAAAAACAGTAGACAATTAGAGTTTTTTGAAGACTGAATGAATTATATTTGATGTTAAAATTATATAGCCGCAGTAATTGTACAATATATTGCGGTCGCACCCCACAGGGGTGCGTGGATTGAAATGAGGATGCCCCCACCTGCACGCAGGATATCCAAAGTCGCACCCCACAGGGGTGCGTGGATTGAAATCATATTCGGTAATTCATCCGGTATTATATTCTTTGTCGCACCCCACAGGGGTGCGTGGATTGAAATGGCATAGTTTTTTCTTCGGCATAATCCTTCTTATGCGTCGCACCCCACAGGGGTGCGTGGATTGAAATTATTACTCCGACGAGTGCTTTTATCGTCGTGGACTTGTCGCACCCCACAGGGGTGCGTGGATTGAAATTTACAGTAAGTGTTTTATGTGTTGGCGGATACCTCGTCGCACCCCACAGGGGTGCGTGGATTGAAATTCATTTTTCCATTCGTTTACAAGTAATGAGAATGGTCGCACCCCACAGGGGTGCGTGGATTGAAATTTCTATGTTCCATTACGCTATTCCACTGTATGCCGTCGCACCCCACAGGGGTGCGTGGATTGAAATGCAAGATCGATCCCCTTTGTCACTATGGTTTCGGCGGGTCGCACCCCACAGGGGTGCGTGGATTGAAATTTGAAAAAATTTAATAAAAAGGGTTGACATACTCGTCGCACCCCACAGGGGTGCGTGGATTGAAATTGAAGATTTAGCCCGTAAGCAGCTGAGGCAGGATGGGTCGCACCCCACAGGGGTGCGTGGATTGAAATCGAAAATGCTTGATATATTTCTCAATTTAGGCTATGTCGCACCCCACAGGGGTGCGTGGATTGAAATAGTTTTATGGGGCAAATAGAACCGGCAGATGGGCTGTCGCACCCCACAGGGGTGCGTGGATTGAAATTCAAAAGCTCCTTAAATTCGTCAGTATCCCAGCTAGTCGCACCCCACAGGGGTGCGTGGATTGAAATCTATACTGTCAACATCTCCTATATTCAAGGGTGTGATAGTGTGTTCTCAGAGTATGTTAGGGAATATCTGTAATTAAAAGTCTTTCAGACAACAAGAGTTTTGACAATGAGTTGATAGAAAAGACAATTATCTTTGGTGAGATCGGTAAAAAAGCCTTAAAATTTAAAGCAAAACAGCTTTCGCTTTTTGCATTCATATTAGATTTAAGATATTTTATTTTACTTTTACTACTTTCGTGATGGATTATGTATTTGTAGCTTACCTATGGACAGATTGTGACAGTTCGCAGTTACGAGAAAATGGAGGGATGCTGTTAGGAGGGCAAAGACGGCGATATTTCATTGCAAGTTTTTTTGAAAAACGCACTCATTCTTATTCTTGATGAAATGACAAGTAATGTTGATTCGTTAATGAGTAACTTATTCAATATGCTATAACAGAGCTTTCTAAGAATAGAACTGTTTTAGTTATTGTCCATCATCTAAAGACTATCAGACAGGCTGATTAAATATTAGTGTTTAAAAAAGGACAGCTTCAGGAATCGGGCAATCATATGGAGCTTTTGAAAAAAGAAGGCTATTATTCAAAACTGTGGAGGGCACAGTACGGTGTGTAATGATGATTAGCTCTCATCCCTCATCGGAAGGCAACAAAATCTCACAGACTGTACCTTTTCCTGTATCGGAAGTCAACTTGAGGCTGTAATCCTCATTGTAATAAAAGTTGAGGCGGGCTTTAAGCATTTTTAGCCCGTTGTGACCTGACAGGGAGAACTCATAGTCTGTTGTATCGGAATTTAACATTCTATTTATGGCGGATAATTTTTCGGAGGCGATACCGGCACCGCTGTCACAGATAGTAATCTTTACTTGTTTTCCTTTGATTTTTTTTGCAAAAATTTTTATCGTAAAAATTCCTGCCTCAGTATTTTTTTTGTAACCGTGGAGCAGGGAATTTTCTATGATGGGTTGGAGCATGCCTTGAGGAATATGATAATCGGATAAGCCCTTGTCTGTCTCCCATTTAAAAACGATTTTTCCCGAGGTTTCAAATTGGGCGAGGGAGATGTAGGAATGAAGATAATCAAGCTCTTCTTCTAATTTGGCATACTGAAGATTGGAGGTTTTGCCGTATCTGAGCAATTTTGAGAGGTTCAGTATGGAGGCGTATGTAGTTTCTGCATTTTCTTTGAGAGCCAGGGAGGCGATGGTATTTAATGTATTATATAAAAAGTGAGAAGTTAAGTTTGTTGAAAGCAAAGTCTCTCTGTGAACCTTATTATCCTCCTTCAGTTGCATTTTTTCCTCGGACAGTTCTTTAACTAATAAACTTTTATTATAATTATCATGGATTTGAGACTTGAGTACATGATAATTTAAAATTTCCTCGGTGAATTTTCTGAGGCTGAAAATGGTAGCATTGATTCGGCTTTTAGGTATATTCAGAGAAGATTCGGATCTGTAGGTGTAGTCGGTAATGTGTCCCGCTTTAATATGACCTACGATTTTATTTAAGTATTTTACGGGGGTATTTAAGATTATGATGCCAAATTCGCAGACATCGGCGAAAATAGTATCATTGTGCTCGTTTAGGCTGCTTTTATTTGTATAAAAGGGACAGTTTTCTATGTTTTCGTGTATACGACAATTGTCCTTGCAGGCAGTGGGAAAATCACGGCCTTTTAAGAGGAGATTTCCGTACTTATCAAATAAGGAAACCGGTATACAGAGTTTTTTCATAATTTCTCTGTGAAGCTTAAGGATTTCCTTATCCTTAGATAATCCCGGCAGGTCCAACGGAAAGATATTTTTAGCTGGGGTGCTTTTTTGTAGCACTTTTGAAAAATCTTGTAAATTCGAAGTTGATACCACTATGCCTTCCAGAACTTCCTCTGCCGAATTTTCTATCTCATGGATTTCTCCCACTCGTATATTGAAAGACATGCCGGGTTCCACATACGTTCTTTTATCATTGATCCATTGGTATCCTTGTCCCTTTGTTATGTAATAGATTTGATTGTCTCCAAAATGAATATGTTTTTTTATTTTTTTACCCGGCAAAATTTTAACGATGCCCACGCTGCAATAGTCCTTTGAATCAGACACCTTAAGCCAGGTAATTTCTCCCCAGGAAAATTTCTGCACTTTTTTCATTTTTCAAACCTCTAATTAAACCATTTAGTTTTCTTTCTGTACTCGTTTGGAGTGATTCCGAATTCCGTTTTGAATACTTTATAGTAATAGTTTGTATTATTGTAACCCACAGCTTCGGCAATGCTTTCAATACTCAAACTACAGTCGGACAACAACTCCAAAGAGTTGTTAAGTCGAAGGGAGTTCAAGAACTTTGAATAAGTAGTGTCTAAGTGATGTTTAAACAATCTGCTTATGTAGCTGTCATTGACATTAAAGCGTTCGGATAATTCCTTAAGACTTATCCGGCACCTATAGTTATTTTCGAGAAAACCTATAATTTCGTTTAGAAGTTCACTGTCTGTATAGTAATCCCCCAGAGCATGGCTGACCGCATCATAAAACTGTTCCTTGTCTATCGGTTTAAGAAGAATGTCGTTGACCCCCAATCGCAAAGATTTTTGAGCATATTCGAAGTAGCCGTAGGCGGTAATGATTATATAATTGATTTTTTTATCTATGTTCCTTTGTTCCCGGAGCATGTCTATGACTTCCAACCCGCTTATATCTGGAAGAGAAATATCCATAAAAACTATATCCGGCTGTTTTTCGAGTATGGCGGAAAAGGCATTTTTCCCGTTGGAAATTTCGGATATTACTTCTATGGGAAAAGAATAGTATGAAATCAAATTCTTTACAAGAACTATGGTAGCGTAGTTATCGTCAATAATTATTGCAGTCTTCATCACAGCCTCTTTTCTTAATAAAATTAAACTATGTTTTGACTACAGTATATCAGAAAATGTATCGGTAAAATATACTATACGGGGAAATAAGTCCATGGGAGATCCGGAAAAAGAATAAGAAAATAAAGAAAATCATGCAAATAATTGTAGTAAAAGTGCAACTGTGTTAATTGAGAATGGATTATTGCTGATTTAAACTTATAAATAAGTAAATATATTTTGGAAGGAGGTAAGTAAAATGAAAGATAAAGTTGCAAACGGCGGAGGTTCGGTCAACGGGGAAAAATTAAATTTCAGAGTTGGTCCCATAGGCTCGGCACTTCCCATGGTGTTCTTCATTATTTGGGCTATTGTATGCAGTATGTTTGATATTGCAAATGAGCAGAGTTTGATTGTAGGAGCCGTTATCGGACTTGGCTTAGGTCTGTTTGTATGCAAAGATTCACCGGACAAGTACTTGAAGGCTGTAACTGTCGGAATGACTCAGTCAATTGCCGCTGTGGCTATCATAGCGTGGTTTTGGGCCGGCACATTTGCGTCTATATTGCAGACCGGAGGCCTAGTGGACGGCTTAGTATGGATTGGCGTATCTACCGGTGTCAGCGGTTCTTTATTTACGGCATTAACATTTATTTTATCGGCAACCTTCGGCACGGCGGTAGGCACAGGCTATGGAACTTTAGTATCCTTTACAATGTTAATGTATCCTGTAGGGGTTTTAATGGGCAGTGATCCCTTGGTTTTAATGGGAGCGATATTGTCAGGATCTGCCTTTGGAGATAACCTTGCCCCGGTTTCGGACACGACAATTATTTCGGCAGCTACACAGGAAACGGATATTATGGGAGTAGTACGTACGAGATTTAAATATTCTGTAACCGCAGGCATTATTGCCCTGATATTGTTCTTTATTTTAGGAGGTACAGGCAACAAAATAAATTCAACGACAAATGCAATGGATTTGATAGGAAAATATGCTGATCCGAAGGGCTTGATTCTGTTAATATCCTTTACCCTGGTTTTAGTATTGGCATTTAAAGGTCACAATTTAATTTTTTCAATATCATGGGGAATAATAACGGCGTCAATAATAATTGTAGCTTTCGGCCTCGGTAAATTTAAAGACATTTTATATTTTGACTTGCAGGAGCATAAGTTAAGCGGAGCCGTAGTCGATGGAATAGGCGGATATCTGCATATGTGTGTCCTGCTTCTTTTGATAATGGCGGCGGGTTATCTGGTTACAGCGGGGAACTTAATGGCAGTGATGGAAAACCGCATAAGGAACAGAGTGGGTGGCTCTGTTAAGAAGGCGGAGTTTGCCGTGTGGCTTATAGTATCCGTATTAAATTCTCTTATGAGTGTCAATGCTGCCGCTGAAATTACAGCTGCCCCGTTTGTAAAGAGCATAGGAGAGGAGTTTAATATTCACCCTTACAGGAGAGCTAATATGCTGGATGCCATAACCGCCGCAGGCGGATTTATACTACCTTGGAGCGGAGGTGTACTGCTTGCAGTAACTGTAGTAAACGGTATGCTGGATAAATATCCTTTTTTAAAACCTATTAAGACCGGAGATATATGGCTGTATGCATTTCACGGTTGGGCTTTAGTAGCCGTAATGCTCTTTGCCGCCCTCACAAGCTGGGATTTGAAATACATCGGCAAGGAAGGAGAACCGGTTAAAATAGATCCGAAAGCTGTAAAACAATAGCCGAAATAGGAATTTGTTAAAGACCGGGCAGAATATTTATTATTTCATAGTCAAGGAGGAGGCAAAATCATGAAAGGCAAGATGAAGGCCATCGTAAAGGAAGGTGCAGGAAAGGGTGCGGCATTGAAAATTGTTGATATTCCGCAGATAAAAAGAGATGAAGTTTTAGTAAAAGTGCACGCCGCCTCGATTTGCGGTTCGGATATGCATATATACAACTGGGATCCTTGGGCGGAAGAGCACATGACTGTACCTGTAACCATAGGCCATGAGTTTTCCGGAGAAATCGTTGAAATAGGCGAAGGGATTAGATCTTTAAAGGTGGGAGATATTATATCGTCCGAAACACATTTTGTCTGTGGGCATTGCGAGCAGTGCAGAACGAACAAGGCTAATATATGTCCCAACACGGTTATTCTAGGCATAAATGTAAATGGTGCTTTCGCAGAATATGTGGCAATACCTGAAAAAGCAGCTTGGAAGAATGAAGTAGATACAGACCCTGCCTATCTGGCAATACAGGAACCCTTAGGCAATGCAGTTCATACAATCCTGGCAGGTAAGACTGTGGGCAGAAGCATTGCAGTAGTAGGCTGCGGACCTGTAGGGATGTTAGCAATACCCGTTGCCGCCAAGAGCGGAGCGAAACAGATTATTGCAGTTGAACCTCATGAATACAGAGCTTCTTTAGCAAAAAAATTGGGGGCCCATGTAGTAATAAACCCTGTAAAAGAAAATGTGGTTGAGGCTGTGAAAGAAGTTACCGGCGGCTGCGGTGCGGACGTGGTGGCGGAAATGTCGGGAAATCCTACAGCTTTACAAAACGCATTAAAATATATTAAGCCCGGCGGTCGCATATCTCTTCTGGGTATTGCCGGCGAGAATATCGAATTGGATATTGCAAACGATGTTATATTCAAGGGTGTTACCCTTCAGGGGATAATAGGCAGAACCCTGTTTGAGAATTGGTATACTGTTAAGGGCTTAATCGAATCCAAAGATTTTAATCTGCATTCTGTGGTTACTCACAGATTTAAACTGGAAGACTATGAGCAGGCATTTGACCTCATGGGCAGCGGGAACAGCGGAAAAATTGCCTTATATCCTCACGAGAATATCTTCAAAAAATTCGCAGGTTAAATAAGGAGGGCAAAATGATATTTGAAAAGGAAATCCATGACCTTAAGGTAAAGGGATTATATAAAGAACTTCCCCTAGTTCAGAGCGATAATTCCCATTTGACTAAAGTTAATGACAGAACCATGATAAACTTAAGTAGCAACAATTATTTAGGTTTAGCAAACAATGAACGTGTAAACTCCGCAGCAGTGGCTGCTATAAAAAAGTATGGCGTAGGCTGTGCCTCTGCCAGAAACATTATAGGCAACAATGAACTGTATAATGAACTGGAACAAGATATAGCTTCCTTTAAAAGGGAAGAGGCGGCCCTGATTTTTCAGTCGGGTTATACAGTCAATTTAGGGCTTATACCTCTTATTGCACGGGAAAATGATTTGATTATATCTGATGAATTAAATCATGCAAGCATTATTGACGGTATTAGAATGAGCAAGGCAAAAAAAATCGTTTATAAGCATATGGACATGGAGGCATTGAGAGACATATTAAGAGATTACAGGTTAAAATATAACAGGGTGTTGATTATAACAGATACGGTCTTTTCCATGGATGGGGATATAGCACCTCTAGACAAAATTGTTCATATTGCTCAGGAATACGATGCTATGACCTACTTCGATGATGCTCACGGCTCCGGTGTGCTTGGAAAAAACGGAAGAGGAGCCATAGATCATTACGGTCTTACAGGAAAGGTGGACTTTACTGTTGCCACAATCTCTAAGGCTATATCTTCGGTAGGAGGTTATGTAGTCGGCTCAAAATATATGCGAGACTGGGTTATGAGAAATTCAAGACCTATTTTATTCAGCACATCTTTGCCTCCGAGTTCATTGGCGGCAGCCAAAGAAATGTTTGCGATTTTAAGTGAATCCGATGAATTGACTAAAAAGCTTTGGGAAAACACAAGATATTTTTCCGGTAAGCTTAAGACTTTGGGCATCAATATAGGAAAGACAAAAACACCTATAATTCCCGTTATAATAGGGGATGAATTGAAAACAAAGCAATTCGGCGATGAACTTATAACTGAAGGAATATTGGCATCACCTATATTGTACCCTGTGGTACCTAAGAGTGAAGGCCGAGTTCGCTGTATTGTGACTGCTGAACACACAAAAGAAGAACTGGATAAGTGCATAGATGTAATAAAGCAACTTTTTAAAAGTTATTGCAAATAGTTGATTTTATATCCTGAATTTTGCGGTTAATCAAGAGTATAATCCCCGGAACTGTTGATAGTATATCAGTTCCGGGGATTATTTAATTGTTGATTCCTGTTGATGTGTTGAATAAATGTATATGTTCCGTGCGGCCAAGGCACAGGTACAGTCCTGTTATTATGGGTAGACCTTTAGTATACTTGAGCAATTCGGGAAAACTTTAATACAAAAAGAAAAATATAATTGACAAAAATACAAATATATAGTACAATTCCTTTAAAAGGAGAGGAAATATGGGGAAGAATTTAAAGTTTAAAGTGGGGGTGCGGACATTTTTTTGGACAGCCTAAGCGGCTAATCCAATGGCACGTCT
>ERZ773099.2078-NODE-2078-length-14146-cov-8.417146_pt1 | contig 14146 bp, 10 predicted proteins | sample MGYA00511120_ERZ773099 | MGnify/ENA primary metagenome ERZ773099 (study PRJEB29015, sample SAMEA2738012) | human oral metagenome | biome: human oral; feature: human-associated habitat; material: dental | place: China | collected 2104 ... | reverse complement strand
AGGCGAGCGTGGCCTCAATGTTGACGGAAATATTCTGGTGAGTTTGGGCTTCAACGTTGACCCGCACATAGCGGGAACCAATGTAGAAACGGTACACCCGGTGGATGAACGGCAGATAAAAGGTACCGCGACCCACAACAACCCGGAATGGTACGTCTTTACGGGAGAAGAATCCGCCGGTGACGAGGAGTGCTTGGGTGGGTTTAGGAGCGGTGTAAAACATGATGATCCTTCTTTCGGGGGATAAGTTTACCATCGAATGTATATAGGTGAATATTAGTTTTCAAGGAATTCATGCGTATCGGGGGTAATGATTGCTTGTCGACGTAACCCCGGAGGTATTGAACCTTCACCCCTTTTATCTCGTGTGCAATGTAAAGACAGGGGGTGGGGCAAAATCGGCCAAATCTACCCCCATCTGTTCTAATCTTAAACTTAAATAAGCGTTGAAAATTAGGACAAGTAGCATATTCTATTGCTAGATAAGAAATGGTTGATAAGTCAGCTACTTTTCCCTAGCTACAGCCATTAATGATTTCCCTCATCTTTAGCATCGAAAATTTATGCTAATTACCCCCGCTACCCCCGATATTGCGGTCGTTAGCAAGTCCCATGTTCGACTAGGACGGGTCAGACCTTATACACTAGGGGTCGTCCACAACTTTCCCGATTTTGTTGGCTTTCTATTCGGGAATGTTCCGTTAAATAAACACCGCTGGACACATTCCCCGCCTTGGCGGGGATAAGGCCTAGCAATTGTTGCACACCGCACAATTGCTAGGCCTTTCGAACATATAATCACACGCAACAAAAATTTCGACGGTTTTAGGGAATAATGATCGGTATAACCGATAAGAACCATCAACAATAGGAACAGTCATGACCGACCCCTAACCTAATAGCTAATTAGCTACATTCCCAGGTGGGGAATGTTCCCCACACTTGCCGTCACCATGCGCCAAGCTGCATACAATACGAGCCATAACCGCATAACCATAACCGGATATTTTGGAGAAAGCCATGAACCGACCACCAGTTGCACAGCCCCCGCTTTCCTGTAGAAAAGCCTGGGCAAAATACAACCGGAAAGACCAATCATGGATGCCGCTGTATCGGCACCTCGACGATGCCGCCTGCACCGCTGCCGCGCTATGGGACTCATGGCTGCCGGAAAACGCGCGCCGAATCATCGCCGAACCATTCGGGAATAGGGATGACGACATGGAATTGGCACGTAAGCTGGCGATTTTCGTCGCTGCCGGCCACGACATTGGCAAACACAGCATCCCGTTCGCAACGAAGGCGAAACCACTGCGGGATGAGATGGCATTGGCGGGAGCGGATTTTGATACGCCACAGTTTTCCAAGGATGAGTTGAAGCAATCACCCCATAGCCACTACAGTGCCTTGAGCTTCGATGAATGGATCGACGCTAAGGTCACAAAACCAACGCCAAAGGCCGTTGGCGCCATTATGGCCATTCTTGCCGGTCACCATGGCGTCTTTCCGACAAAGTTAGAGGTCACCGGCCCGAAGAATTATGAGTCGGAACGCAAACTGCATTGGCACGCAGAACGTTTTGCTTTGTGGGATCGCGCAGCCGCAACCGCCGGGCTCGCGGATGGCGACCTGGAGGTACTAGCGACCACTCCCCTCACCCAAACTGCGCAAATGGTGCTCACCGGGTTTCTCATTATGAGCGACTGGATCGCATCAAACCAAACGTTCTTCCCGCTCGACGACACCCGCAGCAGCTGGGACCGGGCACAGTTCGCTCTTCAACGACTTCGCTTTCCCCACAGGTGGCAACCCGCAGAGCCGAAAGATAACCAGGAGCTATTCGCCGCAAGCTTCGCGCTCCCCGAGGGCGCATCCGCCCGCCCAGTCCAGAACACCGCCATGGAGATCGCCAAGCAGGTAACCGGTCCAAGCCTGTTACTGATTGAGGCTCCCACCGGGGAGGGGAAAACAGAGGCGGCACTTGCGGCCGCGGAGATTTTGGCTGCTAGGTTGGGGTTCAGCGGGGTGACCGTGGCGCTGCCCACGTGTGCCACGTCGGATGCCATGTTGCCACGACTGTTGCGATGGTTGGATAATCGGCTCCCCGCGGGCATGCGTTCTAGCCTGGTGCTCAGCCATAGTAAGGCCCAGTTCAATGAGGAGTATCAGAGCCTGTTTCATCATGCCGATGATAGTTTCGGAAGTATTTACGATGACGATCTTCACGACAAGGAAGCCGTAATTCAACCACACTGGTGGTTCACCGGCCGGAAGACCAGCACGCTCTCGGATTTTACCATTGGCACCATCGACCAGGTGCTATTTGGTGCGTTACGATCGAAGCACCTGGCGCTGAGACACCTGGGGTTCACCAATAAGATCATCGTGCTCGATGAAATCCATGCGGCGGATTCATATATGTCGGTGTATTTGGATCGCATTATCACTTGGTTGGGTGCGCTTGGGGTACCGGTGATTGCACTGTCGGCCACCTTGGATCCAGCGCGTCAAGCCCAATTACTCACGGCTTATCGGGTGGGGGCAGCGCGGAGTGCGTCGATAAGTTATCGGGCAAAAGCGCAGCAGGTGGATAAGGATGAGGCGAAGTCGCAGACTAGCTATCCGCTGATTAGCGTGGCTGGGGCTACGGGGATGGAGTTTTATCCGCTGGAACCGAGTGGGCGCCGGCAGGTGTTTATGGTGGAGTTCATTGATGATGTGGTTGAGCAGGTGGTGGGCCAGTCACGGTTTGGCGGTTGCATTGGGGTGGTGTGCAATACGGTACGGCGAGCGCAGGAAGTGTATGCGGAGATCAGCGCGCGAGTTGATGTAGAAGTGGTGTTGATTCATTCGCGGTTCCTGGCGTTTGAACGGCGGCGGATTGAGAAGGATTTGGTGGCTCGGTTGGGGCCGGACGCGCCCGATCGGCCAAAGAGTTTGATTGTGGTTTCCACGCAGGTAATTGAGCAGTCCATGGATCTTGATTTCGATTGTATGTTCAGTGATCTTGCCCCGATGGATTTGTTGTTGCAGCGGGCGGGTCGGTTGCATCGGCATAATCGGCCTCGTGAATCGCGGCCAACGGAGTTCGCCACGGCAATGCTGTACATTTCTGGCTGCACGCAACCAGCCCCCGAGGAGGTTCCAGAGCTGGATAGGGGTTCGTGCGCGGTATATGGTGCCAGCATTTTATTGCGCACGTTGAATACGTTATTGCTGCATGGCTCGGTTATTACGTCTCCTGATGATGTGGCACCACTGGTGCGAACGACGTATGACCCGGACGTCACGTATCCGCAGGCATGGGCGGACGAGTGGGATTTGGCGGAGGAGCAGGCGCAAGCATTGCGGCAGGATCAGGAAAGTCGGGCAAAAACGTTCCTCTTCCCGAAGCCAGTATCGGAGCCACTGTGGTCGAAGAAGCAGGGAGCGTTGAATGCTCGGGAGGAGACCCATGGCCAGGCCCAGGTGCGTGACATTGAGGATAGCCTGGAGGTCATTGTCATTCGGGACACCGATACCGGGTTCCGCACGCTGGAATTTGCGCCCGAACATGCCGATGAGCCCATTGACTTCGGTTTCCCGCTTGACGACGATTTCTCCCGCGCGTTAGCCCGTACCACCGTGTCGTTGCCGCAGTGGGTGTTGCAGGGTCAATTGGGCGAGCAGTTATTGGATGCGTTGGAGGGAGAAGTTCTCGACGAGTCCGAGGTGTATTCCTTGATGCGAAACAAATGGTTGAGTGGTCAGTTGTTTTTGCCCGTGGATCAGGACCTCAAGGCGAAATTTGCTGGTCTCACGTTTCAATACTCCCGGGACCAGGGCATGATGGTCGCGAAATATACCCCCGAAAGTGGTGAGGATAACGAATAATCCATTGACATTCTGACGATGTTTTTTTAAATTGAAATCATCATTTTTCAAAGGAGTGAATTATGGCAGATAGTTTCAACCTGCTCACCGAACCGTGGATACCGGTTATCTACGCCGATGGTTCGGTTGCCGAGGTTGGCATCGAGGATGTTTTTGCCGACGCACATGACATTCAGGAGCTCGCCTGTGACCTACCCACCGTGAATGTGGCGATTTTCCGCACCCTGTTGGCAATTCTCCGCCGCAGTGTTGATGAGGATATGGCGGAAGATTCGGATTATTGGGCCGAATTATGGGAGGATGACACCCTCCCAATGGAGGCGATCACCGACTACCTTGACTCCGTTTCCGACCGGTTTGACCTGCTAAATCCCGAAAAGCCGTTCCTGCAAACCCCGGGCCTGCGTAACGCCAAGGGTGTGTGGAATGGCCTGGGGCAGATCATTGCGGATAGCCCCAAGGAAGACGCCTTGTTTGTACAATCCGATCCCAATATGGAGTTGTCGTACGCCAAGGCTGCCCAGTGGTTGATCCACACCCAGAATTTTGATTATTCCGGCATTAAATCCGGGGCCGTGGGTGATAGTCGGGTCAAGGGCGGCAAGGGGTATCCCATTGGAATCGGCTGGCTGGGATGGTTGGGCTGCACGGTCATCGAGGGGAAAAATCTCAAGGAAACCTTGTTGCTCAATTATGTTTCCCCACAGTTTTTTGAATGTGAGCCAGATAGCGATCTCCCCGTCTGGGAGGAGGCACCGCTCACGTCGGCCGCCCGCAAGAACGCCCACGTGAATGGGCAGATTGGGTTGTGCACGTGGCCACAGCGACGAATTCTCCTACACAACAATGGTTCGGCCATTGATAAGGTACTGGTGTGTAATGGGGATCCGATAGATTATCTCTCGCAATACGATAACGAGACCATGACCCCCTGGCGTTATTCCGATCCACAGTCGAAGAAGGCGAAACGGCATATCTACATGCCGAAAACGCTCAACCCAGGTGAGGCACTGTGGCGTGGTCTGAGTTCGCTCCTCCCCCAGGGACAAACCGGTGGCTACGTGACGATTGAGCAGCGCAACAGTAAGGATAAGCTTCCCAGCGCCATGCCACCGCACACCATCATGCAATTGGCCGAGCGCATTGGCGATCCACTGCCTAAGGATTTTCGGATCACGGTGGATGTCACCTCAATGATTTATGGGGCACAAAGCGCGGTCTATAGCACTGTCGCCCACGACAGCCTCACGTTCCCCGGCCTGTTAGCAATCATCGATGAAGGCGAAGAGCTACGAGATATTGCCGAACGTGCTGTGGAGCGCGCAATGACTGCCGCGAAGGAGCTGGGAAAATTTGCCGCCGATGTACGCCGCTGCGAAATCAACAGCAAGGAATCCCCCGACGCTGCCGCAAACAAAGCCCGGGCCGCCGCCTATGCCCTGATCGACCAGCAGTTCCGTGAATGGTTGAGCAAGTTGTCCATCTCCCAGGCTGATGCCCAACAGCAGCTGCAGGAGTGGACCGATTGGTTGCGCGACACCATGCTCACGGAGGGGCGACGCATTGCGCACGAGGCGTCACCCGCCGCCTGGACCGGCCGGAAGATCAGCAATCCGAATGGGAGCGAAACCATCTACAGCATTGGCCAGGTGGAGGTATGGTTCCGCGGTCGCATCTATAAGGCACTTCCCCAAACTCAATCACCTACTAGTGAAGGAGAGTAATGTCATCGAAAAGTAATGATCTTGCAGCATACATTTACCACACCGTGGGAAAGCTGCAAGATGGATATAAGGATAATTCATCGTGGGCGAAGGAACGTCTCGCCACACTCCGCCACGTTGCCAATCGCAGCATTGGTGATTCACCGGAAACCTGGGATGTGCTTTACGACGAGTCATTCCCGGAATCCCTCATTGGCATGGGACAAAACCCCACCCGGGGTGAACAAGCAGCGTTTCTCACGCTCACGCTGTATGCCGTGCACCAGCAATCAAAACGGCATGGTGTCCATGTGAAAACCGAGAAGGGTTCGCGGCCGCGAACCCTTGGCACCGCGGTGCGAGAATTTGCCACCGCCACAGGCACCGAACTGTTTGATAGTTCCCTGTACCGACGGTTTACCGCCATGGTACAAAGCCAAACAATAGAGGGTGTGGCGCATCATCTGCGTTCCCTCATCAAGCTGTTCCGTACCCAGGACAGCATCCTTCTAGACTATGGTGCACTCGCTAAAGACCTGTATTACTTCCAGGACCCTGGGCGTCGCAAAGCAGTACAGCTTAACTGGGCTCGCCAACTGTACCAATCCCCCATCCCCGTAACCTCTCAAAAATAAGGAGTCTCACTCATGTCCTACTACATCGATTTTCATGCACTGCAATCCACTGGCCCCGCCAACCTCAACCGTGACGATTCCGGTTCCCCCAAATCCACGGTCTTCGGGGGAACCCGCCGCGCCCGCGTGTCATCCCAATCGTGGAAACGCGCCATCCGCCGAGAATTTGAGGAGCTGGTCGACCCTGCCGAACTAGGTGAACGCACGCTCCGCGCGGTCGAGCGCATCGCCGCATCAATCGTCAAACAGGACCCGGAGTACGCAGCCGAGGCAGAAACCATGGCTGTGGAAGTACTCAAGGCTGCCGGGCTGAAGATGGCAAAACCGAAAAAATCCAAGGATGGCGATGTGGAACCCGCAAAACCATTGACAGAATACCTGGTGTTTTTGGGCCGCAGCCAAATTGAGGCCCTCGCCGCCCTGGCCATTGATGCCTATGCCAATAATGATGGGAAATTCGACAAGAAGCTGGTCAAACAGGCATTCACGGACGATCACGCATATGATGTGGCCCTGTTTGGCCGCATGATCGCCGACGCCCCGGACCTGAATGCCGACGCCTGCTGTCAGGTTGCGCACGCCATCAGTGTGCACCCACTGGATGCCGAGTTCGACTATTTCACCGCCGTTGATGATAATGCCCCGGAGGATAATGCTGGGGCCGGCATGATCGGAACCCTGGAATTCAACTCGTCAACGTATTACCGGTACGCCACCATCAATGTGCCGGCACTGATCGCAAACCTGGGTTCGGCAGAGGCGGCTGCCAAGGCTTTGGCTGCTTTTGCCCGGGCGTTCGCAGTCTCCATGCCCACCGGTAAGCAAAACACGTTTGCGAACCGCACCCGGCCGGAGTTTTTCGCCGTGTCGATTCGTGACGACCAACCGGTTTCGTTCGTTGATGCGTTCGAAGACGCCATCACCGCACAATCGGGCCGTATGACCGAAGCCGTCACCCGGTTGGCCGAATACGCGGCGAACGCCGATGCCGCCTATGGGTCGCGGCCGAATACCCGCTACCTGGCCACTGGTTCCGCGGTGAAAGCCACGAACCTGGATGATTTCGGCGAGAAGGCAACGCTGGATGAGCTTGTTGCATTCGCCGAAGCCGCAGCTGAGGCAACCAATAGCGAAGATGCTTAAGCCATGACGGTATTATTGTTGAATTTTTCGGCCCCCTTGCAGGCCTGGGGTGCTTCCTCCCGGTTTAACTACCGGGATACCCGGCGGGAACCGACAAAGAGCGGCATCATTGGGTTGCTTGCCGCAGCCCAGGGGCGTTCCCGCTCGGCGGACCTGGTCGATCTGGCAGGGCTCACGATAGGGGTACGCATCGACCAGGCGGGCCAGATCTTGGAGGATTTCCAGACCGAGAAGGACTGGCGCACGGGCAAAGCCAAGGCTTTGACCTGGCGGTATTACCTTGCAGACGCCCGATTCCTGGTTGTCATCGAGGGCAAAAAGGATTTCCTGACCGGGTTATCCGAGAATATTGCCACACCGAAATACCCACTATTTTTGGGGCGTCGCTCCTGTCCCCCGGCAAGCAAGCTAGTCATTGGGCTCACCGACCAATCGCTTGACGAGGCGTTAGATAACCACCCATGGTTGGCGTCCAACTGGTATCGCCGACGGCAGCCGAAAAAGCTCCAGCTGGCAATTTCGCAAGATTGCCCGGCTAGCGAAACCCCGGACGAGTTTATTCGGGACCTGCCGGTGCGGTTTACCCAACGAGCCCGGCGGCATGAACTCCGTCCGGTCCGGCACCGATTCACCTGGATTGATAACCCAGATGGCGTGGGAGGCGATGATCATAATGACCATGACCCCTTTGCTCTGATTGGAGGTGACTCCTGATGCACTATTTAAGTCGCATGCCGCTCAATCCACGCCGGCGGGGAACCGCAAAATTCCTCTCTGCGCCACAAACAATGCACGCGGCTATCGAGTCATCGTTCCCACCCCACAATAGTGACGGCAACCCTCGAACATTGTGGCGGCTGGAACGCATCGGCGACAAGGTGACATTGTGGGTGGTCAGTGACCGGAAACCATCCTTCGAGCCCATTGCGGAGCAGGCTGGCTGGCCCAACTCTGGGCATCCCACGTGGGAGACCCGGGACTACACGCTGCTTCTCGACCGGCTCATGACGGGGCAACGATACCAGTTCCGGCTCACCGCCAATCCGGTATTGTCGCGCCGAAACGAGAAAAATAAGCAGCAGCGAATCCCACTGGTCAAGGAAGACCAGCAGATTCGGTGGTTGCTTGATCGGGCGCCGCGCCTGGGGTTTTCCGCCGGGGATGACACCCAGCCCACGTTTATGGTCACCAAGTCGCAGCAGTACAGCTTCAAACACGAAAACAGCAGCGGCGTGTCCCTGTTGAAATGCCAGTTTGATGGTGTACTCACGGTTACTGACCCAGCTTTGCTTTACGACGCTCTCACCAAGGGTGTTAGCAAGGGCAAAGCGTACGGACTGGGCTTGCTCACGCTGGCCCCATATCGTGGATAACTGCCATGAAATCTATTCCAGGAATGCGTCCCACCTCGCCCGGCAGCCTAGTTCGGGCATCGGATCGGATCTCGTTTCTTTACCTTGAGCACTGCATCATTGAGAAAGACTCGTCGGCACTCACCGCCACCAATGCGGACGGAGTGTTGCACATACCGAGTGCAACACTGTCGGTACTCATGCTTGGTCCGGGAACAAAAATCACGCACCAAGCTATGTGTGTGGTCGCCGATTCTGGAATGTGCGTGATCTGGGTTGGTGAGGAAGGCGTCCGCTATTATGCGCATGGCCGCCCCATCGGCCGAGGCACGAAACTCCTTGAGGCACAGGCAAAAATCGTCAGCAATCAACAAATGCGGATGATTGCCGCCCGCACCATGTATGGCATGCGGTGGCCTGGTGAAGACACCTCCAAACTCACCATGCAGCAATTGCGTGGCCGGGAAGGGGCACGAGTCAAGCGCATCTATGCCCAAATGTCGAAAAAGTACGGCATCATCTGGGACAAGCGACAGTACAAAATGGATGATTTCACTGGTAGTGACCCCATCAATACGGCATTATCAGCTGCTCACACAAGCCTCTATGGTCTCACCCATGCGGCTATTGTTGCACTGGGATGCGCCCCAGGTTTAGGGGTTTTCCACTGCGGCCACGATCGCGCATTTGTTTATGACATTGCAGATCTATACAAAGCCGACATAACAATCCCGATCGCTTTCGAAGCCGCAGCTGCCATGCGAGACAACGATTTTCCGCAAGATGAATTACCAAGCTATGTTCGCCGAGCATGCCGTGACAAATTCAAGCAGGAAAAACTGGGTAATCGGATCGTCCGAGACATCAAAACCATTCTGCTGCAACAAACCCCCGATGCCGATGACGACAATTGGTATGAAGAGGGACTGCTTGCACTATGGGATCCCACAGAAGATGGTCCAGTTCCCGGAGGCCATAACTATGCCACTGATGCGTCATGATTACCATAGTGCTCGCAGCCTGCCCCGAATCACTCCGGGGCCACCTCACCAGGTGGCTCACCGAGGTGGCCCCCGAAACGTTCGTCGGCAAGGTCAACTCCCGTATCCGCGATAAGCTCTGGGAACTGGTCGTTGAGGAATGCAAATCTGGTAGGGCAATCATGACTTTCACCAGCCGCCAGCTGGAGCAAGGCTATGATTTCCGAGTCCACAACCATAACTGGGAAGTCATTGACTGCGAAGGATTAAAAGTCATCCACCGCCCCACCAAAAAGCACAACCGTAAGCCGAAAGCGGGCTGGTCCCGGGCCGGTCGTAAACGACGATTCGGTCACTAAAACACTCAGAAAGGAGGGAGCTGCAGGGGAATTCCACGGACCCCCCACGGTACAGAAAAACAAAACCGAATGTAAAATGACCTTCAGGAACGAGGAACCGCACGTCAATAAGTGTTTTCCCCGCATACGCGGGGATGTTCCTACCCAAAAGCCCCCGGTCTGGGAAATTAACTGGTTTTCCCCGCATACGCGGGGATGTTCCGTTGCACCAGAGCGGCGGCCAATGATGTTGCTGGTTTTCCCCGCATACGCGGGGATGTTCCGGGCACCGCATCAAGCCGTTCACCGGGGAGTTCGTTTTCCCCGCATACGCGGGGATGTTCCGCGCCATAGAGCGACGAAAACCCCCTCTCGGGTGTTTTCCCCGCATACGCGGGGATGTTCCCGATAGGCGTTTTTTTGGCGCCTAGACGGGCAAGTTTTCCCCGCATACGCGGGGATGTTCCTCCCCCAGCGCAGCGGGGAAAACCAAGGTGGGTGTTTTCCCCGCATACGCGGGGATGTTCCCCCGTCTAACGGGCACGCCCACGCCGTCTGGGCGTTTTCCCCGCATACGCGGGGATGTTCCGGGGCACCCACTCGGTGTGGGTCTTGAGGATCAGTTTTCCCCGCATACGCGGGGATGTTCCGAAAACCCTAAGACGCTGCGCTGTTGACCCATAGTTTTCCCCGCATACGCGGGGATGTTCCTGCCAAGGGTGAGCTCGGTTTGAATCTTCTTCCGTTTTCCCCGCATACGCGGGGATGTTCCGTAGCCTCAGCGGCCGCAAAAGCCGCGTCCTTAGTTTTCCCCGCATACGCGGGGATGTTCCTACATCACGCATGATTTTTACTGCGCCTGGGGCGTTTTCCCCGCATACGCGGGGATGTTCCAGCTTTTCGGCGGCGGCCGCTTGCAAATACCCCGTTTTCCCCGCATACGCGGGGATGTTCCTGGCTCACTCAGGCCCTGAGCTGCTTCTTTGATGTTTTCCCCGCATACGCGGGGATGTTCCGCAACTACGAAATGGAAGGATAGCTAATGGCTAGTTTTCCCCGCATACGCGGGGATGTTCCGCTTATCGTCACGGGGCACGGTCATGGTGGTGAGTTTTCCCCGCATACGCGGGGATGTTCCGCCTTGAAGCAGTCCGAGACGGATGTGTATATTGTTTTCCCCGCATACGCGGGGATGTTCCGGCTGAAGTGGAAGAAGTCACCGTTGACGCTGAGTTTTCCCCGCATACGCGGGGATGTTCCGCGGCGGCCCCCCCACCTGCTTAATTTCTGTATGTTTTCCCCGCATACGCGGGGATGTTCCGCCACCGCATCACCCCAGCTACGGAACGAGGCGGTTTTCCCCGCATACGCGGGGATGTTCCTTCTGAAATTATTATCTCGTCAAAAAACCCGAAGTTTTCCCCGCATACGCGGGGATGTTCCGCAGGCGGCGACACAAAGGATTTGCGCAACGCCGTTTTCCCCGCATACGCGGGGATGTTCCTTGGTCAACGATTGGGACACGGCTTGGCACGCTGTTTTCCCCGCATACGCGGGGATGTTCCGCAGGCCACGGCGACCAATCCGACCTCAGCGTCGTTTTCCCCGCATACGCGGGGATGTTCCGCCGGCTGTGAGGGCACCAACGGCGGTAACGACGTTTTCCCCGCATACGCGGGGATGTTCCGCCGCCACCCTAGCGCTGCACGGACTTGATAGCGTTTTCCCCGCATACGCGGGGATGTTCCGTAAAGATAGCATGGGTGACACTATCGAGGTTTGTTTTCCCCGCATACGCGGGGATGTTCCTTTCCTGCTGTTCAACGCAATAATGCAGCAAAAGTTTTCCCCGCATACGCGGGGATGTTCCACGGTAAACGCTGTTGCCGTGACTGCCGTGAGGGTTTTCCCCGCATACGCGGGGATGTTCCGCCGCCAGCTCACGGATCAGTGCGTCCCGTTCGGTTTTCCCCGCATACGCGGGGATGTTCCGACGCTCCTCGGCACGCAGCGTGACCAGGTTGTGTTTTCCCCGCATACGCGGGGATGTTCCGTACCGTCCGCCGATTGCGGTTTTTTACTTCCTGTTTTCCCCGCATACGCGGGGATGTTCCGAGTAAGAAACTCACCCCTGAGCAGATTAATGAGTTTTCCCCGCATACGCGGGGATGTTCCGCTCCACCGGTGGTTGAGGTATCAAACGCCCTCGGTTTTCCCCGCATACGCGGGGATGTTCCTCCGCCCAACCCGCCGACGAACACCGAAAAACCGTTTTCCCCGCATACGCGGGGATGTTCCGCTAGCGCGCGAAGTTGCAGAGTTACAGCAAACGTTTTCCCCGCATACGCGGGGATGTTCCGCAGCTCTTGAGTAAACGGCAAATCCGCATGCGGTTTTCCCCGCATACGCGGGGATGTTCCGATGTTGCCGAACCATTCGGGTTTCCCCAGGCCGTTTTCCCCGCATACGCGGGGATGTTCCGATGAAACCCGCATCACCACATGGATAGCCAAAGTTTTCCCCGCATACGCGGGGATGTTCCGTGGCCTGACGGCACACCCGTGTTCACCACCATGTTTTCCCCGCATACGCGGGGATGTTCCGAGTAGTATTTTACATATGCTAAACAAAATGGAGTTTTCCCCGCATACGCGGGGATGTTCCTTTTTGTAATCAAGCCCATACTTTTTGCAATACGTTTTCCCCGCATACGCGGGGATGTTCCGTACGATATCGCTACCACATCGAAGGGCAATAGGTTTTCCCCGCATACGCGGGGATGTTCCGCTTACCCGCGCCGGGTGAATAAAGCCAAAGCGGTTTTCCCCGCATACGCGGGGATGTTCCTCTGGCTTGGCTGCGGAAGAGTTTTTGGCCAAGGGTTTTCCCCGCATACGCGGGGATGTTCCGCCGGTCACGGCGACCAATCCGACCTCAGCGTCGTTTTCCCCGCATACGCGGGGATGTTCCGGTTTCTATCAGGAATAATGTAGCCTAATTTTAGTTTTCCCCGCATACGCGGGGATGTTCCGATCACATCAAAGATGCGCAAGCTAAGGCATTGGTTTTCCCCGCATACGCGGGGATGTTCCGGACACTATTTGGCGTATCAAAGGGCTTCGATCGTTTTCCCCGCATACGCGGGGATGTTCCTGTGGATGTAGCCGTCGAGGCTGGAGAGCTTGAGTTTTCCCCGCATACGCGGGGATGTTCCGCCTCCTAGTGAGCGTGGCCTAGGGGGCCAACGTTTTCCCCGCATACGCGGGGATGTTCCGCCGCGACTTGGTGTCGGTGCCAGCCCTAGTAAGTTTTCCCCGCATACGCGGGGATGTTCCGCCGCCCATTGCCTGCACCTCAGGTTATTAATAGTTTTCCCCGCATACGCGGGGATGTTCCGCCCAACGATTTTCCCGATTTCCCGGAGCGAGAGTTTTCCCCGCATACGCGGGGATGTTCCGCCCTACGTGTGGGGAGGCGTCCACTGGGGCGAGTTTTCCCCGCGTATGCGGGGATGTTCCTGTGTCGGTCCATTCGGTGAGGTCAAGCGGGTCGTTTTCCCCGCATACGCGGGGATATTCCAGAGGCAAGACCTGCAATGAGGAAGATTCTTCTGAAAAAATTTAGTCAACAAGGAAGCTTATTCAGCTTCCAGACTTTCCGCTCCGGTGACCACATAAAATTAGCACCGACCTTCACAAAACCGAAGGTCGATTTTCTATGCCCAAACTATAAGATACCAGCACTCTGCCGATGCATCATGCAATCCATCTACTGATGGTATGAGGCAAACAGACCCCAGGCATGGCTTCTCACGCGCAGACTATATAACGATCACCCGCGTCTCCCAACTATCCCCCACCCCACCCTCGGTCGTCGTAAAGCAAGCTCGGCCCCAAGAATGCCGGCCCCAAGCTCCCACCCCACACCGACCGACCCGACGGCAAGAACGCACTCACAGAAACCCGGCCAACACCCCCTCAAACCAACGACCAGGACGCTACGCGGAGGGCTGCAACACGCTTTCGTACACGCCTAATAGCTGCTCGGTAAGCGGCTGCTGCAGGGTGCTATCGCAGGATTTCAGCAGGTAATCGCTCATTTCCCGCACCCGGGCGGGATGCG
>ERZ773099.2077-NODE-2077-length-14148-cov-32.016036_pt1 | contig 14148 bp, 12 predicted proteins | sample MGYA00511120_ERZ773099 | MGnify/ENA primary metagenome ERZ773099 (study PRJEB29015, sample SAMEA2738012) | human oral metagenome | biome: human oral; feature: human-associated habitat; material: dental | place: China | collected 2104 ... | reverse complement strand
GGGGCGGCGGGGCCGCGCAACCGCGGGCCCGACGCCGCGGACTCCCCCGGGGAGGGCGCCCGCGACCGGGGCGCGCAGCCGGTCCTGGTCGCCCGGGGCCTGAGGGTGCCGCGCGGGCGGGGGCGGCGCCGCCACGAGGTGCTCCACGACGTGTCGCTGACCGTGGAGCGCGGCCGGATCCTCGCCGTCGTCGGCGTCAACGGCTCGGGCAAGTCCACGCTCCTGCGGGCCCTGGCCGGGCTGGAGCGGTGGACGGCCGGGGAGGTGAGCGTGGCCGGGCGACGGCGCCGGCCCGGCCGCACCGGGCGGGCGGTCACGCTCGTCATGCAGAACCCGGAGCACCAGTTCCTCGAGCGCACCGTGCGCGACGAGCTCGCCCACGGCATGCGCCTGGAGGGCGACGAGGAGGCCGCCGTGGAGCGGGCCGTGGCCGGGATGCTCGCCCGCTTCGACCTGGCCGACCGGGCGGGGGCCAACCCCTTCCTGCTGTCGGGGGGCCAGCAGCGGCGCCTGTCCGTGGCCTCCGTGCTCGGCGAGCACCGCGAGGCGATCTGCCTGGACGAACCGACCTTCGGCCAGGACCGCCGCAGCGCGGAGGCCCTCATGGCCCGCCTCCACGACGTCGCCGCCGACGGCGCGGGCCTGGTCATCGCCACCCACGACATGGAGCTGGCCGCCGAGCACGCCGACCGCGTCCTGGTCCTGGCGGCCGGGCGGGTCCTGGCCGAGGGCCCGGCCCGCGAGGTCCTCGCCGACGCCCCGCTGCTGGAGCGGGCCGGTCTGCGCCCGCCCGCCCTGGTCGCGCTGACCCGCGCCGCCGCGGCCCTGAGGGCGACGGTCCCCTCCTGCGCGTCCTGGAAGGAGCTCGTATGAGCGATGCACCCGCCGTCCCGCCCGCCGAGGAGCGCGGCCCGGGCCTGGCCGCCCCGCTGGCCCTCGATCCGCTGTCCCCCTTCGCGGCGATCATGCCGATCGTCGTCGCCATCGCCATTATGACCACCCCGACCCCGGCGCTGTGGGCACTCGGGACGGCCCTCGTCCTCCTCGTCCTGGCGGATCTGCGGCGCGGTCCGCTTCTGGCCGCCGCCGTCCTGACCCTCGCCGCGCTCACCGGCGCGCTCCTGGCCCTGTCCACCCCCATTGAGCGGGTGGGGGCCTCCCCCGTCGTCGCCGACGTGCTCGGCGCGGCCCTCCAGCGCAACCAAGTGCTCGCCGGGGCGAGGCTGGGGGGCAAGCTCGGGGCGGCCCTGTCCCTGTTCCTGCTCACCGGTCTGCTCGCCGGGCCGCAGGACCTGCTGCGGGCGATGGTGGCCCACCTGCGCGTGCCCTACCGCGTCGCCTACGCGGGTGTGGCCGCCCTCGGCTTCCGCGAGCGCTTCGCCATCGAGTACCACGTCATCCAGGAGGCGCACGACCTGCGCGGCACGCGGGCCCCGCTGCCCCTCCTGCGCCCCCTGGTGCGGCGGTGGACGGCGGTGCCCGCGCTCATGGCCGGGGCGGTGCGCCACGCCGAGCGGGTGTCCATGTCGATGGATGCGCGCGGCTTCGGCGCCTACCGCCACCGGACCGAGCGCTCGACGCCGCGCTGGCGGTGGCGCGACACGCTCCTCGTCCTGGTCTGCTGGGCGCTGGCCGCCGCCATTGTCGTGCGCTTCGGCGGTGACGGCCTCGTCCTCCACGACGTCTGACGCGCCTGCCCTGACGCGCCTATCGCCCGCGGACCGCCCTCCTATAAGGTGAGCCTCACCTGGCCTTCGCGGGCCGGAATCCCCCGTCCCCCACCGGAAGTCCGCAATGACTGGAGCAGTGATATCGCAAGCGGCCGCATCCGGTGCGCCGACCACGGCCGACGCACCGGGCACGGGCGGCGCGGAGCCGTCCGGCGCGCCGGACCCGATCGGCCTCAAGGGGCTGCTGGCCCCGGTCCTGCCGGCGATCGGCCTGGCCTTCGCCTGCGGCGCGGTCGGCGCGGCCCTGGGCCTCCTGCCGGCGATCGGCGTGACCGCGCTGGCGCAGCGGGCCCTGGCCGGCACGCTCACCGCCGCCGCGGCGTGGGGCTGGGTGGCCGCCATCGCCGTCGGCCTCATGGGCGGGCACATGATCTACCTGTGGGGCACCGGCTACGCCCACCGGGTCGAACTGCGCTTCCGCACGGACCTGCGCCGCCGCATCGCCGTGCAGCTGGCGCGCCTGCCGCTGGGATGGCACACGGAGGAGTCCTCCGGGCGGGTGCGCTCGACCATCACCGAGGACACCGCCAAGGTCCACACCCTCATCGCGCACTTCGGCTCCGACCTGGGTCTGGCGATCGGGGCGCCCGTGGGCGGCCTGATCTACCTGCTGACCCGCTCCTGGCCGTTCGCCCTGGTGCTGCTGGCGTGGCTGGTCGTGACCGTCTCCATCACCGGGGCGCTGTCCGCCCGCACCATGGAGCAGATGACCGAGGCCTTCACCGAGTCGGAGAAGCAGCTGGCCGGCGCCGCCGTGGAGATGGTGGACGGCATCGCCGCCGTCAAGGCCTTCGGCCTGAAAGAGCGGCTCTTCGACCGCTTCTCGACGGCGCTGGAGCGCTACACGCGGGCCTCCTACGAGTGGATGCGGGGTCCCGGGCGCCCCATGGCGGTGCTCAGCGCCCTCATGAGCCCCGCCTTCATGCTCGTGCCCATTATGGCGACCGGCTGGGTCATGGCGGGGCGCGGCATGATCGAGCCCGTCGGGGTGCTGCCCTTCCTGCTGGTCGGGGTCGGCCTGCCGTCGGGCGTGATGAACCTGGCCTCCCTGAGCAATAACCTCATCGAGGCGCAGGACGCCGCCCGGCGCATCGGGGAGCTGCTGGCCGAGCCGGTCCTGCCCGAGCCGCCCGCCCCCGTCCCGGTGGGGCGCGACGCCGACGGCGGCGTGGGCGTCGTCTTCGATCACGTCTCCTTCCGCTACCGGGCGGGCGATCCGCTCGTCCTCGACGACGTGCACCTGGAGCTGCGGCCCGGGACGGTCACCGCCGTCGTCGGCCCCTCGGGCGGCGGCAAGTCCACCCTCGTGCGCCTGGCCGCCCGCTTCTGGGACGTGGAGTCCGGCGGCGTGCGCCTGGGCGGGACGGACGTGCGCGACGCCTCCAGCCAGGACCTGCTCGCCTGCACGGCCATCGTCTTGCAGGAGGGCGGGATCCTCGCCGACACCGCCGAGGAGAACACCCGCCTGGCCCGCCCCGGCGCCACCCGCGAGGAGGTGGAGGCCGCCGCCCGGGCCGCCCGCATCCACGAGCGGATCCTGGCCCTGCCCCGCGGCTACGACACCGTCCTGGGCGCCGCCGGCGCCCGCCTGTCCGGCGGGGAGCGCCAGCGCATCGCCATCGCCCGCGCCTTCCTCGCCGACGCCCCGGTCCTCCTGCTCGACGAGGCCACCGCCCACGCCGACCCGCACTCCGAGCGCGAGATCCAGGAGGCGCTGGCCGCCCTCGCCGCGGACCGCACCGTCCTGGTCATCGCCCACCGCCTGGCCACCGTTGTCGACGCCGATTCCATCGTCGTGCTCGACGGCGGGCGCGTCGTCCAGACCGGCACGCACCGCGAGCTGCTCGCCGCCGGCGGGCTGTACCGCACCCTGTGGGAGGCGCAGCAGTGATCACCCGACTCGACCGCTACCTGGGTGGAGACTCGCACCTGAGGGGGCTCATGGCGGCCCACGGGCTCGCCGGGCTGCTGCAGGGCGTCGCCCTGGGTCTGCTCGTCCCTTTCCTGAGGGCCTTCCTGTCCGGCGAGCGGGGGGCCGCCGGCGCCTGGCTGGTGCGGATCGTCGTCGCCGCCTGCGCCTCCGCGCTCATCAGCGCCGCCGCCACGGTGCGCTCCTACCGGATCGGGGCCGACGACGTGTGCGGCGGACTCATCCGCGCCGTCGGGCAGAGGATCCAGCAGCTGCCGCTGGGCTGGTTCGACTCGGCCGCCACCGGCCGGGTCTCCGCGGCCACGTCCACCAGCATCCACGCCCTGTCCCACCTGCCCTCGCTGGTGCTGCCGCAGATCGCCTCCATGACCGGGTCGGCGGCGGCGATCGCCGTCGTGGCCCTGTGGCAGGAGCCGCGCATGGGGCTGGCCATGATCATCACCCTGCCCGGGTGCGCGTGGGCGCTGCGGCGGCTGCGGCGCGCGGTCGTCGGGGAGCACCGCCACCACGAGGAGTCCACGCGGCGCCTGGCCTCGCGGGTGCTGGAGTTCTCCCGCCTCCAGCCCGTCCTGCGGGCGACCGGCGCCTGCCGCGACGGCTGGGGGCCACTGGAGTCCGACCTGGAGGAGGACCGCCGGGCGGCGGGCCGGGCCATGGGCGCCAAGGGCCCGGCGGGCATCGCCTTCCACACCCTCGTGGAGGCGGGCATGGTGCTGGCCGTGGCCGTGGGGGCGTCGCTGCTACTGGGCGCCCGCGTCGATCCGGCGGTCTTCGTGGCCCTGTCCCTCATGGCGGTGCGCTTCGCGGACCCGGTGGGCATGCTCGCCTTCTACGTGGACCCCGTGCACGAGGCGGGCGTGGCCCTGGAGTCCATCGGCTCCATCCTGGACGCGCCGGTCATGGACGAGCCCGCCCCCGGGGAGGAGTCGGTGCCGGAGGCGCCCTACGACGTCGTCCTCGACCGCGTGTCCTTCGGCTACACGCCCGGACGGGAGGTCATCCACGGCGCGTCCCTGTCCTTCCCCGCCGGCGGCGTGACGGCGCTCGTGGGGCCGTCGGGCTCGGGCAAGTCGACGATCGCGCGACTCGTGGCCCGCTTCTGGGACGTGAACGCCGGGAGCGTGAGCGTGGGCGGGGTCGATGTGCGCTCGACGCGGATCGATGCGCTCATGGAGCGGGTCGCCATGGTCTTCCAGGACGTCTACCTGTTCGATACGACGATCGAGGAGAACGTGCGCATCGGGCGGCCGGGGGCGAGCGCGCAGGAGATCCGCGAGGCGGCGGGACGGGCGGGGCTCGCCGAGGTGGTCGAGCGCCTGCCCCGCGGCTGGGACACGCGGGTGGGCGAGGGCGGTTCGGCCCTGTCGGGCGGGGAGCGCCAGCGCGTGGCCATCGCCCGCGCCTTCCTCAAGGACGCGCCCGTGCTGCTGCTCGACGAGGTGACCAGCGCGCTCGACGGCGCGAACGAGGCCGCGGTGACGCGGGCCATGGAGGAGCTGAGCGCGGGGCGCACCGTCGTGGTCATCGCGCACCGGCTGTCCACGATCCGCCGGGCCGACCGCATCGTCGTGCTCGTGGACGGGACCGTCGAGGCGACCGGCTCGCACGCCGAGCTCTATGCGGCGGGCGGCACCTACCGGCGCTTCTGGGACGACCAGGAGGCCATCGCCCGGTGGCGGCTCGTGGGTCCGGCGAAGGACGAGGAGGCGCCGGAGGCGGACGGGCAAGCATAAGGAGCCGGGTTGAGCCGGTCGCAGCGATGAAGAATGGGATCCGACCTCTTGTAGAACAAGTAGGACAACGGTAGGCTTATGTCATGAATGCGCAGCCCATCGTCCCGTCGCCCGCTGCGACGACATCGCCCGCCCCCGAATCCGTCCTCGCCGAGGGTCCGAACGGAACCGTGAGCCTGCGGGAGCTCAACCAGCGCTCGGGGCGAGTGGTCGGCGCCGTCATCGAGTCCGGTCGGCCCGTCGTGATCACTGACCGAGGCCGCCCGGTGGCGCAGATCGTGCCGATCCGCGCCGACGAGACGCCCTACGAGCGTCTTCTGCGCGAGGGCAGGATTCGCAGGGCGACGCGGCCTTCGGGATGGGAGGAGTGGCGGCGACCGCGGCGCAGGGTCTCCGAAGGCGTTGACCTCATGGCCGCCCTCATGGAGGAGCGCGAGGAGGAGCGATGATCTACGTCGACAGCTCGGTCCCGCTGCTCGCGCTCATGGAGCAGATCGGCGGGAGCGAGGCGGCGGCGGCCCTGGACGAGCACCGGGGCGAGGCGCTGCGGAAGGTTTCCTCCGCGCTTCTGGATGTCGAAGTATCGCGCGCGCTGCGGCGCGAGGGCCTGGATCCGGCACTGGCGGACGCCCTGCTGGACTCGGTCGACCTCGTAGTGATCGACGACGAGGTGGTTCAGCGGGCGAAGGCGCTCACGGGAGAACTCACGTCCCTCGATGCGATCCATCTGGCGACGGCACTCATGCTGGATCATCCGCGCGACCCGGTCGTACTCCTCACCCACGACGCGCGCCTGGCCGGAGCCGCCCGCGCCCATGGCCTGGAGGTCATTGACCCCGCCACCTGACCGGGCGCCGTCGTGAGCAGATCGGTCCAAATCGACGGAACGGTGACGATTCGACGCCGCGTAGCAGCGCCCAGGCCCTGTCGTCCGGCCGCAGCGGTGCGCGCCGGGACGGGGCCTGCGATCGGGGTCTATAAATCAGAGTGCGGCAGGAGCCCGGATTGATCCCGCCGTCGCAGGGCCCTGATCAGGCGCACGGTCAGCGCCGACCAGCCGGTGAGGCCGAACAGGATCGCCACCACCTCCTTCGCCTGGAGCGGGAGATGGATGCTGATCACGAGGATCAGGCCCAGCAGGGCGCAGGTGGCCACGGCCCAGGCGGCTGCCGCGTTGCTCTCCAGAACGGTGTGCCGCCCCTCGGTCGGGGCGGTCTCCCGGCCCCAGGCCGGGGGAGGGATCTCCAATGATGATCGTGCGATGTCCATGGGGCGAGTGTAAGGAGGCTCTCACCCATCGGGTAGGTCCAAAGGGCAGTATTTTCACATTGCTAGCTCCTCCTGAAGAAGGAGGGACGTCCTGGACGGCTCTGACCACTGGCTTACGTGCACCTTGCACGCAACGGGGGGTCTTGGGCGGCGCGAGCGGGTCAGGTCTCGGAGGATCCGCTGTCGAGGATTTTGGCAATACGGTCTCGTTCGGCGCGCAGGGACTCGGCGCGCTCCGTGTCGCCCAGCTGCTCGACGACGCCGGCGAGATTGCCTAGCGAAACGACGAGATCGCGGAGGGACTCGGGAGTCCCAAGCGAATCCGCGAGATCCCGGAAGGTGCCGAATGCCTCATCATAGATCTGCTCTGCCGTATTCCAGTCGCCCCGAACCTCCACCACCCGCCCCACATTATTCAAAGACATCAACAAATCCTGCCGAGCCTGAGGCGTTCCCAGCGAATCCACAAGACTCCGGCGAATCTCCAAAGACTCCTCATAGGCCCGTCCGGCCACACCCCAGTCACCACGAGCCTCCGCCACCCGCCCCACATTATTCAGCGACACCGACAGATCCCGCCGAGACTCAGGAGTGTCCAACACATCCGCAAGACCCCGGGCGACCTGAAGCGACTCCTCGTAGGCCCGTCCGGCCACACCCCAGTCACCACAAGCCCAAGCTGCTCGCCCCACATTGTCCAGAGACACCGACAGATCCCGCCGAGACTCCAGCATCCCAAGAGAATCCACAAGACTCCGGCGAATCTCCAAGGACTCCTCATAGGCCCGTCCGGCCACACCCCAGTCACTACGAGCCTCCGCCACCCGCCCCACATTGTCCAGAGACACCGACAGATCCCACTGAGACTCCAGCGTCCCAATCGAATCCACAAGACTCCGATGAACTCCCAAAGACATCTCCGCCGCCGCAGCAGCCGCATCATAAGCTCCGAAACGTTCACCGATACTCAGTGCCGCATCCGCCACTTGAACCTGAAAATAAGAAGGGAAATCCGCCACGTGTTTCAGAGTTGAGGACAAGTTCACTTCAACGGCTACGACGTCATCGAGGAGTCCACCTATTTCAGCTCGGACGAGACCGAAAAGCACCTGCGCCAGCTTCGAGTCCGCGTTCTTTGATCCATCGAGGAGCCGTCGAGCGCGCACCGGATCGGAGGACAGCAGCATCCGGACCCGATCGACGTCACGCAGCACGGCGGCGGCCTGTTCATTTCGCATCTCAGGGAGAAGCGTCACCCGCCAGACGGAGCGGTAGCCACCGTTCGACGATAGCGGCACCTCAGTGCGCTCGGGAGCCATCTCAGTATAAGTTGGCACAACACCTCGCACCGCATGCGCGAAGGATCGGATGGACCACAGATCCGCGGCCTCACGGGCGGACTCCTCCAGAAGGCGAATCGGCCCGCATAGGACGAGGCACCCTCCTCCCGGTCGGGCGAAGCGGATGCGGACCTCATTGAGCACATGGAGCACCGCGAGCCGGGCGGCATCATCCCAGAGCTCCACCCACAGGATGCCGGGCTGCGGCAGGTGCCGCCGCAGCCAAGGTGCCGCCGAGTCGTCCGCGGGCGCCCGCATCCAGGGTTCGTCGGTCCTCTGAGCCCACAGAGCAACCCTTTGCCTGAGATCCTCGGCCTGCGCCCGGGACTCGGTCGCAATGAAAACCAGTGTTCCCTCGCCCCGCGTCCAGTCCAGGTGGTGGCGGAGATCAGACCAGGCCTCGTCGATACTGATGGCGTAAACGCTTTCGTCCGGCACCATATCAGTCGCTCTTCGTCACAAGAGGGCCCAGAAGGGGGTGGACGCCGAACCAGTCGACTTCTCCATTGCGATAGCACAGCACGTAGCCGAGGGCCTGCAGCGCCCAGGCCTCGGCCAGATGCTCACGAGGAGCACGAAGTTGGTGAGTCTTCTTGACAGTGGCGAGGATCTCCCACTGCTCCTCGCTCAGACCCGTCGCAATATGAGAGCGCTGCTGACGCTCGACCCCGTTGATCTCCGTGACGCTCACGGGAAGTCGACCGTCCTTGAGCAGGAGCGCGGACACCAGTCGGAAGAGGTCGCGGAACAGTCCTCCTGAGGCGCGGATGACCCGATCGACCTGATTGCCCAGGAGCCGCTCCGGGTCCCCGCCCGGGGCGCGCCTGGCCAGCACCTGGCGCAGCAGATCAATGCCCTCCCGGCAATCGGAGCCGTCGCGCTCGCGCACCTTGACATTGAGAACGGGCCAGATCTGCCCGCCCCAACCGATCGGTTTCACATAGACCGGCACCGTGTAAATCACGTGCATGCGGGGAAGCGCCAACTCGGAGGAGTAGACGGAGAACAGCGACTCGACCGACTCGCGGACCTCGTCGAAAGTTCCGGTTCGCCCGCGGTAGTGATCGAGGGAGTCGACGATGAAGACGGGAGTCTTCCCCTCGGGCATGGCGTCGACCATCGCGTCGAAGAATGCGTGGATCTCCTCCTTGAAGCGCCTGCGGTTGGAGGAGAGCGCCTTCTTCACCTGGTTGCGGAAGCTCGTGTCGTCCTGCAGCGCCGCTTTAATGTTAAAGGAGGCGGGGCCGGCGGAGGTGTCCAGGACCGCGCTGCTATCGACCTCAATGCGATTGAAAAACCTTCGGATCCGATCGATCAGCTTCTCCTTCGGGATTCCGGCGCCCTCGCAGTTGTCCACGAAACCCGCCGCGAGCCCGATGAAGAACGCCCCCTCCTCCAACGGCAGTTCGGTGTTGAAGTAGTCCTCAATGTCCCAGTAGACGGGGACATAGACGTCCCGATCGAGCACGCGGCACAGTCGCAGGAGCTCCGTCGTCTTGCCCGCGCCCCGGTAACCGGCGAGGAGCTGCACCGAGCCGCCGGTCGTGAAGTCGATGGCGGTCGCCATCTCCTTGACGAGGTCGGGCCCGACGGGTCCGTCGGGCTGGTCGTAGATCGGGACGTAGTAGCGCTCGAACTCCTCCTTCTCGGAGAGCATCCTTGCTCCCTGATGGACGTTGAGCGCGTGGTAGAAGGCCTTGCGGTACTCCCGGTCGGTGTCAGCCATGACCAGAATCCTACGCGGCGGACCTCTGTGCGGGGAGGCGATCGGTCAAGGCCATGGGCGCCCTCCCCGCCAATGGCGTCTGCTGCGCCCCCTCGCCCTCCACGACGCTCCTCCCGTCCGCGCAGGAGAAGGTCAAGAGGCGTAGCAGATGTCCGGGCGTGCTCCGGCGCCGTGCCCGGCGTCGTCGATGCGGGCGGTACTCGCCCGGGCCCTCCCGGAGCGCCCGTTATGGAAGGTCCCGAAGTCCCTTGACGCGATCCTCTCGGCGACCGTCCGGGAGCCCGGGCCCCAACGGCCGCCGGGCGACGATTATCGGTCGCGTTGCCGCAGGACCCTGACCAGCCGGGCGGTCAGCACCGACCAGCCCACGACCCCGAGCACGAGCGCCGTCACCCCTGCCGCGCTCTGAAGCGGGGGATGAAAGCCGACCATGAGCGCCAGGCCGGTCAGGACGCAGACCACCGCCGCCCGGGTGACCACCGCATTGCTCTCCAGGACGGCGCGCCGTCCCTCGGACAGGGCGGCCTCCCGGCCCCAGGCCGGGGGCGGAACCTCCAAGGATGAATGTGCGACGTCCATGGCCCGACTGTAAGAAGGGCCTTACCCGCCGGGTAGGTCAACGGGATGGATTCTTCTCCCCGTCCGCTCCTCCTCGAGGAGTAGAGGAGTCCCGCCAGCACGGGCGCGGCAGTCGGCGGTCGGCGCGCCGCGGGCGGCTCTACCTAGGAGACCGCCGTGGAGGAGGCCTCGTCGCGGTCGGCGGCGTCGGCCCGCTCGCCGCCGGAGGTCTGGTCGAGTCCGGTCCGCCTGATGGTGGCCGTGCTCCCCGTCTTGGACAGGTAGAAGTTCTGGACGACCCACTCGCCGTCCACGATGGAGGTGTCGTCCGCCTGAACGGTGAGCTTCGCGGCGCCCGACTCGGCCGTCACCATGAGCCGGCCGCCCTGCGTCGAGACGACGACGGTCCACGCGGCCTCGGCGTCCGGCAGGTTCGTGAGCGGTATTGACGCGATCCGGCCGAGTGTGGTCACCTCCTTGCCGATCCGCTTGTACAGGCGGAGGTTGAGGGCGTCCTTCTTGTTGAACAGCGCCGCCGTGTACCGGTCGCCACCGGTACTCTCGGCGCTGCGCATGTAGACATTGGCGTACAGCGGGACGTCGAGCGAACGGAAGTTCACCGTGAACCTGGAGGTCGCGGTCTGGTCGGGTCCCAGGGTGGAGACCTGGTGGCTGTCGATGGACTCCCCGGCCCTGAGCTCGACGTCGGAGAAGGAGTCGTCGGCCGCGGCGACGCCGGGCGTCATCGCCGCAATGGCGCCGGAGACGCCCACGGCCAGGAGAAGGGATCGACGGGACAGACGGGACGAACGGGACACGGCAAATCCTCCAAACGGATGCGTGCTGAACGGTCGGGAGCGAGTGCACGGGCACGAGAACGGCGGAGAACCCTCGACCTCCTCACACGGGATACATCGCTCCCGTCATCACCTTATCGGACCCGGGGCGCGGCCGCAATCGGTCTCGGATCGGAGGTCGATGTGACATCGAGGATACTTTGATAAATATCACAATTCTGCCGGATCTCCGGAGGCCGTCCGCCGGAGAACCCGGATGAAGCGCTTTGAAACGATATCGTTGCGGTTCGCGAAGGAGAAACCAATATCCTCCGGAGTCAATTCCGGATCGGGAGATCCACCGGCTCGGATAATTCCTGAAAGAATTATGAGCCCCTCCCCGGAATGGCGAGCCGTCGCCGCCTCTCGCTGGGGTTCGCCGCAGTGAGCGCCAACACGGTGGGACATGTGGGGCTCATGGGACGGACTCGGGCGGGGACGTGTCCAAATCTGCCACAAAGGCGCCCCGAGTCGGGATCGGCCGCGAACAGAAGCGCGGAATATCAACGTTTCTCCTCCGGCGTCCCAGCCCGATCCGGGCCTTTGTGGCAGATTTGGACAATCTGCGCCGCCGCGGACCCCGGCAGGGCCCGCTCCCGGGCGGACCGGACTTCCAGCCGGTCGTCCCCCATGCTGAGGACGAAGCAGGGCCCGCTCCCGGGCGGACCGGACGGGACCCGCCCTACCACCCCTCCAGACGCAGCAGGTCATCGTGGTGGGGCCAGGGCGGGGATTGCGTCCCCTACTGCCCCTCCAGGCGCAGCAGGTCCTCCACGCTCTCCGGGCGCAGGACCCACCCCTGCCTCGCGCCGTCGACCCAGGCCACGCCGGGGCGGGGGAAGAGGTTGTAGTTGGACGCCATGCTCCGCCCGTAGGCGCCGGTGGCGGGCACGGCCAGCACGTCGCCGACGCAGAGGTCGGCGGGCAGGTCGACGTCGTGCACGACGATGTCCCCGCTCTCGCAGTGCTTGCCCACGACGCGGGCGCGCACGAGCCCGGCGTCGGCGTCGGGCCTGCGGTTGGCCAGGAGGGCGGTGTAGGCGGCGCCGTAGAGGGCGGGGCGGATGTTGTCGCTCATGCCGCCGTCGACGCTGACGTACAGGCGGGCGGCGCCCTCGCCCAGCTCCACGGTCTTCAGGCCCGTGACGGTGTAGAGGGTGACCGTCGTCGGGCCGATAATGGCGCGGCCCGGCTCGATCGACACCCGCGGCGCGTCGTCGCCGAGCTCGGCGCAGGCGAAGCGGACGGTCTGCGCCAGGACCCGGGCGACGTCGGCGGCGCTCGGCGCGACGGGGTCGGCGCCGGTGTAGGCGATGCCGTAGCCGCCGCCGAGGTCGATCTCGGGGCACAGGCGCCCGGTGGCGGCCGCGACCTCGTGGCGCAGGCGCATGACGACGCCGGCGGCCTCGCGGAAGCCGGCGAGGTCGAGGATCTGGGAGCCGATGTGGGAGTGCAGGCCGCGCAGCGTCAGCTCGGGGGCGGCCTCGACGGCCAGGCAGGCCTCGTAGGCGGCGCCGGTGGCCACAGAGATGCCGAACTTCTGGTCCTCGTGGCCGGTGGAGATGTGCTCGTGCCCGCCGGCGTGGACGCCGGTGGTCAGGCGCAGCATGACCGAGCCGCACTCCTCGGGCCCGTAGACGCCGACCTCGCGCAGGTCGCGGACGACGTCGGCGGCCAGGGCGATCTCCTCGACGGAGTCCAGGACGAGGTGGCCGAGCCTGTGGTGCAGGGCGACGGCGATCTCCGCGCGCGTCTTGCCGTTGCCGTGCAGGCCCAGGCGGGCGGTCCGGGCGGGCGACCTCCCGCCGTCGGCGTCCCCGAGGGCGGCCAGCGCGACGGCGAGCTCGCCACGGCTGGCGCTGTCGATGCCCATGCCCTGCTCCAGAACGGTGCGGGCGACGCGCGTGGTGAGGAAGGCCTTGCCGGCGTAGAAGGCCTCACCGCCGTTCATCCCGTAATCGGGACAGAACTCCTCGGCCATGGCGGCCGTCCAGGCGGCGGCGCGCCCGCGCAGGTCGGCCTCGTCCAGGACGAAGACGGGCGTGGGCGCCTGGGAGAGGATCTCGATGAGGGTCCGGCCGCCGATGCTCAGGGCGCCGTTGACGCCGCGGCGGGCGGTGAAGGGCCACAGGTCGGGGCGCTCCTCCGGCTCGGGCGCCACCAGATCGCCCAGCGGCGCCTCCCCCGCGGGCACGTTCGCAGCGGTCATGGTCTTCCTCCAGATTCAGGTGCGGGTGGGTGTGGGTGGGTTGGTATCCGGGATAAGGACGGGGAGTGGTGAGTCGAGGTAGGCGAGTGGTGAGTCGGGATGCGGGTGAGTCGGGCGGCGGGTGCGCGGGTGGATGGGTGGTGGACGGGGCGGGCCGGGTGCGGGTACTCGGGTGAGTCGGGTATGCGGGTGGGCGGGTAGAGGAATGGCGGGTACTCGGATGGTTCGGGTGGGGGGTGGATGGTGGGTGGCCGGCTGCCCGGGCGGCGCCCGGACCGGCCCGCCCGGCCGCTCCGCCCGCGAGGGGCGCAGCGGCCGGGGAGCTTCACATGCGCTCCGGGGCGCTGACGCCCAGCAGGTCCAGGCCGTTGGCGATGACCCGGCTGACGGCGTCGTTGAGCCACAGCCGGGCCACGTGCCCGGCGGTGACGGGGTCGTCGCCGCGCGGGGTCACGCGGGTGAGCCCGTACCAGGTGTGGTAGGCCGCCGCGAGCCGCTCGAGGTAGCGGGCCACCCGGTGCTGCTCGCGCAGGGCCGCGGCCCGGGCGACGACCGCCGGGAACTGGGCCAGGACGCCCAGCAGGGCGCCGTCGGCCGGGTCGTCCAGGGCGGCGGGGTCGAAGGCCGTCCCGCCGTCGCGCACCACCCCGTGCTCGGCGGCGTTGCGGGCCACGCTGCGGGTGCGGGCGTGGGCGTACTGGACGTAGTAGACCGGGTTGTCGTTCGAGGCGGAGGACAGCAGGTCCAGGTCGATGTCGATCATGGAGTCCATGGAGGAGCGGGCCAGGGCGTAGCGGGCCGCGTCCACGCCGACGGC
>ERZ773099.2074-NODE-2074-length-14157-cov-7.784002_pt1 | contig 14157 bp, 9 predicted proteins | sample MGYA00511120_ERZ773099 | MGnify/ENA primary metagenome ERZ773099 (study PRJEB29015, sample SAMEA2738012) | human oral metagenome | biome: human oral; feature: human-associated habitat; material: dental | place: China | collected 2104 ... | reverse complement strand
CAGACCGCCAACCTCGTGCAGGTGGCGCTCAACAAGGTCTCCGTGGCGTTCCGCGACAACGAGTTTGTGGCCGTGCTGGGCCAGTCCGGCTCCGGCAAGACGACGATGCTCAACGTCATCGGCGGCCTCGACCGCTTCCAGAGCGGCGACCTCGTCATCGACGGCATTTCGACGAAAAACTACAAGGCACGCGACTGGGACGCCTACCGCAACAACCGCATCGGATTCGTCTTCCAGGCCTACAACCTGATCCCCCACCAGAGCGTTCTCGCGAACGTCGAGCTGGCACTGACCCTCTCGGGCGTCTCCCGCTCCGAGCGCCGCAAGCGCGCCCTCGACGCTCTTGAACGCGTCGGCCTGAAGGACCACGTCAACAAGAAGCCCTCGCAGATGTCGGGCGGCCAGATGCAGCGCGTCGCCATCGCGCGCGCCCTCATCAATGACCCTGAGATCCTGCTGGCCGACGAACCCACGGGCGCCCTCGACTCCAAGACGAGCGTGCAGGTCATGGATCTGCTGCGCGACGTGGCCCGCGACCGCCTCGTCATCATGGTCACGCACAACCCCGAGCTGGCCCACCAGTACGCGACCCGCATCGTCGAGCTGGCCGACGGCTGCATCGTCGCCGACTCCGACCCCTTCGTGCCCGCCGCCGAAGACCGCCGCGAGGCCAAGCCCGCGCGTCGCACGTCGATGGGCTTCCTGACCGCCCTGTCCCTCTCCTTCAATAACCTGATGACGAAGAAGGGCCGCACCCTCATGACCTCCTTCGCGGGGTCCATCGGCATCATCGGCATCGCCGCGATCCTCGCACTGGCCAACGGGACGAACGCATACATCGCAAAGACCGAAGAAGAGACGCTGGGCGCGTATCCGCTGACAATCCAGAAGACCGGCATCGACATGACCGCCGCGCTGTCCGTGTCAGCCTCGGACTCCCAGGACTCCAAACCCGCGCCCGACGGCAAGGTCGGCGTCTCCAAGCTGCGCACTTTCGCCGACAGGATCCGCGACGCGAAGACCAACGACCTGGCCTCGCTGAAAACCTATCTGGACAACAACGGCGGCGACATCAACTCGATGGTCAACGCGATCGAGTACGACTACGACATCGTTCCGCAGATCTACCAGGCCGATACGTCCAAGGAGACCGTGCAGGTCAGCCCCGACCAGTCGATGAAGCAGATGGAGGCCGGTTTCGGCGGGGGCTCCTTCGGGTCGATGGTGCAGACGAACGCCTTCTACCAGATGCCCGCCACGACCTCGCTGTACACCTCCGCGTACGACGTGGTCGCCGGCTCCTGGCCGACCGGCGCGAACCAGGTGGTCCTCGTCCTCGACGAGGACGGCAACATTCCCAACCTCTTCGAGTACACGCTCGGCCTGAAGGACCACAAGGAATTCGATGACCTGATGCGCCAGTACTATCAGGGTGCTCTCACGGGCAAGAGCGAGTCCGGCGCGCAATCGGGCGCCCAGTCGGGGGCGAGCACCGCGACCTACGACTACTCCACGATCCTGGGCACCACCTTCCGCCGCGTCAACGCCTTCGACAAGTACACGTGGGATGACACCTACAAGGTGTGGACCGACCGTTCCTCCGACGCGGACTTCATGAAGAAGCTCGTGGATGGCGGCCAGCAGCTGACGATCTCCGGCATCGTCAAGCCCAACTCCGACAAGGGCGGCGCCCTGCGTCAGGGCATCGCCTACACGCCTGCCCTGACCTACCAGATCATCGAGGAGGCGGCCGCCAGCCCGATCGTGAAGGCGCAGCGAGCCAAGCCCGACGTCGACGTGTTCACCGGCAAGACCTTCAAGGAACTGGCGGACAATCAGAAGAGCCAGTCCGGCGGCTTCGACATGTCCTCCCTGTTCACCATCGACGAGTCCAAGCTCTCCGCCGCCTTCCAGATTGACCCCTCGAAGATGCAGATGGACCTGTCGGGCCTGGACTTTTCCGGCATGGACCTCTCCGGCCTCGATTTTTCGAACCTCGACATGTCAGGCCTGGACCTGTCCACCATCGACCTGTCGGCCCTGCGCGCCCAGTCCGGCGCCCAGTCGGGCATGACCTTTGATCTGTCCGGCCTCGACTTCGGGGAGCTGAGCAAGGACCTGCCGCAGCTGGCCAACGTGGACTTCCCGACGATTATTCGCTCGGCCATGGCCGACGGTGCCGTCAAGGACGGCGCCGCCGACTACCTGAGCGCACAGGCATCCGAGATCGCCCAGGGGTTCCAGGACTACGCCCGCGAGCAGATCGAGGCGGGAGGCTCGACGGATTTCGCGACCCTGGCCTTGGCCTATTTCTCCCAGCCCCAGGTGATGGAGCAGCTGCGAGCGGCCGTCTCTTCCGACCAGGTCGTCGACTCCAAAAAACTCGCCGCGAACCTGACGAAGGCCCTCGGGGACGATCCAGCCCTGGCCCAGATCGGCACCGACGTGTCCACCCAGGTCATGAACGCGATCTCCACGCAGATCGCCGCCCAGCTGGGCACCACCCTCACACAGGGGGTGAGCGCCGCCATCGGCCAGGTCATGCAAGAAGCCATGACGAACGCGATGACCTCGATGATGACGCAGCTGTCGACCACGATCGGCAACCAGATTGGCACCACCATGGAGCAGTTCGCCACCAACATGTCGAGCGCCTTCTCGATGGACCCGCAGGCATTTGCCGATGCTTTCCACTCCAACCTGGACGAGAAGTCCCTCGCGGCCCTCATGGCGACCATGTTCTCCACGAACGTGCCGACCCTGGAGACGAACCTGCGGAACCTGGGCTGGGCGGATATCGCCTCCCCGTCGAGCATCTCCATCTACCCCAAGTCCTTTGCGGACAAGGACAAGGTGAAGGCTGCCCTCGACGCCTACAACGCCGACAACAAGGCGGCGGGCGCGACCGATAAGGTCGTCACCTACTCCGACGTCATGGGTGCGCTCATGAGCTCGGTGACCAAGATCGTCGACATCATCTCCTGGCTGCTCATCGCCTTCGTGTCGATCTCTCTCGTGGTCTCCTCGATCATGATCGCGATCATCACCTACATTTCGGTGCTCGAGCGCCGCAAGGAAATCGGCATCCTGCGGTCGATTGGTGCCTCGAAGGGCGACGTGTCGCGCGTCTTCAACGCCGAGACCGTCATCGAGGGCCTGTTGGCCGGCGTGATGGGCGTGGGCGTGACGTACGGGCTGTGCGCGATCGCCAACGGTATCGCCTACTCCTCCTTCAACGTAGAGAACATCGCCCAGCTGTCGCCCGTGACAGCGCTCGTCCTGATCGGCGTATCCGTCGGCCTGACCATCATCGCCGGCATCATCCCGGCCTCACGCGCCTCGCGTCAGGACCCGGTCGAAGCGCTGCGCTCCGAGTGAGACACGCGGCCTCGTCCCACCTCGGGGCGAGGCCGTGGCGCGTTTTCGGGGTGGGCTCGCCTGCGCTAACCTGGACGTAACGCTTGTTGCCGTCGCCGTGAGGAAAGAGGAATCATGCCCACTCCCGAGAAGCTTGCCACCGACGCCACCGTCGCCATCATGCTGGCTGACGGCTTCGAAGAGGTCGAGGCCCTGGCCGTCGCCGACGTCCTGTACCGCGCCGGTGTGCGCTCGGACCTGATCTCCGTGACCGACGCGCGCCACGTAACTAGCTCGCACGGCATCCGCGTCGTCGCCGACCTCATGCTCGAGGACGTGGACCTGTCCACCTACACCGTCCTCTTCCTGCCCGGCGGCATGCCCGGCACCCTGGGCCTGAAGGGCACGCCCGCGATCCAGACCGAGGTACTGCGCCGTTCTGACGAATCCCAGCCCATCGCGGCGATCTGCGCGGCCCCCTCGATCCTGTCCGAGCTGGGCGTCCTTGACGGCCGTCACGCGACCGCCAACCCCGCCTTCATCAAGGCCATCGCCTCCGGCGGAACGATCGTTCACGAGAACCCGGTCGTCGCCGACGAGTTCATCACGACCAGCCGAGGCGCCGGAACAGCCCTCGAACTCGGCGTCGAACTCGTGCGCCAGCTTCTGGGCGACGAGGCCGCCGAAGAGGTCTCCCGCGGCGTCGTGCTCACCCGCTGAGGTCTCCCACGCCCCCCTCGCCTCGTTTCCCCGAAAGGTCACTGTTCTCGCATGAGCCCGCGTAAGCCTCGTCCCTGGCCCGACGCGCCCGCGCCCCTGGCGGCGCCCGTGGTGGACAACCACACGCACCTGCCCACCCACGTCGGTGAGATCCCCCGGCGCGAGGGCGTGGCGCTCAGCCTCGAGGAGCAGCTGGACCGTGCCCGCGAGGTCGGCGTCACCCGCATGATTTCGAGCGCCTGCGAGCTGCCCGACTTCGACCCGATGATCGAACTGGCGCGCGCCCACGAGGGCGTGCGCGTCGCGATCGCGATCCACCCCAACGACGCGGCCCTGCACGCGGGCTGCGCCGACCCCTCGCCCGACGGGCTGGTTCCCACCGTGCGCGACTACCACGTGCCCCTCGTCGAAGCGCTGGTCGAGGTTGAGAAGCGTCTGAGCGACCCGATGGTCGTCGCGGTAGGGGAGAGTGGCCTGGACTACTTCCGCACGGCCGAACCCGGCCGCGAGGCACAGAAGGAGTCCTTCCGCGCACACATCGAGATGGCGCAGCGCGCCGACCTGCCCCTCCAGATCCACGACCGCGACGCCCACGAGGACACGATGGAGATCCTGCGCGAGTGCGCCAGCTCAGACCAGCGCATCGTCTTCCACTGCTACTCGGGGGACGCCGCCATGGCCGAGCACCTCGCCGAGCGCGGCTGGTACGCCTCCTTCGCCGGCCCCATCACCTACCCCGCGAACTCCGACCTGCGCGCCGCGCTCGCGGTCCTGCCGCGAGAGCTCGTTCTCGTCGAGACCGACGCCCCCTACCTGACGCCCGTGCCGTGGCGCGGCTGCCCCAACGCCTCCTACGTCATGGCGCACACCGTGCGTTTCATTGCGGACCAGTGGGGCGTCAGCGAAGAGGCGGCGTGCGACCAGCTGCGGGCGAACACTGAGGCGGTCTACGGCGCCTGGTGAGGGGCCTTTTCTCCCGTGATGACGCGGGTTCGACGAGGCCTTCGCGTCGTGTTGAACGGCGCCCACATGCTGGTGAATTGCGTCAAAATGGTCGCACAACGATAACAAATTGGTTACGGTGGGTGTGTCAGTCCAATTCGAGCGACTCGCCCGTACGCGCCCCGTCCTGTGGCACATGCGTCGATATGACCCTCGAAGCGGAACCTTCAACGTCTGGAGACACGTGAGCGTTCAGCCCTCCCGCACAACCGTTATTTCCGTCGCCGCCGCGACGGCCCTCCTGGTGGCAGGCACCGCTGCTACCGCCATCGGCACCTCCTATCGTCACGTGACCGTCGAAGTTGACGGCGTCACCCACGACGTATCCGGCTTCTTCACGACCGCAGGCGACGCCCTGAGCACGGCCGGTGTCTCCGTCGGCGCCCATGACCTCGTCGCCCCCGCCTCCGATCAGAGCGTTGCGAACGGCGATACCGTCGTCGTGCGTACCGCCACCGAATACAACGTGACCGTCGACGGCAACCAGACCACCGCATGGTCCACTGCCTCGTCCATCCACGGCGTGCTCGCGGCCCTGCCGGTGTCCGCCTCGTCGATGGCCGCCGACCGCTCCTACACCCGCGCCGAGATGCCCGTTGCCGGGGCTGGCGAGACGATCCATGTCATTGCCGACGGCGCCACGACCGACGTTGTCGCATCCTCCGACGAGGGCACGACCGCGATCCTCGAGAAGGCAGGCATCAGCGCCGGTCCGATCGACCGCGTGACCCTGGAACACAACGGCGGCGAGGCCACCCTGCGCGTCGCCCGCGTCGTGCGCGGCAACGTGACCTCCACGACCGAGATCCCCTACGAGACCGAAGAGCGCGCGGACTCCGAGGCCGAAGAAGGCACCGAGAAGACCGTCCAGGAGGGCGCGGTCGGCTCTGAGGTGACCGAGACCTATCAGGAGACCGTCGACGGCAACGTCACCGTGTCCGCTGTCCTGTCCACCACGCGCACCGAGCCCACGAAGCGCATCGTGTCGAAGGGCACGAAGGCCAAGAAGGCTGAGGATGCCGCCTCGAAGTCGTCCTCCTCGGCTGCTTCTGCTCCCGCCGCCGTCTCCGGCGACGATGCGGCGATCTGGGCTGCCATCGCTCAGTGCGAGTCCGGCGGTAACCCCTCGATCAACACGGGCAACGGCTACTATGGCATGTATCAGTTCTCGCTGCCGACGTGGCGTTCCGTGGGCGGATCTGGCCTGCCCTCCGATGCTTCCGCCGAGGAGCAGACCATGCGTGCGCGCATGCTCCAGCAGCGCTCCGGTTGGGGCCAGTGGGGCTGCGCCTACAAGCTCGGCCTCGTCTGACGTGACATTGCCCGCTGGTGCGCCAGGACTCTGGCGTGCCAGCGGGCGCTCACGCTAAGCTGACCAGCAGTACCAATAGCGAGTAACTGGAGAATTGTGAGCCATTATCTGAGCACCTCCCTGAGTGCGTCCGCCGCCAGCGCCCTGCACGTCCTCGGTGGCCGGCTGCGCTCCTTTACCCCCTCTCCGCGCGCCGTTCTCGGAGTCGCGGCCCTGACCTCGGCGGGCGTCCTCGGCATCGCCGGCGTCGGCGTCGCCTCCTCGCACACCTCCGTCATGCTTGAGGTGAACGGCGTGTCCCGTCCCGTCACCTCGTGGGGAAACACTGTCGGCGATGCGCTCAAGGCCGCCGGCGTGAGCGTTGGCAGCAACGACCTCGTGCAGCCCGGCCCGGGTGAGGCCGTGCGCGACGGCGACACGATCGTCGTGCGCACCTCGAAGGCCTACACAGTGAACGTCGACGGGCAGACACGCACACTGTGGACCACGGCCTCCTCTGCGGACAGTATCCTCGCCGACGCTGCGCCGCTCGGCTCGGCTGTCTCGCTCGCTGCGGACCGCTCCTCGTCCCGCGATGAGCTGACCCCGCTCGTCTCGCGCGCCCGCAACGTCGCGGTCACGGTGGACGGCTCGACCCGCGAAGTCGCCGCACGTCCCGGCCAGGACGCGCGCGCCATCCTCGAGGCCGCCGGAGTCTCCGTGCACCCCCTGGATCGCGTCACCGTCTCCAACGGCTCCACTGGCGAACTCACGATCAACGTGAGTCGCGTGACCCGCGGCGAGGCCACCGAAACCGTTGAAATTCCCTTCAGTGAGACGACGACGACCAGCGCCGATCTGTTCGTGGGCGAGTCCCAGGTGACCACTGCCGGCGTCAATGGTGCGACGACGTGGACCGTGTGGCAGGAAAAGAACGGCGACGAGGTCCTGACCGTCGTGCCGATCACCGAGCATTCCACCTCGCAGCCCGTCACCCAGGTGCGCAGCGAAGGAACGAAGGAAGCGACCCCGGCCGCCCTCGTTGCCGCGGGCATTGATCCCAAGGCCACCCTTGAGGAGAAGACCGAGGCGGACGGCACCACCTCCGTGCGCTATCGTGCGAAGCTCGGCACGATCTCCACGAAGGAAGAGATCGCCGCGATCGCTGCCGACACGAAGAACACGGATTCCGCTACTGCCGCCGCTGCTGCGGCTGCTGCCGCCGCGGCGGGTGCTGTGCCGACAACCTACTCGGGCGAGGATCCACGTTCGCTGGCCAAGCCTCTCGTCGCAGCCCAGGGCTGGGGCGACAGCGAGTACCAGTGCCTGGTCCTCCTGTGGAACCGTGAGTCGCAGTGGAATCCCTACGCCGAGAACGCGTCGTCGGGCGCCTACGGTATTCCGCAGGCCCTGCCCGGTTCCAAGATGGCTTCGGTCGGCGCTGACTGGCGCACCAACCCGATCACCCAGATCAACTGGGGCATCGGCTACATCAAGGGCCGCTACGGCACGCCGTGCTCCGCGTGGGCGCACTCGAACACGGTGGGCTGGTACTGAGTCTGAGAGTTGCGTGGGGCCGGGCCCGACAACTTTTGTTGTCGGGCCCGGCCCTTTTCATATGTTCTCATGCGTGCTCCCGCCACAATTTCGCACGTAATTCCCTGCCGTGTATTTCAGGACCCGAGAATCTATCGTTGAAATCATGCGGTTTTGAGCCGTGGCTAGAAACTGAACAGATTAAATTACGTGCGAGATTGTTGGGGAAGGTGAGTTTGTGGCAAGCCCCGTGACGCTCCGAGCCTCACAGGGCACCTAGCCCCGGCCTCGTCCATTCCGTGCACTAGACTTGCCAGCGTGAGCCGATCCTCCAGCCCCCGCAACCAGCGCGATGCGCGCCGCCGCCTCGACCCGACACTGCCCGAGGGAGCCGTCCCCTCCGAGACTGGCCTGCTCGGCCCCCTCGAAGTAAAGGCCATCTCCGAGGCGCTCGGTATTCGCCCCACGAAGGTGCTGGGCCAGAACTTCGTGCACGACGCGGGCACGGTACGCAAGATCGTCGCAGCCGGTGGCGTCGAGGAAGGGGACGAGGTCGTCGAGGTCGGCCCGGGCCTCGGCTCCCTGACGCTCGCGCTCCTGGAAGTGGGCGCGCGCGTGCGTGCCGTCGAGATCGACCCGCCCCTGGCTGCTGCCCTGCCCGAGACTGTGCGCGCCCGCATGGGCGAGGCCGCCGACCGCTTCCACGTCGTCACCATGGATGCCACGGAGATCAACGGCGTCGATGACTTCGGCGTGGACTGGCCCGCCCCCACCAAACTCGTCGCGAACCTTCCGTACAACGTGGCTGTGCCGGTTCTGCTCAACATGCTCGAGGCCTTCCCCTCCATCCAGGTCGTCGTCGTCATGGTTCAGGCCGAGGTCGCGGACCGCCTGGCCGCCGGCCCCGGATCGCGCACCTACGGGGTGCCTTCCGTGAAGGCCTCCTGGTACGGCTCGGTTGAGCGCGCGGGGACGATTGGTCGCTCGGTGTTTTGGCCGGTGCCCGGCGTCGATAGTGCCCTCGTGCGCCTCACACGGTTGGAGACCCCGCGCGGGGACGACGAGCTGCGTCGCGCCACCTTCGAGGTCACCGACGTGGCCTTCGGCCAGCGCCGCAAAACCCTGCGCGCGGCCCTGAAGAACTGGGCAGGCGGCCCCGAGGCCTCCGAGGCCCTCCTGTCCGCCGCCGGCATCGACCCGACGCGACGCGGCGAGACCCTCTCGATCGAGGAGTTCGTCGAGCTGGGACGCGCCGTCATCGAGGCTCGCGCCAACGGCATCCTCGAGGCGTCGACCGCGGCCCGCTGACGGTGGCTGGGAAGACAACCGGCAGGAAGAAGGAACGCCATGCGTGAAGTGCGCGCCAGTGCGCCCGGAAAAGTCAACCTGACCCTGCGCGTCGGCGCGCCCACGCCCGACGGCTACCATCCGCTCGTCACGGTTTTCGAGGCCCTGAACCTACGCGAAACCGTCACCGTGCGCACCTCGAAGATGCCGGGCGTGCGCGTCGAGACGATCGCGTACCTGCCCGACGGGAGCATCGACGAGGCCACGACCCGCGCCATGGCGGACGTGGACCCGCAGACTCACCTGGCCGTGCGCGCCGCGCGCGTCCTCCGACGCCTCGCTGCCGCCGGCCCCTGGGCGTCCACCGCGGCGGGCCTGAGCATTCGCGTCGACAAGTGCGTCCCCGTCGCCGGTGGCATGGCCGGTGGATCAGCCGACGCGGCCGCCGCCCTGGTTGCCTGCAATGAACTGTGGGAGCTGGGCCTGGGCGCCGAGCAACTGCAGGCGATCGGCCGCTCGCTGGGCGCCGACGTCCCCGCCTGCCTGGTGGGCGGCATCGCGCTGGGAACCGGGCGCGGCGACCACATGAGCGCCTTGCGCGAGGGGGACGAGGCCGGGGCTGGGCACCACTGGGTGATGCTCCTGTCTCGCGAGGGCCTGTCCACCCCCGAGGTGTTCCGCGAGTTCGACCGGGTCGACGCGGTCGGCGCGCCCGCCCTCGCCGAACCCACGCCCGAGGAGGTTGCCGCCCTGTGTGGCGGACCCGAGGAACTGCGCCACTGCCTCGTCAATGACCTGCAGGCGCCCGCCCTGCGCCTGCGCGGCGAGCTGGCCGAGACCATCGGTGCCGCGCGCCACGCGGGAGCCCTGGCCGTCACGCTGTCCGGGTCCGGCCCGACCGTCGCGGCCCTCGCGCGCGACGCCGAGCACGCCCGCGCGCTCGCGGACGCCCTCAGCGACGTGCCCACGGTCGGGCGCGCGATCCCCACCCACGGGCCCGCGTGCGGCGCCCGCATCGAATCGACGGAGGCCATCTGATGGCGCACCTGCTCGGAACCCAGAATGTCGGCGCCCTCGCGGGCTCGCGCAAGCTCCTCGAGGGGGTCACGGTCGGCCTCGACGACGGCAGCCGCGTCGGCATCCTCGGCCCCAACGGCGCCGGAAAATCCACGCTCCTGCGCATCGTCGCCGGCACGCAGGAACCCGACGGGGGAGTGGTGACCCGCCGCGACGGCGTGCGCGTCGCCGTCCTCACCCAGGCGGACACGCTCGACCCCGAAGACACCGTCATCCAGGCCGTCCACCCCGGCATGGAGGAGTACGAGTGGGCATCCAACCCCGCCGTGCGCGACATCCACGCTGGGCTCCTCGCTGACATCAACCCCGCCGCCCTCGTCGGCACCCTGTCGGGCGGACAGCGCCGCCGCGTCGCGCTCGCCCGCGTCCTCGCTGCCACCGCCGACATCGTGTGCCTGGACGAGCCCACCAACCACCTCGACGTCGAGGGCGTGGCCTGGCTGGCCGCGCACCTGAACGCCCGCTTCGCCCGCCCCGGCGCGTCGGGCGCGCTCCTGGCCGTCACCCACGACCGTTGGTTCCTTGACGCCGTGTGCGAGCATATCTGGGAGGTCGTCCCCGGTGTCGACCCGGGCGGTGACCGGCCGCAGATCGCCGGGCATGTCGAAATCTACGACGGCTCCTACGCCGCCTACACCCTCGCCCGCGCTGTGCGCATGCGCCAGGCGGACGTGGCCGCCGCCAAGCGCGCCAACCTGCTCACCAAGGAGCTCGCCTGGCTGCGCCGCGGGGCACCCGCCCGCACCTCGAAGCCGAAGTTCCACATCGCCGCCGCCGAGGCCCTCATCGCCGACGTGCCGCCCCCGCGCGACACCGTCGAGCTGGTGAAGATGGCGACCGCGCGCCTGGGCAAGGACGTCATCGACCTCGAGGACGTCTCCGTGTCCTTCACGAGCCCCGATGGCTCACGCCTGGACATCCTCAAGGGCGTCACCTGGCGCCTGGCCCCCGCCGAGCGCATCGGCATCGTCGGCGTCAACGGCGCCGGCAAGACGACGATCCTCAACCTGCTGCGCGGCGACCTCGAGCCCACCTCGGGGCGCGTCAAGCGCGGCAAGACCGTCCAAGTCGCCACACTCTCCCAGGACACGCACGAGCTCGACGCCCTGGCCGACATGCGCGTCGTCGAGGCCGTCGCCGACGTCGCCCAGACCGTCATCGTGGACGGCAAGGAGGTCAGCGCCTCGCAGATGACGGAGTGCATGGGGTTCACTCGGGCCCGCGCCTATACGCGCATCAGCGAGATCTCGGGCGGCGAGCGCCGCCGCCTCCAGCTCATGCGCCTGCTGATGAGCCAGCCGAACGTGCTGCTCCTCGACGAGCCCACGAACGACCTTGACACCGACACGCTGGCGTCCATGGAGGACCTACTCGACACCTTCCCGGGCACCCTCGTCGTCGTCTCCCACGACCGCTACCTCCTCGAGCGCGTCACCGACCATCAGGTCGCCCTCCTCGGCGACGGCCAGGTGCGCGCGCTGCCCGGCGGCGTCGAGCAGTACCTGCAGATGCGCGCCTCCGGCGACTTCGGGGCTTTTGCGTCGTCTTCTCGCACCGACGAGGCCGACTCCGCCTCCCGCTCTGCCGCTCCCTCCGCAGATGCTTCCTCGGGCGGGGAGAGTGCGGGGCAGGGGAGCGCTCGCGGCGGCGTGAGTGACGCCGCGGCGCGGCGCGCGGCCAAGAAGGAAGTGGCCCGCATCGAACGCAAGCTGGAGCGCCTGCGGGCCGAGGCCTCGTCCCTGGAGGCGAAGCTGGAGAAGCTGTCGATCCAGGTGGCGACGGACCCCTCGGCGGTGTCCGAGCTGACGAAGGTCTCGGCGGCCCACCAGGACGTCCTGTCCGAGATGGATGAGCTGGAGGAGGCCTGGCTCGAGGCGGCGGATTTGCTCGAGTAAAATGTGTTGTGATTAAATACGATGTTCAACTGAACAAGTGGTTGAACGAGTGGTGTTCGCCGCTCTCTATCCGTTGAAGGAGGAGCGTTGTGAGTGGACCTGGCTTTGGACTTGTCATTGGTGCGCAAACGAAGGCTGCGGGTTATGTGGTCGACTTCGAGAGTAAGCTCGTGGATGTAGCAGACATGCTTGAGTCCTGCATTCTCGATGACGTTGCGCGAGTGAATGGGCCGTATGTATCGGTTCTGAGTGACGCCCTACAACGGTGAGGTGAGGGTGCAAACGCACATCAGGCCGACCTGGAGCGCTATGCGCAGGCTTTGATCTCGGTCGATGAAGCGCTTGTGACAGCGGAGGAAGATGCGAGCAGGGATCTGAATGACATCGCGCTGAGCTTCGGGAGCGCATCATGAGTGGGAACGACCTTGTCTTCAATGAGACCGCTGTCAATTACATCATGGATGATGTAGAGCGTGCGGCGTTGAAACTGCGGGAAGGAGGCACCGAGATGTCGGACCTCGTGGAGCATGAGCTGGTCGAGTGGTCGGATACCTCTGAGGCGCGTCAAGCACAGAAAGAGTGTGCGCAACGTATGGATGCCCGAGTGGAAGACATGGCCGCTGCCTTGGATTCCCTGAAGCAGGCATTCGAAGAAATCCGTCAGGCGGGCATTGACGCCGAAACCCGTGCATTCGCTGCCGTTGATTAGGGTGAAGTGGCATGGGAAGTCATGATTTTGAAGTCGATCTTGAGGCGTTGGGTACTGCCGTATCGCAGTTGAGCGACCTGCAGGAACGCAATAGAACGTATGATGTCGCAGACTATACGCCCAACTCTGGAATGGTTGGTGATCCCGTCGTAGCTGGAGCACTGGAGAGCTTTAATACGAAGTGGGATCAGGGACTCAATGGGATGCTCCGAGACATTTCTGAGGCCTCCGGACGATTAGGCAGAGTTGCGGGCATCTATTCGGATTACATGGACGCGTGCGAGGAAGCGATGACGCGTGCTCGCGATGCAGCAGCTGGTGTCTCGACGCAACAACTGGTGTTGGGAGGCTGACATGAGCGTGAGGCACACGGAGGCTCCCGTGTTTGAGATCGAGGGTGATCCCGGCTCCATTCGTGGACGTGTTGCGGTGATGCGTGACCGGGCATCCGACTGTGAGCGCATCGCGTGGTCGCTCCAGGAGATTTCAGTATCCGGATGGAGTGGGCGTGCGGCCGATCGGTTTCACGAGCATTTCAAGCTGCAGCCGGACAAGTGGTGGTGCGCCTCGGCGACTTTCGGGCGGGCGGCTGATGCGTGGGAGGTCTACGCCTCTGCGCTCGAACAAGCGCAAGCACGCGCAGCGGAGGCGAAGATTTCATACGAGGCAGGTGTTGCTTCCGTGGAAGCGGCGCTTGCCGAGCAGCAATGGGCATCAGCGCATCCGAAGGTGGGCATTTTCGGAATGCCCGTTTATGACCTGTCATACCATCCTGAGCGTGACACGCGTCCTGGCGAGGCAATCAAAACGCAAGCTATTGCGGACTTTGAAGCTGCTGTGAGTGATACTGATGCTGCTGGCGAGGAACTCGCGAACACGCTGTATGAACAGGCGAACCGTTCTCCCGATCCGTCGTGGGCCCCCGTTCATTTTGCGAAACGTACGATAGCGGGCATCTTTGATGGCGTTTGGGGTCTATTGTCCTTGCAGTATGGCATGGCTCTTGAAGGCATGTGGGACTATGGGCGGTATATGCTGGGGTGGATCACCTGGGATGAACTGCAAGCGAAGCACAAGCAAAATACAATCTCGGCTGAGGACTTGTATGCGCTACGTGACGCGATTATGGCAGACCCCGCAGGCTTCGCGAAGAAAATGTGGGACGCGCTGATCAACGTTGATGGCTGGAAAGACGATCCCGGTGCTGCACTCGGTGAACTTGTACCGGCTGCAGTTCTTGCTGCGCTCACCGCTGGCGGTGGAAATGCGGCTCGGGCTGCTGC
>ERZ773099.2072-NODE-2072-length-14169-cov-4.465566_pt1 | contig 14169 bp, 14 predicted proteins | sample MGYA00511120_ERZ773099 | MGnify/ENA primary metagenome ERZ773099 (study PRJEB29015, sample SAMEA2738012) | human oral metagenome | biome: human oral; feature: human-associated habitat; material: dental | place: China | collected 2104 ... | reverse complement strand
ATAAATATAACAATACTTTAACGATTTTAGATTTTATATTGTAACTACTCAAATATCTCAATTCTCTTATATTTAATCTTATAAATATTCAAACAACTTAATACTTTTAGATTTAACTTTATAAATATTTAAATATTTCAATTCTCTTATATTTAATTTTATAAATATTTGAATACTCCAATATCTTCAAACTTAATTTTATAAATATTTAAATAATCTGATATCCTTATATTTAATTATATTTAATTTTATATCATCCTATCATACAACTTAATACAGTGATTTTTTTCAATTAGTTTTTAATAAAAGTAAATAAAGTTAATTATACTATTTTCCAATCTTTACATTCACAAAATATATTATCTGCTGTTCAAGTTGCTGGAATCGTAAGTTTCTACAAAAAACCAATGATTCAGCAACTCTGATGAAATTGTTTTTAAAATTTTCATTGGTCTTACCTCCAGTCTTCAAACCATTTAACGCGTTATCTTGTTTGTTGTATATATTATACCCCATTAATTTAAATTTGTCAACACTTTATTGTGATTTTTTTTTGATTTTTTCACTTTTTTTTTACATTTTTTTGAAAATTTTTAAGTTTTTTTGATTTTTTTATTAAAATTTATAATTTTCAATCATCTTTTTCTAAATTTTTTCTTTCCAACTCCAAAAGTTTTTGTTTTATTTCTAATCCTTCAGCATAACCAACAAGTTTTCCGTCACTTCCTATTACTCTATGACAAGGAATTATAATCGGCAATTTATTTCTATTATTCGCTCCGCCTACTGCTCTTTGCGAATTTTCATTTCCAATTTTTCTTGCAATATCTTTATAACTACAAGTTTCTCCATAAGGAATTTCCGTTAAAGCCTTATATACCTTTAATGCAAACTCGCTTCCATCCACTTTAAATGGGAATGTAAAGTTTTTTCTTTTCCCACAAAAATATTCTTCCAATTCTTTTTTTGCCAATTTTAAAATTTCAGTTTCAGGATTAATAACTTTTTCATCTTTTACAAATTTTATCTCAATTATTTTCTCCTGATCTTCAACAACTTTTATTTCTCCAATTGGACTGTTAAAAACTATATAATTCATAATTCACCTATTCTATATTTAAAAGTTTGTATATATCAATATTACATTTTTCATCAAAATATCTTTTTAGTTCTAAAAACTTTTTCCATTTTTCAATAGTATACTCGTTTATTCCATTTCTGATTGCAACATCAAACAGCCTAATTTCCAATCTTACAAATCCTTCAGCAGTTCCTAAAGCATCACAGAGTTGAATCAATCTATCATAATCATCATAAATAATTTCTTTCAATTTGTTTTCAAGAAAATCCAACTTTTCTTTGGGTAAATCTAATTTTCCATTATAGCAATATATAGTTTGAATAGGAAATGAATGTGTTAAACAAATTCTTGCACCTTCATAAAAATTTTTTTCATCCAAAAAAATCATTCCGTCATATACATGTTTTATATGTGAAAATCCGAATCTTCTACCAATATCATGTAACAATCCCAGTACAAATGCTTTTTCAGAATCTAAATATTCAGTATTTTTTGCGATAATCTCCGCACATTTTGCAACATTTAAAGAATGTTCAAACCACCTACCACAATTTAATTTATTGGCTTCATTCAATAAAATCATAGCATATTCTCTATCTATATTCATAATTACCTCATCAAAAAAAGATGAACATCATCTCTTAAAACTAATCAACTACAAAAATTCCTCCATTAAGCTCCTTTATAAATCCCTTTAGCTCCAATGCAGTTAAAATTGTATTTGTTTCTATGATTGAAAAACCTATTATAGTAGAAATTTTATTTTGAGATTTCGGTTCTTCATTTATTAAATTATAAATTAAAAGTTCTTTTGCATCCAAAATATCCAAATCTTTTTCTTCTTTATTTTTATTCAAAATAAATTCTGAAAAATCAATAACACCGTCTATAATATCCTGATAATCCGTAGCAATCAATGCTCCATCTTTTATCAATTTATTCGTTCCTTTACTATATAGGCTGTTAATATTTCCAGGAAGTGCAAAAATTTCTTTTGACTGTTCATTTGCAAATCTTGAAGTTATAAGTGTACCTGAACGATCTTGTGCTTCGATAACCAATAATGCTTTTGAAAGTCCTGAAATAATTCTGTTTCTAACAGGAAAATTATGAGCTAAAGGTGGCATTCCTATAGGAAATTCACTCATAACTGCCCCATTTTCTATAATTTCGTCATACAATCTGTAATTAGTTTTAGGATAGGCTATATCAACTCCGCAACCTAAAACGGCTATAGTTCTCCCTCCTGATTTTAAAGCAGCTCTATGTGAAATAGAATCAATACCTAATGCCATTCCTGAAACAATCCTTATTCCAAGTTCTGAGATTGACCTTGCAAAATATTCAGTTGCCCAAGCTCCATAATTAGTACATTTCCTAGAGCCTACAATCGAAAGTGCAAATTCATCCTCTGGTAAAATATATCCCTTATAATAAATAACTTGTGGAATATATTCAATATCTTTTAGATTAATTGGATAATTTTCACTCAAAATACTTACATATTTAACTTTATTTTTCTCTAAAAAATCTCTATAAGCATCTGAATTAAATTTTTCTCTCTCTTCAACTAATTTTTCAATATTATTCTTAGTTAAAAGTTTATTTTCTTTAAAATAGTCTCCGGATAAATCAAAAATCTCCTCAATATGTTCCAAAGTAAAATGATTTAATAATTCATCTTTAATTTTATAATCAAAATTCAAATAACTTAAAAATAACAAAGCATCTTCATTTCTCATAACTAACTCCAATATTTATTACTTAAACTTTTATATAACTTAAACACTTCATAAATTATTTAATTCAATAAATAGGATTTTATCTTTTTGATGGTTTTGATAAAAAGAAAAGATATAATCCAAATAACAATTTAATTAAAGCATCAATATATGCAATAATTGACAAAGACATATCAGAATAAATATATCCTATTGCAATATTTATACTACAAACTATTCCTAATAAAATCATTGATTTACCATGAACAAAATAAAATGGAAAAAAATGAATTGCAGTAGCCATCAATGCACCCAACCAAATCAATCTCCAATTTTCTGTTGCGAAAAATGGTCCCCCTAATAAAAACATCAATATGAATAATAAAATTACTGAATATAAAGAAACTTTATTTTGAAATTTAGTTGAATTTCCAGTTGATAATTTATTAATAAGCTTTTTATTCATATTAATTGAAAGAAAACTAATAATATATCCAAAACTAAATACTTGCATATTTATTATTTGTTTTCCTCCTATTAAAGTAGCCAATGCAATAACTAAACCAACTACGATTAACCATAACCCACATGATTTCTTATGGTTAAATTCTAATTTCTCTTCCTTGTGGTATTCTAAAAATGACATAAATAACCTCCCGTTTATTTCTAAATTTTTTGAATTCTTAATCTTTATTTATAATAATGCAAATTCTAAATATTAGATTCTATATTATTATTATTTAAATACATCAAATTCTTAATTAATAAAAACTAACTCCAATATTTATTGCTCAAACTTCTATATCTGATAGCTTCTAACAGATGTTCTTCCTTGATTTCTTCACTTCCATCCAAGTCTGCAATTGTTCTTGTCAACTTCAAAATTTTATTAAAAGATCTTGCTGAAAACTTAAACTTTTTAAAAGCAAATTCTATAATTTTTTCAAGTTTTTCATCTAAAATAATATATTTCTTAATCTGTCTTGCAGAAAGATTTGCATTATTATATATTTTTTCATTTTTATATCTTTCAAGTTGAATTTTTCTAGCTTTTTCAACTCTTTTTCTAATTTCAAAAGAAGTTTCTAAAACTTCTTTTGAAGATAAATCGTCATATTTCACAGGTTCAACTTCAACTTGAATATCAATTCTATCAAGTATCGGTCCTGAAATTTTACTTAGATATCTTTGAATTTGTAACTGTGAACAAGTGCATTTTTCAGTTTGTGATCCATAATTCCCACAAGGGCAAGGATTTAATGCACAAATAGTTACAAAGTTTGAATAATAAGTAATTGATGAATTAGCCCTTGAAATAGTAACTTTTCCATCTTCCATAGGCTGTCTTAGTACTTCAATTGCCTGTTTTGAAAACTCTGGAAATTCATCCAAAAACAAAACTCCATTATGAGCAAGAGAAACCTCCCCGGGTTTTGGAATTTTACCTCCACCTACAAGAGAAATAGGACTGCTCGTATGATGTGGAGATCTGAAAGGTCTTTGAGTAACCAATTTATTATTTTTAAGTTTTCCAGCTATTGAATATATTTTTGTACATTCAATACATTCCTCAAAAGTTAATTTAGGTAAAATTGTCGGTAATCTTTTAGCAATCATAGTTTTTCCGCTTCCCGGAGGGCCAACCATCAGCAAATTATGTCCTCCTGCAGCAGAAATTTCCATTGCTCTTTTTAAATTTTCCTGACCTTTTATATCTGAAAAATCTATATCATATTTTATTTCTTCATCTAAATTTACTTTTACAATATCTTCTTTTTTTATTTCGATAACTCCATTTAAACAATCAACTAATTCTTTTAAATGTGAAATAGGATAAATCTCTATTCCTTGCACAATATTTACTTCATTTTTAATTGCATTAGGAATAAAGAACTTTTTAAAACCAAGTTCTTTTAAAGAGATAATCATAGGTAAAGCTCCGTCAAAAGTAATAACCCTTCCGTCAAGAGAAAGCTCTCCTAAAAAAACAGTTTTTTCATCAGGCAAATACTCAATAACTCCAATAGCAAGTAACATACTCACAGCTATTGCCAAATCAATTTGAGAGCCGTCTTTTTTTAAATTTGCAGGAGCTAAATTTATTGTAACTCTCCCTGGTGGAATTGAAAATCCACTATTTGAAATCGCTGATTTAACCCTTTCCTTAGATTCTTTTATAGATAAATCAGGAAGCCCTACAATATTAAAAGCCTGAAGTCCACTTGATAAATCTGCTTCAACATCAATATCATAACCATTTAATCCATTTAACACACAAGTCTTAGTCTTTGAATACATATCTTACCTGCTTTCTAGCACATTCGGATGCCGTTCCCAAAAGTATTTGAAGTCCATGCTCTACAGAATCTATAATATACTCCAAAGATTCTCTAACAGCTTTTGGACTACCGGGTAAATTTATAATTAAGCTGTCGTTTCTAATAACTGAAACAGCTCTTGAAAGCATTGCCCTCTTAGTGATTGTCAAACTGTATTGTCTAATAGAATCACAAATTCCAAATGCGTTTTTAGTTGCAACATTCAAAGTTGCTTCAGGTGTAACATCTCTCTTACTAAAGCCTGTTCCACCTGTTGTTAAAATTAAATCAGCTTCTAAAATATCACAGGCATATTTTAACTTTTTTTCTATTGTTGCTTGATCATCCGGAATAATAATCTTATCAATAACTTCATAATTATTTTCTTTTAATATCTCAACAATTACTTCTCCTGAAGTATCAACTCTCTCTCCGACTGAACCTTTGTCAGAAACGGTAATTACATAAGCAGTAAACATAAATCCTCCTAAAAAGCATTTTCTATATGTGTAATTTTATGATTGTCAAAAATTATTTCTATAACATCAAATCGAATTTTTGCTCCAAATAAATTTTTCTCCATCATATAAATCTGAGCAACGTCTTGTATCTTTTTTATTTTACTTCCATTTACAAATTCTCTTGGAAAGCCAAAATTTACATTTTTTCTAGCCTTAACCTCAATAAAAACTAAAAAATCTTTATCCTTTGCTATTATATCAATCTCTCCAAAAGGTTTTAAAAAATTCCTCTCAATAATTTCATAGCCCTTTTCTAAAAGAAATTTAACAGCTATATCTTCCCCTAAATTCCCAATATCTTTAGCTTTCATACTCTTTTTTCTTTTCAAAATATTTCTTCAAAAAAGTTACTCTATGAATAGGAGTAACTCCATTTTCATCAATCCCTTTATAATGAGCCTTTGTTCCATATCCTACATTCTTTATAAAATTATAGTTCGGATACTTTTTCTCATACTCAACGAACATACTATCTCTGTATTCCTTTGCGATTATTGAAGCACAGGAAACCACATAAGAAAGCTCATCTCCGTGAATCAAATTAATCTGTGGAATATCAACATCAACTTTTTCTGCATCAGTTATCAAAAAATCGCCGGAAACTTTATTTCCGTCTAAATCCTTTATATTTGAAATGGCAATCTTCATAGCAAGCCTACTTGCCTGTTTTATATTTATTTCATCAATTTTTACATTATCTACAATTCCAATTCCATAGCCTACACATTCTTCTAAAATTTTATCATAAAGTGCAAGTCTTTTCTTTTTGGAAAGTTTCTTACTGTCCGTTACTCCCTCAATCTTACTATATTTTTTCATAATAATTGCACAAGAAACGACAGGACCGGCAAGACAGCCTCTTCCAACTTCATCAACACCGATAATTAAATTATATTTTTTGTAGATATTTTCCAGTTCTTCTCTAATTTCCATTATCTTCCTCAAATTTTTCAATATCTTCCACAGTTTCTAAAGTTATTCTTCCAAGTTTTACTTTTCTAAAATCATCTAAAACTAAATTTGCAACCTTAAAATAATCAATTTCATTCTTCTTTAAAATTGCTCCTCTATTTCTTCCGATTTCATCCATTAAATACAATGTATCCTCATAAGAATCTTCAGATAGATTATATCTGTTTTTCAAAATATTTATATCTCTTTTATTTAACTCATCAATAAAACGAAAAGCTAAATTTTCAATATCCATAATCTCATCCTTAATTGCCCCGGTAAAAGCCAAGTGCAAACCGATTCTTTCATCTTCAAACTTAGGCCAAAGAACCCCCGGAGTGTCTAAAAGCTCCAAATCATTCTTTGTCTTAATCCATTGAACCTGTTTTGTAACACCGGGTCTATCTCCTATTTTTGCACTCTTTCTCTTTGAAATAGAATTAATAAAAGTAGATTTTCCTACATTAGGAATTCCTACAATCATCATTCTGATTGTCTTTGAAGAAAGATTTTTTTCTTCAAGCTTTTTAAATTTATCAGCCAACATCTCTTTAGCAACTGAATAAATCTTATCTAAACCCTTTGAATGAAGTGCATCTACGACAACAGCTCCATAACCTTTTTTTCTATAATAACTAAGCCACTTTTTAGTCTCATTTTCATCAGCCATATCCGATTTGTTTAAAATCATAATTCTTGGCTTATCCTTTAAAACATCATCAATAACAGGATTTTTACTGCTTATTGGAATTCTTGAATCAATAATCTCTCCAACAATATCAACCAATTTTAATGACGCTCTTATATTATCCATAGTCTTTTTCATATGACCCGGATACCAATTTATATTCATTATTTCCTCCAAATTTATAACTCAAAATCTTTTTATTACTAAAATATTTAATAATATATAAGTAAGGAGGTAAGAACTCTATCTCCCTCCTTAAATTTTTTGAAATCATAATTATAGTATTAAACTATTTTTCTCTAATCTTTTTTAAAAAAACAAAAGCACCTAATAACATTATAATTAAAATAAAACTGCATAATACAACCCCTACAATTTTCATAGTATCCATTTCACCATTAGTAAAATTATAATAAATTGTATAAATAAGAATCAAAGACACAACAATAGAAAAAGCAAACCAAATATGATCTCTATATTTACTATTTTCTATGCTATTTGCTATTGAGTTAGCAATTAATCTACTTAATCCTCTCACAATGTTAACCTCCAATTATAATACTATTATAAATATTAAATCAATTTTAATATAGTAACACAACTAAATTATAAATCTATACATACTTTTTGTCAATATTTATAATTTTTATCTTATATTCAATAAAAAACAGAGTTAGATTGTATAACTCTGTTTTTAACTATTTACTTAAACTTTATATTATTATATAATTATTTTGCATTCTAATATGTAAGGAGGTGAAGCTATTGACCTCTATTGATGCTATAATTTTATTAACGTTGTTGATTGCGTTATTAAAATTGCTAAAGAATTTTAAATAATCAACATAAAAAGCAAGGTCTGCCAACCTTGCTTTTTTATTTACATTCTATTATGTGAGATGAATTCGACCTCTAAAGAATTATAATCTCAACTATATAATACCACAAATCGCAAAAAAGTCAACTCTTATAGAAAAATATCTTGTAATTTATATTTTAGTATCAATGAAGATTACATTACTCTCAAACACAAATCTCAATAGGAAAAGATAGGAGCGGGTCTTAGTACCTATGTAGATTACATTACTCTCAAACATATGTTTTTCCCATTAAGCTAACCTGTTTGGTCTTAGTACCTATGTAGATTACATTACTCTCAAACTATTAGTTCTCTTAAAAATTCAATCATCAGTCTTAGTACCTATGTAGATTACATTACTCTCAAACTATAAGTTTGTAAAACATCATCATTTTTTGTCTTAGTACCTATGTAGATTACATTACTCTCAAACTTAGAAATTGTGTTATTATCTCCATATCCGTCTTAGTACCTATGTAGATTACATTACTCTCAAACGGTACAACCCTTAATTGTGTATAACCTTTAGTCTTAGTACCTATGTAGATTACATTACTCTCAAACAACCTTTTTTGCTTCAACTCTTAAACTATCGTCTTAGTACCTATGTAGATTACATTACTCTCAAACGTACATGGTTTATAACAATTTATCCAACTGTCTTAGTACCTATGTAGATTACATTACTCTCAAACCTCAAATGCAAGATTTGAGGTGAAAGTTTTTACGGTTACGAGCAGATATGTAATCAATATATTTCACATAGGTCTTCGTCAATTATATAAGTTTTTTCTTTAGTTTGAACAGTTTTTAGATTATTAGGTTCAACTAAGACTATACTAAAATCATTATAGATTATGTAATTATAAAAGTCAAGAATTTCATCTTCGGTAAAATATTCTTTAAAACCTATAAATACAAAATATTTTATTCCAAATATTTCATTTATTACATTGATATAATTTATAATTTTATCAAGTAGTAATTCACTATATTGTTTTATTTTTACATTCAAAGATTTCAATATTTCTGTAACATCCAAATCGCAAGATATATCCAAATACATATCGTATTGTTTAGTAAGATTAAAAACATATTCTTCAATTTTGCTTTTTAAACTAGAGGTTTCGATTGAATGTTCCAATATAGCTATTTCTTTTAATTTTTTATAAAATCTAGTAAGTGCATATTTATTAATATCAAAAGTAAAATAATCATAAAAAGTAAATATATACTTCTCTGGTACTAAAAGCTCAATATCCTTTGATATTAAGATATTTCCATCTCGGATATTTAATTCATTAACAAACGAATTTACAATCTTTCTATATTCAATTTTATTTTCAATAATAATTGTATTAATCTTTTCATCCAAATCAATACTATAATTAAAATTTCTTAATTGTAATTTCAAAATACTTCTATCCTTTCATCACTATCTAAAATAGCAGTTTCATACTCACCAACTAAAGTTTCCATTTTTTGAAATTGCTTCTCTGTTATTGTAATTACTTGAACAAGCCCTTTTGGAGGCAAGTTTTTCTTTAATTTAGATAAAAAATTGTCTGCAGAGGTGGAGTTCAAAAGCATTTTCACATAACAGGACTCCTGTAACATTATAAATCCATTACTTATTAAAAACTTTCTAAAATTTCTATACTCTTTTAAATCTTCATTTTCTAAAGTTGGTAAATCAAAAAATAATAATATTCTCATAAATCTATAACTCATTTTCGTAAAACCATAAATTTGTTAAATCTCTTTCATCTAAGCCATCTAATAAACTTTTAGTATAAATTTTAATAACATCCGGTAAATAATATTCTTTATTTTTTATATATAATTGAGTAGATAAAAGTTGTTGTAAATTTCTTTTTTCATCAGTCCCAAAATTGTCAATTCCCATTTCTACCACCAATTTATCAACTAAAGGTCTAAAAGGTTCCATCAAATCACAAGATAAATTAAAAGGATTAAATTTATTTCTGTGAAATAGCCCTATATTCGTTATATAACCATTGCTAACGACTTCTCTATTAAAAAGAGATAGTAAAATTGAATAACCATAGTCTAAAGCCATATTTATAACATTTTCTTTATCATCTCTATTAAAATTAACTCCAAAAAGTGAATTAAAATATACTTTTGCAGCATGTCCCTCTCTATTTGTTGCGTCAAAATGTTCTACTTGAAACATATAATTTTCTAAAAGTTTATATTCCTTAAGATGAAAGCATTTCAAAACTTCCATTTGTTTTCTTATCTTTTCTGATACTATTAGTGTCCAAAGACTTTCTTTGATTTCATCATCCCAAAAGATTTGACTTTTTATTCTCTCACTAGAATCATAACCTCCATAATAAGGAATTAATTCTGATTCAGGATTATGAGTTTCATCACAAAAAATAACTTTAATTTTATTTTTCATAAGTTCACTAAGCAAAGCAGAAGTAATAGAAACAGATGTGCTTTCTATAATAAGCACACCTATTTCTGAAATATTAACCTGTTTTAAACTTTCATTTTTTCTTATATTCATATTGTTATATCTTAAATCAAGCTTACATCTTTCTGTTATTACTATAGTTCTCCAACCTGCCATTATTCAAGCCTTTCTTTCTTCACAAACAATCCTGTTACAGACTCATCTACAAATTCAATACCTGATTTTAATAATATATCCAACTTTTTACCATTTAATTTCCCAAAACTGCTAACTAAATTTATTTTAGTTAAATCACTAATTGTTTGTCTTGTAAATAATTTTAGTAATTCCGTTATAACTTTAGCTTTTTCATATAATTTTAATTGTAAAAATATTTCTTTAGAAGACGTAATTTTATATACTTTTTCACTATTTAAATAATTTTTATATGAATTTTTATTAAAACTTTCACATAAAATATCAAATATATAGTTAAATTCTTGATTATATCTAGCAACTGCTTCTATATATTTCTCATTTTTAACATTATTATTTTTCTTTTTTTCAAAAGTTATTATATAATTATCAAGTTCTGTAGAATTTTTGCCTTTCCCTTCATTAATTTTTATTTTATCTGCATTTGCTGTCAATAAATTAACTGCATTTTTTACAATTTTTAATTCTCTATCTTCTAAATATAAAGTTTTAGCATTTTTTAACTCTAATTTCCCATCAGTAAAACCTATAATTCTATAAGGAAAGCCTTTAACCATAATTTTTTGCTTTATACTTATTTTTCTTAAAAATATCGGGTTTTTATATTTTAATTCATTTTCTAAAAATTTTTCAATTTTTCCTTTAGAATTTATATTTTCTTTATCTACTATACATATTCTATCAAATCCATATTTTATTTTTCCTTCTTCATCTTCATATCTAAAAAGAATAAAAAAAGCTGGATTTAGCGTTCCATAAAAACCATATTTCTCCGCTACATTATAGCAAGAAATATTTTTATTTTTTAAACTTTTTGGAATATTAGCTACTATTCTTAATTTTTTATTACTAAAACCTTCAAACTTTTTCTTTAGATTTGCATCAAAAAAGCCAAATCTTTTTCCCTTTTTTTCCCCTTTTCCTTCAACAAGCATTTCAGTTATATTTGCAGTTTTTCTATATACCATTTTATCTACAGTATTTATTGTATTAATTTCTTTATTTTCTTTTGAAAATACCCAAGCGACATCCTCATTACGAAATACATCAGATTCAAAAATCTTTTCAAAATTGTAACCTTCTTTTTTGTCAGGATTTTCTTCGTTTTTATTTTTTAATTCTCTTATGAATTTCCAATAATTTTCTGTAAATTTAGTATTAAAAACATTACCTACAACAATATTTAAATATGCATCTTGCGCATGATGAGCATCGTTTACTTCCCTTACTTTAACTATATCATACTTTTCCCTAAATTCACTTACTAAAGAAGCTTTTGAATATACTACTTTTACATTATCAAAAATTTTTTCAAACAGTTTTGCAACTTCTTTTGTAGATTGTCTTGTTGTAACAAGTTGTCTAGCAACAAAATCACCAAGTTCTTCATCTGTAAAATTTTTCTTTCTTGTAAGTCTATTATACTTTTCTTTTGAAATGAATTTATTTTCTCTTAAAAAGATCCAATAATTATTCATTCTGTATTGAATTTCAGGTTTAAGAAGTTCATTTGATTTATTATGATTTTCTTCTTTTTCAACTAATACAATATTATCAAAACTATCATCTTTTACTTTTGATTGTGGATAGATATGGTCAATATCGTAAATATTATTATTAAATAATTCTGATAAATCTATATCATTTCCTGTATACATTGATTTTCCCATTTGCATAAAATATAAAAATAACTTCTTTTGTCTTAATCTATTATCATCGTACTTTTCAACTTGCGAACTTAAATCTTGTAAATTATTGCAATAATCAGAAAGTGAGTCTTTCATATTTTTATACAATTCTTTAATTTTATCTTTTCTTCTTTCAGTTCTCTTTCCTTTTTCTCCTCCACCTTTTGCCATTTCTATAAATACTTTTTTAGGATTTTTACCTGTAATTTTCTTTATTTCCATAGCTATTTTATAAGTTTGAATAATAGAACGCTTAACTGATGGAGAAACATATAATTCATTTACATATTCTTTTATATCTATATTAGAAAAATCTTCTTCTCCATTAATTTCATCTATTTTAGATTGTAAATTAAATTTATCAGATAAAAGTTCCATTAAATTATAATTGGTACTTCTTAATGCTTCCATAACACTTTCAAATCTTTCTGTATCATCAGATTTTTCAAAGCTTATCCCTGTTAGAAATTCTTTAGATAGTCTTCCCCATTTGTTAAAATTTAATTTACTAATTTTGTTAAATTCTTCATCAGTTATATTATTTTCCTTATATAACTCTCCAACTGCATTTTTAAATAATTTTTTATCACTTCCATATAAACATTTAAGCTCAATACACTTTTCTACAAAATTTTTTATATTTACGTTTTCTATCTTTTCACCTAAAATTTTTCTAAATGTATTATATCCTTGTAATTTTCCATTAAATTCAACATCGACTCCAGTAATGCTCTCAACATCATGTACAGCTTGTTTTTTCTTCAAAAACTCAGCAAATTTTTTCTTAGTAACTTTAACTGTTGTTTTAAATAATTCAGCTATAATTTCATTCTTTAAAGTAGGATGTAAAATCTCATTATCAACTGTAACTTTATTTAACTCATTAAAAAGAACAAATTCTTCATATAATAGCGAGTTTTTTGGAATAACATCTTGTCCTTTTAGGTAAGTACATCTATTAGTCATTCTTTTAATGAAATTTTCAGCACTTTTTTGTGTATCAACTTTTTTTTCAAAATTCCATGGAGTTATTGGACTTTTGTTATTTTCATCTTTTCTAACAACCCAAGTATTAGTACCTTTTACATTTTTATCCGTATTAAGAGGTCCTACATAATATGGAATTCTAAATTCAAAAAGTTTTATAATTTTTTCGCAAATAGTCATACCATCGCTTTTTTCATTTAAGAATGAATGATATTTGCTTTGATTATCAAGTATTTTCTTTAGTTCTTTTTCATGAACTTGATAAGGAACTGTTGAGTTTTCTCCACTTTTAAGTTTTTCTAAAAATTTGTTTTCATCAATTTTTAATAAAATATTTTTAAATTTTTCTTCATCCTTTGGTTCAACTACTAATTCTTTTAGATATTTTTTTAACTCTTTATTCAAATCAGAAATACTACATCTATTTTCTTTAATTATTTGTTTTAATTTAATTTTATTTAATCCTATATAACTTGGATAATTATATTTTTCAGAATTACTTCTAAAAAACTTATAATAATCAGAAGGTTTTAAATATTTTTTGAAAACATATTTTAAATCATCTAAATCTTTCTTATGTTCATTATATAAAGCTACTTTTGATTCAGAAAAGCTATCACTATTTTTAAGTATTTTCTTTAGAACCATAAAATCGTATATTTTCTTAGCTAAGTCTATAATAAAAATATCTTCTCCTAAAAGTTGATAAATTTC
>ERZ773099.2070-NODE-2070-length-14172-cov-4.097542_pt1 | contig 14172 bp, 10 predicted proteins | sample MGYA00511120_ERZ773099 | MGnify/ENA primary metagenome ERZ773099 (study PRJEB29015, sample SAMEA2738012) | human oral metagenome | biome: human oral; feature: human-associated habitat; material: dental | place: China | collected 2104 ... | reverse complement strand
TAATATTTTTATATTTAAAATATGCTATAGCCCCAACTATTATAATTAAGCTAGATACTATTGCCAATCCAGGTAATGCACCTGTTTGTGGTAATGTTTTATCTTTTACAGTATTATCCTTATATTTATCCAATGTTTCCTTATCAATTTTATCAACTCTTTTATCATTAATATAATTTTTAAGATTAGAAACATTTTTCAAACTTACTACAGATTTAGAAACATTACTTCCATTTTCTGCTCTAAGATATAAATACAATCTATCCGAATTCATTATATCACTTAAATTATTTAAATCCTTAGAATTAACTTTAAATTTAGCAGAATATTTTCCATCCTTTTGTTTATTTAATTTACTTATCAAAACATATTTATCATCACTAATTACATCACCAGAGTTTCCAGATAAATAATATTTAACATTATAATCTTTTGAATCATCAATATTAATATTTGTTACATTAATTTCAATTTCGACATAATTTTTATTAGAATCAGTATATACAAAATTACTTGAATCCACTATTTCTGCAACAGTATCTTTAAACGCCTCATAGTCTTTTTTGTCCCCATTGTTGACATCATTATTATCTGTTTTATTTTCAGAAACTTTATTTTCAGTAGTTTTATTCTCAGTCACTTTATTTTCAGTGACCTTATTTTCAGTAGTCTTATTCTCTGAAACTTTATTTTCTTGAATCTGATTTTGTATAATCTGATTAGATATAATTTGATTTTCTATAATTCGATTGTTTTCTATTTGATTAGCAATAATTCTATTTAAAATTATTTGATTCTCAAGTATCTTATTCTGCTCAACTTGATTAGCATTAATTTTATTTGAAATTATTTGATTTTCAAGTATCTTATTCTGCTCAATTTGATTAGAAATGATTTGGTTTGAAATTATTTGATTCTCAAGTATCCTATTCTGCCCAATTTGATTAGAAATAATTTGATTTGAAATTATTTGATTCTCAAGTATCTTATTCTGCTCAATTTGATTAGAAATAATTTGGTTTGAAATTATTTGATTCTCAAGTATTTTATTTTGCTCAATTTGATTAGAAATAATCTGATTTTCTATAACTTTATTTTGATCAATCACAGGATCATTATTAACCACTTCAACATTAATATTTAATACTCTATTAAAATCCTTAATCCTTAATTCAACAATCTGCACTCCCAATAAATTAGGATTAAAATTACTATATTGTACTAAATCAGTATCATCCATTCCAATAACTTTATTTGTTCCATCAGAATAAATAAGAGTAATTGTTCCACCAGATAAATCAAGTGGTTCACCTTTTTTATATTTTAATTTATTAGGCTTTTTCAATATTGATGCATCATTAATAACTACCTTAGGCTTCTCAATAATATTAACATCAAAATTAACTGTTTTTCCCCTATAATTTACTGTTAAAGTATTTTTACCTATTTTAGAATTATCAAACCCAGAAACAATAACATCATTTGAATTCATTTGAATATCCAAAACATTATTATTTGAAAATGTCGCTCTAATTTCACCACCTGTCAAATCCAAATTTTCAGTATTTTGAATATAATTTATCTTCTTAGGTAATCTCAAAATATCTATTTTATTTAAAGTAACTGGTCTTTCCTTAACTAAAATACTATAATTAACCGATTTTCCACCATAAGTAATTGTAACCGTTTTTGTTCCAGGAACAGACATATTAGGTAAAGAAAAATTTACTGAAGAATTACTTGTATCAATTTCTAAAATTCTACCATCACTATATGAAGCTTGCAAAATTCCACCATCTCTTTGTAACACTTCATTAACCATATATTCTACCTTATTAGGAGATTTTTTTAGTTTTAAAGAAACTAATTGATTTGGTGAATCAATTATATTAACAGTAAATGAAGTTTTGTTATTCATATAATCAACAGTTATATTTTTAGGTCCAAGAGTTGAATTACTAAATCCACTTAATTTAACATTCCTATCACTCAAATCCTTTGTCACTGTCTCACCATTACTCATTGAAACTAAAATCTTTCCACCAGTAACATCTAAATTTTCTAAATCTTTTATATATTCGAGTTTATTAGGTTCAGATAACATTTTAATTTTAGTAGGATATGCTGTATGTGAAGAAACATTCGAATATGCCTTCAATGAAGAATTTCCCCTACCCCTATCAACAAAATCATACCAATAACTAGAATTATTATTATCCACATAATTAACATATGTTTCCCCAGATAAACTAACACTTCCTGTATATCCAGGAACTGTATTTCTAGGTTCATATATCATATGAAATTCATTATTATCAATTGGCATTTTAGCAGCAATAACAAACTTTGAACCAGTTAAAGAAACAGGAGTATTTAATTTAACCGTATTAAACCCCTTTGTTAAATATGTTTTATTAACCGAAACAGGTATAAGATTGGTCAAACTATCATTATTTGGATTAATATAAAATTCATATTCACCAGAACGCGATGCCTCAATACTTAATCTAGTAACCTTCTCATCAGTTTTACTAGAATCTCTTGAATAAACTTCAGCAACACTTAATTGATTTATAACAGGGCCTTTAGTAACATGAAAATCAATCATAGGAGGTAATACTTGATGTTGATATTGATAATCATAATTTTTTCCCTCTTCCACATCTTGAAATCCATATGTGCCAGTATATGATGTTTTATCATAATATGATAAATATTCAACTTTCGAATAATTTCCATAAGAATTTTTAAAAATCCAAGCTCCATTTTTTCCAGGATTAATTTTAAAATTACTAGCACTATAATTATCATCCCAGCCAATTAATACAACTGCATGTGAAGCACTTTCATCATTCATTAATGGAACATTACAATACCTAGCCATATTGCTAGTATTTATATATTGATCATTTGGATAATAATTTAATGCAAAATAAACTCCACCATAATTTTTTATATGTGATTTAATCTTAGAAATAGCATTTTCAATTTCTGCATTATCATTAATTTTATTATTAGGAATAGAAAAATCAACAGTATTCATTACTGTTGCAGACTGTGTAATTGACTCTATTGAACTTAAATCAATATTAGGTTCATTTTCATTATATCTAAGCCATCTCTCATCAACAGGACCAAATCCATTAGTCATATAATTAACTGCATCTGTAAAGTTTCCACCTTCATATTTAGTAACATCATAACCTTTAATATTTTTCTTCCCATTCAAAAACATTGAATAACGAGAACCATATTTAACATGAGCTTCCGAAAAATCAAAAATTTTAACACTTGAATTATTTTTTTTCCTTTTTAAAGCAAGTGTTGTTTCAAATGCTCCAATTGCCGCAAAATCCCAACAATTATTCGCACTTCCCTGATTCCTAACAATTATATTTTCAGGGATCAAATTTCTTAAATCAAATTTTGCATCTGTTTGAGCATCCCCAACTAATAATTTAAAAACATTATCCTTATCCAAATTATTAATCTCTGAAAAACCGCTAGCTTTAACAATATTAGTACTAATAATAACAATTATTAACAAAAAGCATTTAGCGAAAACAAATATTTTTTTCTTCATACACTATCTTCCTCTAATTCCTTTTTTTATAACTACTTTTTTAATATATACAATACTTCCAACCACTCCAAAAATTACTATAATTCCAATTAAAAATGGAATTGCACCAGTTTGTGGTAATAAACCTTTAGCCGTTGTATTATCCGGACCTTTTGGATTATTATTTGGAGGATTGTTTGGATTATTATTTCCACCATTATTATCTTTATTATTATCTTTTTTATCTTTATAATCAGTATATTCAGGAGATTTCTGATTTTCATTATTTTTTTCAGGGATTTTACCATTCATTGCAGGATTATAATTCTCCAATATTTTAACTTTAAATTTATCCTCAAATCCCTTATATTTAACTGTTACTTCATGTTCACCAGGAACTGTATTATCAAAACCTTCAACCATTACTTCAGGATCAGTCATTTTAACAATTCCTATACTACCATCATCATAAAAAACTTGCAAAACACCCAATTTTAAATCTAGATTATCATAATTTTGTATATAAGAATACTTAGGTGCAACTTTAACATCAATTCCTATAACTGCTTTTCCATTTCCCTCACCAACAACTGTATTATGAATTAAATTATCATTAGCCTTAGCTAATATAACACTTCCATTAATCATAACATTATTGTAAGAAAAATTTATTACAATATTATCAGTATTACCATCAAAATTAGCACTTTTAACAATATCTTTAGACATCATACTAACTAATTGATATGAACCATCAATAAATTTAAATAATATAATTCCATTATTTAAATAAATTCTTGAAGAATCACTATAAGTCAAATCATCCGGCATTTTATAAATACCCATACTATCAACTTCTTTTGTTTTATCAACATTCTGTTCAACACTTTGTCCAACATTTTGTTCTACATTCTGTTCCATATTTTGTATTTGAGCAGAATCCGTCGCAAATACTTTACTTATATTAAGCAATACAAATAATATAAATACAAAAAATATTAAATTATAAATCCTTTTCATTCGTATCTCCATAATTCTGCCCTTTTCAAAATTATTTTATTTTTTTAGTATAAACTTTGTAAATAATACAACCACTTAATAATACTATTAAACTAGTAAATATCCAAATAGCTTCTCCCGTTTGAGGCAATCTACCTTTAGATACTGTATTATCAACATCTTTATCTTTATTATTAAATTTATTATCTTTTACAAAATCCAATTTACTTGTTTTTTCATTAACAATATTATCAACATATTCTTTTAAATTAATAACTAATAAATCAGATCTCTTCAAAGCATCAATATTTTTAACATCATTTTCATTAATTATAAGCTCATAATAATAAGAACCATCATTATCTTGTTTCAAATCTCTAGCAGTAAAATTAAATTTATTTTCACCATTTTTCTTAGTAAATACTTCTTCTTTATTAGTAGAAGAATCCTTTAAAATAATTGAATACTCATAATTTGTATTTTCATTATATAATTTAATATTACCAATTCTAATTTTTTTATTATTTCCAAGATTGAAAATAGTAAATTTAACATCATTTATAGAATTATTTTTTACACCTTCACTAGATTTCTCTTCTTTAATTAAAACAGTGAAATTTGTAGTATAATTTTCATATTTAACCGTTATAACATTATTTCCAAGATTATTATTATCAAAACCAGAAATTGAAACTTTTGAATCAGTCATTGAAATAACTTCAGTATTTCCATTATCATAATAAACTTTAAGTTCCCCACCATATAAATTTAAACTCTCTTTTTTATAAAGATATTCTCTTTTATTTGGTAAAGTTTTAACTTCTATCTTAGTAATATTTCTATTTTGTTCTTGATTTCCTCCAACTTTTTTTGTATAAGCCTTTAATGTAAAATCATAATCAGTCATTCTTACTAAATCCATCTCATTCTTATTATCAATTATTCCTAAATAACTTTTACCAGTTGGCTTAAAATGGTTAAACCAAATTACATTTGCCATTGGAGTATTTCCAACAGTTGCATATAATTGTTCTCCATTAGAAACTCTAGCAGCTACTGCAAATTTATTTGAATTAATTTTTAAAGGTTTTTTCAAATATACTGTATTATATCCAGTTTTTAAATGAATTTTCTTTTCCGAATTTTCAAGTACTAGTTCATTAAATTTTTCAACTTTTATTTCATCATCATTAACATTAGCTAAAAATTCATAATCAGCATCAAGTGGAACGAAAATTGAAAATTTTGTAAGTAATTCTTCATCAGATTTTTTTTCATACTGTTCAGCAATAAATAATCTATAATCCTTAGGATTTATATTAGGTTGAGTCCATCCAAAAATAGTAGACATTGCATAATAATTTTGATACAAATTATCATAATCTTTGCTTTCAACTGATCTTACAATACCATTAAAATCCTTTAAAGTTTTATCTTCATATGAAACATATAAATAACCACCATTTCCAAATTCAATAGAACAATATTTTTTACCATCAACAGTTATTAATTTTACAGGCTTAATTCCATATAATTTATTATATGAATCATTCAAAGCATTAATTACTACATCATCTGGAATTGCACTACTTGAATAAATATTATTTTGATTAAAAAATGATTTCATTGCCTCATATAAATCTCTTTTTATTACATCTAAATCTTCTTCCATATGATCACCATAAGAATTTTTAGCAATCCAAGCACCATTATTTTTTGGTTTATTAGCAAAATTATTTTTTGAATAATTATCATCCCAGCCTATAATTGTAATTGCATGATTAGGTACCACTTTAGTATTATTATTTACTGCACCTGTAGAAGGATTAAAATCAAAATTATTCATATCAGGAATTTTAATAGAAACATATACTCCGCCATTTGAAACAATATGTTCCTTAACACTTTTTCTCAATTGTAATTGTTCTTCATCCGTCTTAGCTTCCATAAATGTAATTGTGTTTAAAATATCCGCCTTCATTTTCTTATTATCTATAGTACTAATATCAACTGCATTTTCAGAATTCAAATAAGGATAATCTTCTTCATTAACAACACCAAATCCACTTGAAATATTTCCGATAGCCCTATTACTAAAAGTTCCACCTTCATAAGGTTTAAATCCAAGACCTCTTAAATTCTTTTTTCCATTCAAAAAATTATCATAAAAAGAACTAGACACCATATATTGTTCCGAAAAATCATATACCTTAGTTTGAGCTCCTCTTTGTTTATTCTTTAAAGCTAAATTACTTTCCAAACAAGCCATCGTGCTAAATGCCCAACACGAATTTTCTTGTTTTTGATCTCTAATCACTGTATTTTCAGGAATCACATCCTTTAATGAAAATTTTGATAAATTAGCATATTGAGATAAATTTTCAATATAATAAGGATTATTAGAATTACCCAATACAGATGAAATTGTTCCAACATTGTATTTTTTAGGAATGTATCCATTATTATCTTTACTTTCAGATTTTTCCCATTCTTTATACTCTTCAGTAATAGGAACTTCTTTTAAATTTTCTACTACATTTACAGCAAAAATATTAACATTAAATAATATAAATGTAATAATAAAAACAATTATCGAAGTTTTAAATTTTTTAACTTTCATATACACTCCTATATTATATTTATTTATTTGTCATTTCTTCTTTCAATAAAAGCTTTTCCCAAGCTTTATCAACACTTGATTGAAATTCTTCAATCATCCACTCATTCCCTGATTTAAACATATGTGCAAATCTTTTTTGAATTTTCAAAAATTCAACCACAGGAACTTTTTTAATTGGTTTATAAACTTTATATACACCATTTTCCACTTCATAAATAGACCAATAACAAGAATCCACAGCTAATTTATTAATAAGCATTAAATCTTCATCAGGATATCTCCATCCCCTTGGGCAAGGAGCAAATACATTCATATATGTAGGCCCTTCAGTATATATAGCCTTTTCAGCTTTCTCATATAAATCCTTAAAATTACCATAAGCAGCAGTTTGACATACATAAGGTAATTCATGTGCCACCATAATTTCTGTAATATTTTTTCTTTCCTGTAATTTACCAGGTACAACTTTTCCCTGTGGAGTAGTTGTAGTATCAGCAAACTTAGGTGTAGCAGAAGATCTTTGAATACCAGTATTCATATATGCCCCATTATCATAACAAACATATGTAAGATCATGCCCTCTTTCCATAGCTCCTGATAAAGCTTGAAAACCTATATCATAAGTTCCACCATCACCTGCAAAAACTAAAATTTTAGTATTTTTATCAGCAGCTATTTTACCTTGTTTCTTTAAAGATTTATAAGCAGCCTCAACTCCCGAAGCTGTAGAAGCAGCAGACTCAAAAGCTGTATGAATATATGAATCCTTCCAAGAAGTATATGGATAAATAAAAGATGAAACTTCCAAACAACCAGTAGCATTTGATACAACTACATGATCCTCTGGCTTTACAGCTCTCAAAATCATTCTTGTAATAGGTGGTGCACCACATCCAGAACACATTCTATGTCCAGAAACATATCTAGATGGTCTATTTGCAATTACTTCTTTAACATTATACAAATTTTTATTTCCTTTCTTTCAAACCTAAATATCTATAAGGTTCACTCATATCTTTTAGATTTTCCAAATCTTTATACACATTCATAATTAATTCTTCTGTAACATCTCTTCCACCAATACCATAAGAATAATTAATTACATTTAATTTAACATTATTATTAAACATTGAAGTAACAATATCCTCATATAAAGGTCCAGCAGTATTAGATAAAAATGCAACTTTATCAAGAACTGCTACAGATTTTGCATTTTTCAAAGCATCAACAATCATTTCTCCAGGAAATGGTCTAAATACTCTTATTTTCAACAATCCAGCTTTAACCCCAGATTTTCTTAATTTATCAATAGTATACTTCACAGTACCAGCAGTAGAATTCATGCAAACAATAACATATTCAGCATCATCCATTTCATATTTTTCAAAAAAATCATAATATCTACCAGTTAAATCTCCAAACTCTTTTGAAACATTTTTAATAACTTTTAACGCATTTTTCATTGCTACTTGTTGTTGTTTTTTATGTTCCATTAAATATGGTTGTAAGTCCATAGGACCAACAGACATAGGATTATTTGGATCCAATAAATTAGTATGTGGTACATATTTACCAACAAACGCTTTTACTTTGTCTGTTTCAACTAATTCAATATTTTCAATAGAATGTGAAGTAATAAATCCATCCTGGCAAACCATCAATGGTAATAATACTTCATTATTTTCAGCAATTCGATGTGCCATAAGCATATTATCATAAGCTTCTTGATTATTCTCAGAAAACATCATGATCCAACCACTATCCCTAACAGCCATAGCATCAGAATGATCACTATGAATATTAAGAGGTCCCGAAATAGCTCTATTTACCAAAGCCATAATAATTGGTAATCTTGTACTAGATGCAATTTGCACCATCTCCCACATAAATTCCAATCCATTCGCAGATGTAGCAGTCATTGCTCTAGCCCCTGCAGACTGTGCTCCAATACAAGCAGACATAGCACTATGCTCACTTTCAACCGGAACATACACTGTATCAACTTCTCCATTATCCACATAATTTGCAAAATATTGTGGAATTTCTGTTGATGGAGTTATTGGATATGCAGCAACAACATCAGGATTAATTTGCTTCATTGCATAAGCAGTAGCTTCATTACCACTTAATCTTTCACGAATACCCATTAATCCACCTCCATCATTTCAATTGCTTTAAAAGGACATACTTTAGCACAAACTCCACATCCTTTACAATAATCATAATTAAAATCTTTTCTATTTAAATCTTTTCCAACAGGAATTGCATCATCAGGACAAACTGGAAAACACAATCCACATTGTTTACACTTTTCAGGTATAAAAACTGGTTTTCTTGTTCTCCAAGCTCCAGTTTTATATTTCAACGAATTAGCAGAATCACAAATTGTTCCACCAATAGTCATATCCTGCCAAGCAGAATTTTTATCTATATTCATTAATCCTCCTAACGTAAATGATTAACTTCTTTCAAAGCTCTTTCAATTGCTTTCATATTTCCTTCGATAACTTCAGATTTAGTAGCAAACTTATGCTTGAAAGAATCTTTCATATCCCTCAAAAAATCTTCATCCTTCATAATACCAGTTATTTTAACAATTGCTGCAAGCATCGCAGTATTTGGAAAATATTTACCAATCGTTTCAATTGAAATAATTCTAGCATCTATAGTATAAATTTCACCAGTATAATCCTTTAAAGACTTTTCAATTTCATTCAAACTTTTTTTAGTATTTATAACAATAGCTCCACCATCTCTAATTCCCTGTGCAACAGGTACAGCTTCAAGTAAAGTATCATCAACTACAACAACATAATCAGGATAATAAACATTAGAATGTGTTCTAATAGGTGTTGTACTAATTCTATTATATGCAGTTAACGGAGCTCCCGTTCTTTCAGGTCCATATTCAGGAAATCCTTGAATATATTTACCAGTATTAAAAGCAGCATCAGCAAGTAACAAAGATGCCGTTTTTGCACCTTGTCCACCCCTTCCATGCCATCTAATTTCTATCAAATCTTTCACTATGTCATTATCTCCATTCTATTTTTTAACCATACAATACTAGACTTTTTATCACATTGATTATATAATTAGAAGCAGGTGAATGTCAAACAAAATCACAAAAATCAACATATTTAATAAACTTGAAATATTATTATAAAAAAGGAGAAATTATGTTTAAAGAATTCAAAGAATTCATTTCAAAAGGAAATGTAATGGATTTAGCAGTTGGAGTTATTATTGGTGGTGCATTTAAAGCAATAGTTGACTCTTTAGTAAATGATATAATCATGCCAATAATCACCATGATTACAGGAAAAGTAGATTTATCAGCACTATCAATCAAAATTGGTTCTGCAACACTTTCATATGGAAAATTCATTTCAGCAATTATCAATTTCTTAATAATTGCAATTGTAATCTTTCTAATGATTAAATCAATAAATAAAACACAGGACTTAACAAACAAAATCATAAATAAATCTGAAGATGATAATGAAGAAGAACCAGAAGAAAAAGAATGTCCATATTGCCTAAGTAATATTCCATATCATGCAACAAAATGTAAATACTGTGCTTCGACTTTAGAAGACGAATCAGAAAAACAATAATATAAATGCAGTACAAAATTTGAATTAAACAAATTATGTACTGCACTTTTTAATATTCTAGCTCAGACGCTTTAACTTTTTTATAATAACTATTATTTTCATTATCCACAAATTTAACTCGTATAACTTCTTTTAAATACTCAACTGAATCAACTACTCCATTTCCATCAGTCTTTGAAAACACTTTTTCTCCAGTTTTAGGAAGTTTATCTGCTTTATCCTCATAAACATTCTGTTCATATCTCAAACAACACATTAATTTTCCACAACTTCCCGTCATTTTAGAAGCATTAAAAGATAAATTCTGCTCTTTAATCATTTTTACTGAAACTGTATCAAAATCTTTAATAAATTTTTGACAACAAAGTTCCCTACCACAAACTCCACAACAACCCGTCATTTGACTTAATTGATCACGCACACTAATTTGTCGCAATTCGATTCTAGTTTTAAAAACAGAACCTAAATCTTTAACAAAATCTCTAAAATCAACTCTTTCATCAGAAGTAAAACTAAAAATTAATTTAGATTTATCAAACAAATATCTAGCCTCAATTAAAGTCATAGGCAATTTATAATCACTAATCTTCTCTTTACAAATCACAAAAGCTTTCTTAGCAGATAAAATATTTTCATCCGCAATTTTCCTATCATTAATTGATGCTCTTCCCCTTATTTTTTTAAGATCTGATTTTAAACATTTTTCATCAATTTCTTTATTACTTACAATAACTATTGCAAACTCCAAACCCATTAAAGTATCAACAAAAACATAATCATTTATTTTAAATATTTCATCACCAGGATCATAATAATAAATCTTACCATTATCCCTAAATTTAACGCCAATTACAGTCTTCAAAATAACTCCTTATTCTAAATTTTCTATAAAATTCAAAATCATATAATCCATGCACATTTCAAAATTATTATTCATAAAAATTTTATTTTTAGTTTTTTCAACAATATCAATCAATTGAAAATATGAATTTTCAAACAATAAAATATTTAAATATTCTAATAATCTTATAATCTTATCATGGTTATTAAAAAAAACATCAGCATTTTTATAAATATTAATAATATTTTTATCATTTAAACTTTTGACAAAAGACAATAATTTTAATAATTCCTCATAATCATCTCTGATAAAATCAACATTATTTAAACTTCCATTTAAAACTTTAAAAACATCAATATTATTTTTTTCAAAATTCAAACTGTTTTTCAAAAAATAATTTTTTATATCACTATTTGATAATTTATTAAACGAAATATCAATACATCTTGATTTTACCGTACTCAAAATATTTTTTTCATTATGTACAATTAAAATTATTACAACATATTTAGGTGGTTCTTCAAGAGTTTTAAGCAAAGAATTTTGTGCTTCAACAGTCATCAAATCAGCATCATCAATAATATAAACTGATTTTTCTGAAAAAACAGGTTTTATATTAATTTCAGACTGCAGTTCTCTAATTTGAGCAATTTTAATAGATTTTCCATCAGGCTTAACTTCATAATAATCCTGCATAAGATCATCCCCTAAAATCATTTTAGCAAACTCTTTAGCAAAAGCGTATTTTCCAATACCTTTTATTCCACTAAATATATAACTATGTGAAAAATTTTTATTTTCAACACAATTAATTAGATATTTTTTAATATTATCATTTCCTAAAATATTTTCAAACATCTAATTCTCCTTTTTTGTAAGCCCCATTTTATTAAAAGGCCAAAATCTAAAGACAACTTTACTTTCAATTTTTTCAACTGGGATACAACCAAAATTTCTACAATCCATCGAACCACTACGATTATCCCCCATCAAAAAAACATATCCTTTTGGCACAGTAAAATTATTAAAAACTCCAGTAGCTTCAGTACTTACACCATCCACTAAATATTTTTCAACTAATAATTCATCATTTATATAAACATGACCATCTTTAATTTCAACTTTATCACCTTCAATAGCAATAACTCTTTTAATATAAGATATTTTATTAATTTCAAGTACATAATAAGTAAATTTCCTAAATATATTATTAGGCTGAATTTCATATTTAGCAATCGGATTATTTAAATCATATTCGCCAGGTCCATAAATATTTTTAGTAGGCGCTTCAAAAGTAACAATATCACCTCTTTTAGGCATTTTAGATCTTGCCAATCTATTCAATATCAATCTATCATTAGGCTTATATGTAGGATACATTGAATATTGTTTTACAATAGTAGGAGTTCCTATAAAAAATTTAATAATTAACGCTAAAACAATTGCAATAACAATACAATACACCCATTCTAAAATATTTTTAGTAGAATCACTCATATTAATCATTCTCTTCACCAATCGTAGGTATTTTGATAATTACCTCAGTACCCTTTCCTAAATCACTATTAATTTTAATTGTTCCTTTATTTTGTTCAATAATTTCCTTAGCAATTGAAAGACCCAAACCAGTTCCACCCATTTTTCTAGAACGTGCTTTTTCAACTCTATAAAATCTTTCAAAAACTTTTTCAACATCGTTCTTAGGAATACCAATTCCAGTATCTTTAATTTTTACATAAGCATCATTATGAACAAATCCAATATAAATATCAATATTTCCACCATCAGGTGTATATTTAACTGCATTACTAATAATATTTAAAATAACTCTTTCAACTCCATCCCTATTAGCATAAACTAAAGGAACTTCAGCAGTAACAAAACAATTCAAATTAATGTTTTTCTTCTTAATCTCAATTTCAAACTTTTCACTACATTCCTTGGTCAATTCTCCCAAGTCAAATTTTTCAGATTTTATATTTCCTCTTTTTCCATCAAATTTAGATAAAGTTAATAAATCATGAATTAAATTTTCCATTCTATTAGCATTATCATTTATAATTTTCAAAAAATGTTTTTGTGTCTCAAAATCACAATCATCTTCCAATAGATTTTCAGAAAATCCTTTAATTGATGTCAAAGGTGTCTGTAATTCATGTGAAACATCAGCCACAAACTCTTTTCGCATTTCATTCAATCTTTCATGTTCACTAATATCTTGAATTACAACCATTAATCCAATCGGTCTATTAATCTCATCTAAAAAAGGAACAAATAGCAATTCCATTGTTTTATCTTTAAAAACAATTTTTTTATCATAAGATGTCCAAGTATTCAAATAAATAATTTTCTGCAAATCAATATCATCATCATTATATTTTTCAAATATTTTTTTAAAATTGTTTTCGCTTTCATCAATCTCAAGCAATTTCTTAGCAGCCAAATTAATATAAGTTACATTTTCATCCATATCAAAAGCAATTACGCCATCAGTCATATGCTCCAAAATTGTATCTGTCTTCTTCTTTTCATC
>ERZ773099.2069-NODE-2069-length-14175-cov-4.098867_pt1 | contig 14175 bp, 16 predicted proteins | sample MGYA00511120_ERZ773099 | MGnify/ENA primary metagenome ERZ773099 (study PRJEB29015, sample SAMEA2738012) | human oral metagenome | biome: human oral; feature: human-associated habitat; material: dental | place: China | collected 2104 ... | reverse complement strand
AAGGCAGCGCTAGGTGGCGACATGAGCTTTGATAGCTTTGTCATTAGCCCAGCTGTGGTCTTCAAGACAAAAGAAAGATTGGCAGAGTACAAAGCCTTCTTTGAGCCACAATTGGATGATATGGCGATTAGCCGAAACATTAGCATGGGAATCAAGGAAATCGCTGCGCGTGTTGAACTGGTGAAGCGCGAGAAAGAAGCAGTGGAAAAAGCGATTCGAGCTGCGATTTAATGGATTTGATTATAATGACTAGAACAGCCTGAGATAGTAGCCTATCTCAGGTTTTTTGTGTTATAAAATTTTGAAAATAAAAGTTCAATTTATTGCATTATATGAATGACAATAAAGAGCTTTATTTCCAATTTCTCGCATTTTTAGCCTTTTTTAAGAAAAAATTTAGTCCTGTTTAAGAAAAAATTTATATGATAATGCTATTCTAGTGAAAGGATGTGTATGGGATGACTTGTAAGCTGCGTTAGCTTCTTGCTTGATAGAATGAGTCAGAAAAATTAAAAAAGAAAGAAGGTAATAGATTAAATGGATATGGAAAAAATGATTGTCGTAGAAAAAAGTACCAAATGGTGGCTGACGGTTGCAACGGGTAGTGCTCTAGCAGTCGGACTTCTAGGCGGTTATGGTCTTGCGACAGCTATTCACGGTACAAACAGTCAGCAATCAGCTATTCAACAGCCAGCTACTGTGCCTGGAGCACCGGGGCAGGGACAAAATGGTCAGGATGCAGGAAATAGCATGCCTCCGCAACCAGGTCAGAATGGTCAAAACGGCGGACCGGGTAATGGCATGCCGCCGCAGGATGGTGGTTCAGGACAAAACGGTCAAGACCAAGGAATGTCGCCTCAAGACGGTCAGCAGTCGGGCAAGGACAAGAGCAAGAATTCTTCTGCTCAGCAAAATGACAACGGGAAGAAAAACAAGAAAAAGTCTTCAACGAACACAAATGAACAATCGGATAAGAACAATAATAAGTCGACAAAAGAAAATAAAACGTCGCAGTCGTAGAAAAAACTTACTGATTTTGACCCAAGTCATGCTATAATAAGAATAGCAAATAAAACAAAAACCAAAAGACATAATCTTGGAAAGTTTTATTGGAGGAAAGAAAAATGATTAAAATTCTATTGGTAGAAGATGACCTTGGACTGTCAAACTCAGTTTTTGATTTTTTGGATGATTTTGCAGATGTAATGCAGGTTTTTGATGGCGAGGAAGGTCTATATGAAGCAGAGAGCGGTGTTTATGACCTCATCTTGCTGGATCTCATGCTGCCCGAGAAGGATGGTTTCCAAGTGCTGAAAGATCTCCGGGCAAAAGGAGTCACAACCCCTGTTCTCATCATGACAGCTAAGGAAAGCTTGGATGATAAAGGACATGGCTTTGAACTTGGGGCTGATGACTATCTGACAAAACCTTTCTATTTGGAAGAACTGAAAATGCGGATCCAGGCGCTCTTGAAACGTGCTGGTAAATTCAACGAGAATACTCTTTCTTATGGTGATGTGACAGTCAATCTATCCACAAATTCAACATTGAAAGACGGTAAAGACGTTGAGTTGCTTGGTAAAGAGTTCGACCTCTTGGTTTATTTCCTGCAAAATCAAAATGTAATCTTGCCTAAGACCCAAATTTTTGACCGTCTGTGGGGCTTTGACAGTGATACCACTGTTTCCGTTGTTGAAGTGTACGTTTCCAAGATTCGTAAAAAACTGAAAGGAACGGCATTTGCGAAAAACCTACATACTCTTCGTAGTGTCGGCTACATTTTAAAAGATGCTGAATAAAATCAAGAAGACCTTTTATGCGGATGATTTCTCTTATTTCATTCGCTATTTTGGGCTGTTTACATTAATCTTCTCAGCCATGACCTTGATTATCATTCAGGTCATGCGCTCCAGCCTTTATACGTCTGTTGATGAAAATCTGAAAAACCTGAGTAATGATCCTAGTTCGGTAGCAGATTTGGCCTATCGGACGACAGGTCAGCAGTCTGATCCGAGCAATAAGGTCAATACTAAAAGTCCTAAAAGCAGTAAAGAGCCAGATGGTGATTCAGATGAAGAGCCTAAGCCTGACAATCTGACGACGCCAAATTTCAGTTCTAATACTTTCGCCCTGCTTTTGGATGATAATTATAAAAACATTTCCACTAGTAAAAGCGATGGCTTTCTGGACTTTAATTCTTTGGACTTTAACAAGTCCTATCTGAATCAGATCAAGGAAATTGTGATTGGCAACAGCTTTGGCCAAACAGAAAGCTATCGGGCTTATCTCTTTGATATTGACCCTAATAATGAATATCCAGATATCAAGTATGCTGTGGTCATGACTAGCATAAGCCAGTTGGAGCAAACCAGCGGTAAGCATGAGCAGCTGATTGCCATGGTTATGGTCAGCTTTTGGGGAATTTCCCTGATTGCCAGTATTTACCTGGCTCGGATGAGTGTTAAGCCCCTGCTGGAAAGTATCCAGAAGCAGAAGGCTTTCGTGGAAAATGCCAGCCATGAGCTGCGGACTCCTCTGGCAGTATTGCAGAGCCGCTTAGAGACGCTTTTTCGTAAGCCTGAAGCTACAATTATGCAGAGCAGTGAAAATATTGCTTCTAGCTTGGATGAAGTACGGAATATGCGCTTGCTGACGACCAATCTACTCAATCTGGCTCGTCGTGATGATGGCATTAAGCCTCAATATGGTGAAGTCGAACCAGAATTTTTTGATACGACCTTTGCTAATTACTGTATTATCGCAAGGGAAAATAAAAAAGCGTTTCATTCAGAAAATATGATCAAGCACCCCATTGTGACAGATCAAATTTTCCTAAAGCAACTGATGACCATCCTATTTGACAATGCTATCAAGTACACAGATGATGATGGCGTAATCAGTGTTATGGCTACTTCGACAGATCGTTACCTTATTTTCCGAGTGGCGGACAATGGTCCTGGTATCAGCGATGAAGATAAGAAGAAGATTTTTGATCGCTTTTATCGGGTGGATAAGGCTCGGACCCGTCAGAAAGGTGGCTTTGGTCTGGGACTTTCTCTGGCCAAGCAGATTGTCGATGCTTTCAAGGGCACTATTTATGTCAAGGACAACAAACCAAAAGGTACGGTCTTTGAAGTTAAACTGCTACTGAAGGAAACGAAAAAGCGCTCTGTTAAATAGCGGGAGAGGCCTAATATGAACATTTTGGTTTATGGTGCTGGCACAATCGGTTTGACATACGCTTGGTTACTGTCTAATCAACATCAAGTTACTGTCTTAGTTAGAGAGCATAAGCTGTCGACTTTAGAGCAAGGCTTCACACTTTCTATTAAAGATTTAAGGAAAGATGAACAGGTCTATAAAGAATATCATTTCCAGCCGCCATTGGTGACGAGCATTGCTCAAGACTATGACCTGATTCTCTTAACAGTAAATAGTTTGCAACTAGAGCAGGCATTGAATCATTTGGCAGCTATAAAGGAAAAAGCTCATTTACTTATTTTACAGAATAACTGGAATATCAACTCCAAGATTCCTTCTTATTTGGATAGAAAGCAGGTGTCGTTAGCTTTTCCTTCTTCTGTTGGAGGAGGGCGAAAGAGTGATGGTCGGATCCAAGCTATCATTTTCAAAGAAGCTACGTTACTTGATGATGATTCTTACGCATCAGAGTTGTCTCCTATCTTCACAGCTAGTGGGATAGGCATTGATGTTATGCCTGACTTGGCTTCTTGGATGAAGGTTCACTGCCTTCAGGAGGCGGTGATGGCAGGTGCAGTTGCAGAAGCGGGGACTTTTGATGCACTCTTGAAAGATAAAAAAGCAATTCGAAAGATGATTTGCGCTTGGCGAGAAGGTTTAGAACTCTGTCAGCGATATGGCATTCCTAAACATCGTTATAAACCTACTAAATATCTATCCCTGCCCCTATTTCTCTTGGTTCCAGTAATGAAGTTCATGTTGAGTCAGCCTTTGGTTGCCGAAATGGTCACAAATCATATGCATTCAGGCTATGCCGAATGGGTTGGTCAATATTTTGAAATCAAAAGAAGTGCTGAGAAAGAAAGCATTCCCATGCCTCAATGGAATTCGTATAGCGACTTCATTGAACAGTTTTTGAAAAACAATTTTTAGCAGGCCTTAATGGCTTGCTTTTTATCTGCTTTTATTTACTTTTTTAAAAATTTAATATAAGTTTTGCCCAAAATAGGGTATAATAATAGACAAGAAAGAATGAGGTGAAATTATGGCATCAAAAATGTTACATACTTGTTTGCGTGTGGAGAATTTGGAAGCGTCTATCGCTTTTTATGCAGAGGCTTTTGGCTTTAAGGAGCTTCGTCGCAAGGATTTTCCAGATTATCAGTTTACTATCGTTTATCTAGGTTTGGAAGGCGATGATTATGAGCTGGAACTGACCTATAACTATGACCATGGTCCTTATGTGATTGGGGACGGTTTTGCTCATGTGGCACTTAGCACGCCAGACTTGGAAGGTCTGCACGCTGAGCACAAGGCCAAAGGCTATGAAGTGACAGATCCAAAGGGTCTTCCTGGCAACCCGCCTAATTATTATTTTGTAAAAGATCCTGATGGCTACAAGGTGGAAGTCATTCGTGAGAAGAGTCTTTAACATCTAGCTGCAGTTAATGTTGCAAGATAAATGATGATTTTTATTCATTTAGGACAGGTGTATGAAAAGACAAAATAACAAGAAACACGGTAAGAAAACACTCATCGTTCTCAGCTTGCTAGCTTTAGCTTTTGTTGCTGCTCTATTTCTGGGTGCTGTAAAAATTTACGCTATTTTCCAAGAAAAGGAACTGCAAGAGAAGGTTAGTGTGCTGATTGCCCAAGAAGAGACCTTGCACGCTGAAAATACTGAAAAGCAGAGCAAGATGATTGGCAGCCACTATGTGGAGTCCTTCTATCCTCTGCTGGACGGTCAGGTTATGGCAAGCGTCAAGGAGCAGATGGACGCAGATAGCCAGACGATTAAGGACAATCAGAAGAAGGGCGATAAGATTGAGGAATTGACCTTCTACTATGCTGAGGAAAAAGAAACGAGCCTGAAGGATGTTAAAGAAGTGCTGGTGCATCGCAAGGACTATCATGTCAAAGAGATGAAAATCAGTAAAGGAGAGGAGCGGGAAGTTGCTGACAGCTACCTCGGTGCAGATGGCAGCCCTTTCACTCTAGATAAACTTTTTCAGGATCCTGATGCAGCTAAGGAAATCTTCATCAACGAAATATCCAGCCAGCTGACCTTTAGACAGGCTGATGAGGCGGTGCAGACGGAAATCCTTAATGACCTTAATGGAACGGAGTTGGGTCAGTGGTCCTTCCGCTATGAGTACAGCCATTTTTCTATTAAGCTGAGTAAGGAAGTGCAAGGCTTAACCAGCATTGACGTTCCTTTATCTAGCTTTTATGACCAGATCAATGCGGACTATCTGACTGGAGATGACTTGGCAGCTTATCAGAGTTTTGAGGCTAAGAAGCATGTGAAGATGGTTGCTCTGACCTTTGATGACGGTCCAGATCCTAAGACAACACCCCAGGCTCTGGATATCCTCAAGAAATATGGTGCCAAGGCGACCTTCTTTATGGTTGGTCAAAACATTGCTGGTAATGAAGCGATTGTCAAGCGCGTGCACAATGAAGGTCATCAGATTGGGATTCATACATGGGACCATCCAGTCTTAACCAAACTTCCTCTGGAGACAGCCCAAAAAGAAATCCTTGATACCCAGACCGCTATTAACAATGTCATAGGCATCAAGCCAACGATTACGCGGCCTCCTTATGGAGCTATTAATGCTACAATCCAAAATTCGGTTGACCAGTCCTTTATCATGTGGAATGTGGACAGCCTAGACTGGAAGACACGCAATACTAAAGCTATCATGCAAGAGATTGCCAAAACCCAGCCAGGCTCGATTATCCTCATGCATGATATTCACCAGACCAGTATTGACGCTCTGCCAAGTGTCCTTGAGTATCTGAAGAGTAATGGCTATACTTTGGTAACGGTCGATGAGCTGCTGGAAGGTCAGCTAGAGCCCCATCGTATTTATTACGGCAGAGACTAAGACGGCCCTTGGGTTTAGATTTTTGAAATCGTTGTTGGCAATGAGTAAAAGCAAAAAGCTTTGGAAACATTAGATTTCCAAAGCTTTTTTAGCTTAACTCCTTACATAAAGTTCTTGATTTTTTAATACAATTTCTCGGACGGTGGCGTATTTTTTCAATGTTTTCAGCTCTTCTGGATGGCTGATGAGGGTGATGACATAGCCTTCCTTGCCCATGCGGCCGGTTCTGCCAGAGCGGTGAGTATAGGTTTCTAAATCGCGCGGAAGCTCATAATTGACGACGCATTCTAGCGAGTCAATATCAATGCCGCGAGCAACTAGGTCAGTAGCTAGCAAGAGAGTAATCTGGTGTTCTTTGAACTTGTCCAGAATCACCTTGCGGAACTTAACGTTGACATCGCTGGCCAGAGAAACTGCATTGGATTCACGATACTGGAGTTTTTCCTCGGCGTTTCCTAGGTCTGACAGAGCGTTGAAAAAGACCAGTCCACGGAATTCTTCAACATTTGATAACTTACGAAGCAATTCTACTTTATCACGTTTTTCGACTTGCATGTAAAAGTGCTGGATGTTGTCCAAAACTTGGTCGTCAATGCTGATTTCCAGAGTGTTTTCAGCAATCTTATCGTGGTCGAACTTAGCGGTGGCGCTCATATATACCTGCTGGTGGTCACGAGGTGCATAGTGAGTGATTTTATCTACAAAGTGATACTGAGAATCGCTGAGCAGCTGGTCGAATTCGTCCAAAATAATGGTTTCGACATTCATCATCTTGATTTTCTTAAGCTTGACCAATTCGAAAATCCGCCCAGGCGTTCCAATGATAATTTCCGGACCTTTCTTAAGGCGCTCAATCTGTCGCTTCTGGCTGGAGCCGGAGAGCAGGAGATGGGGTGTCAGTCCTAAAGGCTCCGCCCAAGTCTTGCAGACCTCAAAAATTTGTCCAGCCAACTCGGTATTAGGAGCTAAAATCAAGAGTTGTTGGGCTTTTTTAGGTGTCAGTTTGAGCAGACTGGGAAAGAGATAGGCCAGAGTTTTGCCAGTACCAGTCGGACTGATTCCCAGCACTGTATCGCCTGCAGAAATAGGCTCAAACATCTTCTCCTGAATAGCTGTCAAATCTTCAAATCCCAGCTGAGCCAGCTGATTTTGCCAGCTCGGGGGAAATTGTTCCTTAATCATCATCAACCTCAAATCTAATGCCAGCGTCCTTGCGCATGGCAAATAAGCTTTCGTGAACAGCCGTAGCCGCATTCAACCATTTCTCATAAACCGCATCCTGTCCGCCCTTGAGTACTCGCGCGAAAGCTTGAGCTTCTTCCAGCATGGTGTGGGAAGCACGCTTGATAGGCAGCAACTCCTCTTGACCGTCCAGACTTTGGAAAATAGCAGAGCTGATAAATTCAATCCCGTCTAAAGTAAGAGTTCCCTGATCCGTGTAAATTTCCGCAGGCAGATTGCTGTTTATATTTTTACCGGCCTGAATCTGAACTTGAAAGTCTGGATAGATGAGACAGCCGGCTCCATTTAAATCAATCGTATTGGCTAGCTGCTGAGCGCTGTAGCGAGCGAAACGAGGATGGCCGAAAAGTCTGATAGCCGCATAGACTGGATAGACACCCAGATCCATCAAAGCGCCGCCTGAAAACTTAGCTGAGAAAACATTTGGCTGCTCTCCCGCAAGCAGAGCCTGCATTTTTGAAGAATACTTGGCATAAGTAAAGTTTGCTCCCAAGACGGTCTTGTCCTTGAGGAAATCACTAATCGTATCAAAGGCCTGCTCATGATAGTTGCGGGCAGCTTCAAAGAGATAGACTTGGTGCTCGTCAGCCAGCTTGACCAATTCCCGCCATTCTTTGGGACGAGAAACCGCTGGCTTTTCGACAATGACATGTTTACGAGCCAGAATGGCTACCTTGGCATGCTTGAAATGCAGGCTGTTGGGACTGGCGATATAAACAACATCGATATCAGACGACAGAAAGTCTAGCATTTCAGTAAAGATGGCTGTATTTTCATAGTTTTGCACAAAGCGCTCAGCAGAAGCCAGAGTCCTAGAGTAGACAGCTGCCAGCTGATAGTCGCCTATTGAGTGAGCGGCCTTGATGAACTCATGAGAAATAGAACCTGTTCCGATGATTCCAAGTTTGAACATAAAAACCTCCTTTTTTCTATTTTTAAGCATGTACTTTTTTTATTTTAGCTCTTTCATTATAACATGAATTGCGGTAAAATAGATAAGATAACAAGAGATGGAGCTTATAATGCAAAATAGACCTATTATTATTGGTGTGACTGGTGGTTCCGGAGGCGGAAAGACCAGTGTTTCTCGAGCAATTTTGGCTAATTTTCCAAACGAAAATATTGCCATGATTGAGCATGACTCCTACTATAAGGATCAGTCGCATCTGACTTTTGAAGAACGGGTTAAGACTAACTATGACCATCCTTTTGCCTTTGATACGGATCTCATGATTGAGCAAATCAAGGAGCTCTTGGCTGGTCGGCCAGTGGATATTCCCACTTATGACTATACGGAGCATACCCGCAGCAAAAAGACCTACCGTCAGGTGCCTCAGGATGTCTTCATCGTTGAGGGGATTCTGGTCTTAGAGGATCAGCGCCTGCGGGATTTGATGGACATTAAGATCTTTGTAGATACTGATGATGATGTGCGGATTATTCGTCGGATTAAGCGGGACATGGAAGAGCGTGGCCGTAGTTTGGATAGTGTTATTGAACAGTATTTGGGTGTCGTTAAGCCTATGTACCATCAGTTTATCGAGCCGACCAAGCGCTATGCGGATGTGATCATTCCAGAGGGGGCTTCTAATAAGGTGGCTATTGATCTGATTACGACCAAGATTGAAAAAATCCTTAAGGAAGCCAGAGAAGGCTAGGACACGTAGCTTTCTGCTCCGTCATTTGAGGAAATAAATAGTTGTCAATCTGGCGAATCGCAGTAGCTGCAAGATTTTTGAAATGTAATCTAGCAAGGGGAAGTGGACGGACTCAATCTTTGATTTTCGGAGTCTGGTCACTCCCTTATTTTGTAGGTGGTTTATGAAACAATTTGTAAAAAGAGAGTTTCACTCTCGTTCAAAATTTTTTGCCTGCCTCTTGACCTTTTGTGCAGGATTTATCGACGCTTATACCTTCATTGAGAGGGGTAGTACCTTGGTGGCAGGTCAGACGGGAAACGTCGTTTTTCTTTCGGTCGAGCTTATCAATCAGGAAACCAGCGGAATCGAAGTGAAATTGGCAACTATGTTGGCTTTTATGCTGGGGATTTTTCTGATGACTGTTTTTCAGCATCATTTTGAGCATTCTTGGCGCAGGCTGTCCAGTGTTTTTCCTTTGATATTGACGACAGCTGTCGCTGGATTTTTACCAGCAAATGTGCCCCATCTCTATATCGTACCACCACTAGCTTTCTGCATGGGCCTAGTTGCGACGGCTTTTGGCGAGGTGGATGGCATTGTCTATAACAACTCTTTTATGACGGGGAATATCAAGAAAACTATGGTAGCTTTTGGCAACTATGCTCGAAACAAGAAAGGGAAAGATTTGAAAGAAGGCCTTTTCTTTGTAGCCCTATTAGCAAGCTTTGTAGTCGGAGCCATCATCTCTACCTATCTGATTCAATTTTACCTATTAAAAACCATCTGGTTGGTTTCCTTGATTCTAACAGCCTTTCTTCTTTTCCGAGGCATTCAGTATATGAGGAGATGAGGTGACTTAATAATTAATTATCCAACTAACAGTTAGGTGTTTTTCTTTTGATTGCTCCAGTATTGTTCAATAAAGGTAAGATGAGATTCTGTCAATCCATTTATGCTATAATAATGTCAGGTTTGAAAGGATGATTTGAAATGAAGACTATCAAAAGTACGTTACTTGTAGTATCAATAATACTTGTATTTACAGGTGCATTTATAATAGTTCAAAATAAAAATTTGTTTACACATGGAACTAAGCAGGAGAAAAAGAAAGAGCAAGATCCACATGAAAAACAGCTAGCTTATCTTAAAAAGCATGAAGAAGAGTTGGCTGACTTTGTTAAAGCTTTAAACTCTAAAGTTGAAAGTGTTCAATTTGATTGGGACAGTACGAAAGTCGAAGATATAGGGAACGGCACCCCACAAGGCGGCGGATATATTTTAACTTTGGACGGTAGAATAAATAATAACAAAGACACTGAATTTACATTAGGAATCCCCTTAAACCACGATTTAAATGAACTTCCTGAGGAGCTGGTTATTTATGAAATGCAGCCGTTAAGAGTTTTACGAGATGGAGGTTGGTTCTTGTATGAGTAACAGTAATTTAAAAACTTTTGATAATTTTTATGCAATTTAGCGCGGTCGGTCATTTTCTCATATTTACAAGGAGGCCAAATGATGAAAAAAAGCAAAATAGCTATTCTATCAATTGTAAGCCTAACCGCTACTATAGTCATTGTAGGAACAATTATGACAGTTCAAAATAAAAGTTTGTTTACAAATAGAACTACACAGGAGAAAAAGAAAGAGCAAGATCCACGTGAAAAGCAGTTGGCTTATTTGAAAGAGCATGAAGAAGAGATTAAGGAGTTTGTAAAATCTCAAAATTCAAAGATAGAATCGGTTCAGATTGATTGGAATCAAACGCGCTGGGAAGATATTGGAAATGGCACCCCACAAGGCGGAGGGGAAGTGGTGAGTATATTTGGTGAATTTAATAATTTAAAAGATTCAGACTGGAATGTTCTAATAGAAATCAAAGATGGAAAAGTTGATTTGGAAAGCATGGGTATCAGCAATGGTATAAGATTAGGAGGTGAGCTTTTTGAGTAATAGTAATTTAAAAACATTTGATAATTTTCATGGAGATTTAGCGCAGTTTGTAAATTTCATATTTTACGGAATACTTTTCAAAAGTATTTTTTTAATGCATTCATGATATAATAATAGTAACTTCTATTCAAAAGGAGGACAAATAATGAAAAAAAGCAAAATAGCTATTCTATCAATCGTAGCGCTAACCGCTACTATAGTCATTGGAGGGACAATTATGACAGTTCAAAATAAAAATTTGTTTACACATGGAACTAAGCAGGAGAAAAAGAAAGAGCAAGATCCACATGAAAAACAGCTGGCTTATCTTAAAAAACATAAGAAGGATATTGAGGAATATATTAAGTCTTTGAATCCTAAGATAGAAACAGTTCAAATTGATTGGGAACAGACACAATGGGACCAGATAGGGAATGGAACACCGCAAGGAGGAGGCGATATTATAGATATTTATGGGACTTTTAATAATATTGAGGATTCCGGCTGGCATGTAATGGTAAATGTAGAAGACGAAAAGATCGATTTAGACTCTATGACCTTAGTAAATGGTCTAGGGATTGGAGGGAAACCATTTGAGTAATAGCAATTTAAAAACATTTGACAATTTTTATGCAGATTTAGCGCAGTCATCATATAGAGGCAGACCTGTTGTTTTTCCTTATGAAAAGTTAAGAAAAGACGAACAGAAAGCCTTAGATTCAGGAGAAGCTATACCATTTGATTTTTCGAAAGACATTGTTCAAAAAAACGGTGAAATCACCCCTGGAGGTAAGAAACTTGATAATGATGGCAAAGTTTACCTGCAGCCAGATCCAGATTTGCACGTTGAAAAGGGAATAGATTTACCCTTTGTGGATGATAAGGATAAGAAAATTGCTGATTATAAAAAGAAAGCAGGTTTAGGTCCTTACCAGAAAGGTCGTTTAACTAATGAGAATGCTGGTTTTAATGCATATTTTCTAACAGATACACCGACTTTGGGCAAGGATACAAAGCATACTTATATGGCTATTCGAGGTAGTGATGGTTTCAATACTGAGAGAGTTAAGAAAGAAGGAATTAAGCCTTTAAATCTGAATGACTGGCTTATTAATGATGCTAATTTTGCTTTATTTGATTCGCATATACCTCAGGCTAGACTAGCAACAGAGGGAATGAAAGCCACCATTGCAGAAATGAGCGAGAAAGCTCCCCAAGCTACGATGGATCTTACAGCCCACTCGCTGGGGACTATGGTGACAGTTCAAGGAATAGCTAATCTGAGCCAACAAGAATTTGATAAAATTGGAAAGGTCGTTCTTTTCGATGGACCGGATACTACCGATAGTTTGAAAAAAATGGGAGTTGATGATGATAGGATCAAAGCGATTAGCGAAAAACTAGAATACTATGTCAATCCTTTTGATATTGTTAGTATGCTCAATCGTGAGAATACAATCTATAATTTAGAGAAACCTGGAGAAAAGCCAACTCGTAAGGAATTGGGAACAGCTCATATAATTGTGCCTCTTCATTATACTCGCTTTGACTATATGCCAGATAGTGCTCATGATTTTGGTGTTTTTCAGGCAGATGGCAAGGGTGGATTTTTAGTAGCTTCAGAAGATTTTCATCCAGAACTTCTGAGAGCAGGGGAGAAGCTTGCGAGATTAGAAGCGAAATTTTTAGATTTGCTTCGTATGCAAGGTTTGACTGATGATGAGGCGATAAAATTCATGAATGCTGTTGTTGACGTTTCTTCTTTTGGAACGGCAAATTTTGCGCGTGCAGGTATTTCTACATCTGCTTTCTATGAATTTAAGCGGGATTATCAAGCAATCATTGATGAAGCACGTAGAGAGTCGATGAAGTGGGACAAGAAGATGATTCCAAGCTATCAGAAACAGCTTGGAAGTGGCAATCTTACAGGTGAAGAGAGAATTTTAGTTCGTGCTCGTCTCCTTCAGACTGCAGCTCAGTTGGCTATCTTTGAAATAGAAGATAAAGTTAAACATGTCAAAACTTTATTGTCGGATGCCAAGGAATCTGTCCAAAAGATAATTAACGACGCAAGAACAGAGGCAGCTGGCCTTGCTACTTATTTGAGTGACTCAGAAGTGGAGAGTTTATTGATTGATTTTGATATAAAGCACTACTGGGACGATTCGGTTGAAACAAATGCAAACACATCCGCAAAAGGCTTCCTGACAGAGATTGAACAGTTAGGAACGACTTTGGTCAGAGCTAGTGGAGATTTTGCAGCAGTCGATACTCAGCAAGCTGAGGATTTCAATAATCTCTTAGCAGATGTGAAAGGATCATGGAGGGTTATTGAAAATGCTTATACCAAATGATGATGCGCTCGTAACTAGAGTGGAGTTAGAGAGACAGTTTAAAGAAAAGATGAAGGAGCAGGAGAGGCAGGCTATCAAGGCTTTGATAGTGGCCAAAGAGCTGCTTATCCTTGCAAAAGGATTAGATCTGGTAGCTCAGCTACAGGCGGCGGCTTTGGATATGAAAAATTATGCTTCTACTAACTATGTCAATGACATTAAGGGTGGATTTGAAGGGAAGGCAGCGCAAGCTGCTGAAACTCATCTAACTCAGACGATGCAGATGCCTTCTTTGGATAGCCCAATTAAGGGTTAGGAGGTGAGGCAATGCTGAATAAAAAGAAGCTTCAGGAACTGGAAGATGAACATGCTCTAAAAATGCGTGAACTTGAGCGAGTAGAGACAGACTTAGATACATACTACTATAAGTTTGATAGAGAGACGAACAAACTTTTAGAGGCGATTTCTTATGCATGTAGAGAGGTTCCTTTGACAGCGGCTCAACCTTATATTTTTCAAATAGAGGATAATCTGGATCAATACCATCAGCAATACAAAAAGCGCATAGACGATGTTCTAGAAGCTCGCTATCAAGAGAACAGACGCTTTCAGAATAAGCTGGATGAAGAGAGCAAATAAACTATGATACGATTCCTGAAAAATAGAAGAAGCAGAACTTACCTTACTTCTTTTTTCTCGTATTTTTGCTAATAAACCCCAAAAATAATCCAGCATATTAAAAATTTTCAGAAAATATCGACTTTTTCTTGACAGCACTATGATACTGTGCTAAAATACTAAACAATAAGAAACCATCTCAAAAAAGGAGTTAGTCAAACATGAAGTCAACCCAATCTTCAAACTTTGCTTTGTTGTTGCGTTACTCGGGCTAGTGCAAAAGCATTAGTCCTGTTTGGCTTACCAAGCGGGAGTAAA
>ERZ773099.2065-NODE-2065-length-14201-cov-3.080376_pt1 | contig 14201 bp, 18 predicted proteins | sample MGYA00511120_ERZ773099 | MGnify/ENA primary metagenome ERZ773099 (study PRJEB29015, sample SAMEA2738012) | human oral metagenome | biome: human oral; feature: human-associated habitat; material: dental | place: China | collected 2104 ... | reverse complement strand
TTTTTGTCTGCCATGATTGATGCCCGTATTGCGTTCTACAGCGCCATTGTGGCCAGCAACGCCAGCCAATCCGTATTTTTGCGCGGCTGGCTGGGCCGGGACGAGGATTTGCGCAAATACATCCGGGGGCTGGGATGCGCATGATTGCCGTTATCGTGCTGGCGCTGCTGTCTCTCGCGGGCAATGTTGTCCAATACGCAATGTACGCGCAGCGCGGCAGAGATTTGGCCGCAGCGCGGGCAGACCTTGTCTTTGCCTTGCAGGCCCGCGAGGCGGACGAAACGGCACAGCGCATGCTGCGCCAAAAACAACAGGAGGCGCTCAAAAATGAGAGAGCGACGCTGGACGAACTGGCCCGCGCGGCGCGCGAGGCTGCTGATGAGCCTGATGATCTGTGGATTGACCGTGTGCGCGGGCAGTGGATGCGCGGAGCGGGTGCGGACGGTGGTGCTGACGCCCCCGGAAAACCTGCTCGCTGATTGTCCGCCGCCGACGGTACCGGACGAACTGATGCGGACAAAAAACCTGCGCGCCTACGCTCTGGCCGCATCGCAACATATCGTGCAGCTCAACACGGCGCTGGAAATGTGCAACGGACAAATGGCGGCGCACCGGGCGTGGCTGCGTGACGCCACCAGAGGCGCGCAATGATACAGAGACTGGAGCACCCGGTGGACGGATTTGCCTACTACACACAGAGTTTGGCGGATTTTTGGCCGCAAAAAATCGCTGTCAGCGCGGCGATTGCCGGGTTCACCGCGACCCTGGGCGGTGACGTTTTTCTGGTTTGGTTGTTGTGCGGACTGTGGGCGCTGGATTTTGCGTTTGGTTTTGCCGATGCGGTACGGAGCGGGCGATTTCGCTGCCGCGCATTGGGGCGCGGCGTGCTGAAACTGCCCACATACTGCCTGTACCTGATCCTCGTGGGCGCGGTAAATGTCAGCCTGTCACGGGCGCTGCACATGCCCATGCCCATGCTGGACATGTTTGCGGGCTACCTGATCACTACAGAGGCCATGTCTGTGGTGGGGCACATGATCCGCCTGGGGCTGCCCGTGCCCGCGACGCTGCACAATATCATCCTGCGGGGGCAGGCAAAACTCCAGCGCCGGATCGAGTCCGTGCTGGAGGATGATGAGGACAATCCTCATGGCCCATAACGCGCAAACCCGCGCTGCGGTACGCTCCGCATACATCTATGACATGCTGCCGCTGGCGCAGATCGCCACAACGCACGCCGTGCCGCTTGCCACGCTCCGCAGTTGGAAGCGCCGCGCGCTGGAATCCGGTGACGACTGGGAGAAACTGCGCGCCGCCCAGGCTCTCGCCGGAGAGGGCGTGGAGAGCATCGCGCGCAAAATGGTGTCGGATTATGTGGTCATGCATCAGGCGCTGATGGACGAGGTGCTCACGTCCGCAGACATCCCTGCCGCCAAAAAGGTGGACGCATTGGCCAGCCTCGCGGACAGTTTCAACAAAATGATTGCGGCCAGCCGACGGGTGCTGCCGGAAACCGGCGAACTGGCCGTGGCCCTGCGCGTGCTGCGTCTGCTTGGCGAGTATGTGCAGCGCCAGTACCCGCAGCATGCGGCGGCTTTGCTGGAGGTGCTGGAGCCGTTCGCCGAGGAACTGCCCAAAACACTGGGGGGAGCGCGTGGCTAAACACGACATCACGGCCAGGGAATTTTTGCGGCAGCTATCGGACTATGCCGGGGCGCTGCGCCGCACCATCGAGGCGCAGTGCGCGGCATTCCCCATTGACGCCAGGGCCAGCGCCCAGCGCCGCGCCACGGTGCAGCATGATTTCCGGTTTTTCCGGCACACATATTTCCCCCACTACACACGGGGCCGGGGCGGCAAAACCACGGGCGACAGCCTGTTGCACACATGGATAGACGAGCGTCTGCCCGCTGTGGTGGACGCCCCGGAGGGCGTCAAACAGGCGCTGGCAGCGCCGCGCGGCGAGGCAAAATCCACCATTATCACCGGGCAATTTGTGCTCTGGTGCATTGTCACGGGCCGCAAACGCTATATCCCCATTATCGCCGATGCGTTCGAGCAGGCCGCGCCGTTTTTGGAGGCCATAAAAGTTGAGTTGGAGAGCAATCCGCGCCTGGGGGCGGATTTCCCGGAGCACTGCGGCCCCGGACGTGTCTGGAATGTGGGCACCATCATCACGCGCGGGGATGTCAAATTGCAGGCGTTTGGCGCGGGAAAACGCATGCGCGGCCTGCGGCACGGGCCGCACCGCCCGGATTTGGTTATCCTGGACGATCTCGAAAACGATGAAAATGTCCAGAAACCGGAGCAGCGGGACAAACTGGAGCGCTGGCTCATGGGCACGGTGCTCAATCTCGGCCCGGCTGACGACAGCATGGATATTGTCTATGTGGGCACCATCCTGCATCACGACAGCGTGCTGGCCCGCACGCTGGCGAAGCCCGCGTGGCGCGGGCAGAAATTTCGATCCCTGGTCAAATGGCCGGATCGCATGGATTTGTGGGATCAATGGGAGGCTGTCTATACAGACCCAGGCGAGGGCGGCGGCCCGGACGCGGCGCGCGCATTTTACGAGGCGCACCGCGCGGATATGGACAGGGGCGCGGAGGTCAGTTGGCCCGCGTATCGTCCTCTGTACACGCTCATGTGCAAACGCGCGGAGGATCATGATGCGTTTGACGCGGAGCAGCAAAACGATCCGCTGTCCAGCGGCAATGCCCCGTTTGCCGACCTGCTCATCCTCTGGACCGAGTTGCCGCCAAACCTGCTGCGGTTCGGCGCGTGCGACCCGTCATTGGGCAAGGCGGGCAAGGGCCGCGACCCGTCGGCCCTGCTTGTGGGCGGCCTGCACCGCGAGAGCATGCGGCTGTTTGTGCTGGAGGCGAGCATCCGCAAGCGCCACCCCGACCGCATCATACAGGATATGATCGACATGCAGCGGGCCTACCATTGTCTGCTCTGGGCGGTGGAGACCGTGCAGTTTCAGGCGTTTTTCGCGGACGTGGCAATCCAGCGGGCGATGGAGCGCAATGTGCCGTTGCCCGTGCAGCCGGTGATCAACTCCACAGACAAAGACCTGCGCATCGAAACCCTGCACCCGTATTTTGCGCAGCGGCGCATCCTGCTGCACCACACGCAGGCCACGCTGATCAGCCAGATGCGGCACTGGCCCAAGGCTGATCATGACGACGGCCCGGATGCTCTGGAGATGCTCTGGCGTGTGGCAACGCGGGGTTTTGTGAGTTTTCGGGATGCGTTTTCTCCCGTGCCCCGCAGATCATTTTTTGGCGGAGATGTTGGCACTGATTGGGACGAGGACGATTTTGGTTCTCCGCGCTGTATTTTTTGAGGTATTGTTATGATCAGACCCCGGAAAAAAATAAAATCTCCTGTACGCCCGGACATTCTGCGGGGCGCGCGCCAGTCCGAGGCCGACAATTATGCGCTGTCATTGCTCTATTTGGAGCAGTGGGCGGATCTGACGCGCGGCCTGACTCCGGCCCGCCTCTCGCGCATCCTCGCTGATGCTGATGCCGGGCAGATCGCGGAGCAGCATGCCCTCTACGCTGATATGGAGGATCGCTGCGATCACCTCGCCGCCGAAATGGGCAAACGCAAGCGGGCATTGTTGACGCTGGATTGGAATATCATCCCGGCCCGCGATGATGCCAGGGCCAGAGAGATAGCCGAGCGGACGCGAGAATGGCTGGACATGATCCCCAATTTTGAGGACGTGCTGCAGGATATGGCAGACGCCATAGGACACGGGTTTGCCGCCCTGGAACTGCGGTGGGATTTTTTTGACGGGTTGCATATCCCCGTGGAGATGACGCACAGGCCGCAGAGCTGGTTTCAATGCCCGCCGGACAACCGCAACTCTTTGCGCCTGCGCAACGGGACGCTCGAGGGCGAGGAACTGTGGCCCCTCGGATGGCTCGTGCATATCCACCGCAGCAAAAGCGGCTGGCTGCCGCGCGCCGGGCTGTTTCGCGTGTTGGCGTGGTCGTATCTGATCCGCATATATGCCCTCAACAGCGAGTTGGCATTTGTCCAAATTCACGGTCTGCCGTTGCGTGTGGGCAAATATCCTCCGGGCAGCAGCAAGGAGGATAAATCCGCATTGCTCAACGCTCTGCGGGCATTGGGGCAGGACGCCGCAGGGATCATCCCCCAGGGGATGGAGGTGCTTTTTGAGAGCGCCAATCCAGCCACGCAGGATATCCCCGGCCTGCTGGTGACCCGCTGCGAGCAAGGAATGAGTAAAGCCATTCTCGGCGGCACGTTGACCAGTCAGGCGGACGGCAGAACCAGCACAAACGCGCTGGGAGTCATACACAATGAGGTGCGGCATGATCTGTTGAGCGCCGATGCTGCACAGATTGCCTCTACACTGACAACGCAACTGCTGGCCCCCCTGTGCGCTATCAATTTGGGCGTCACCGACCGCAGTCTCCTGCCGTATTTTCGGTTCGACACGCAGGAGCCGGAGGATTTGCAGCTCTATGCGGATGCCATCCCCAAACTGGCCGGGTATTTGCCCATCAGCAGCCAGGGCATTATGGAGCGTCTCAAACTCCCCGTGGCCGTTGACGATGAGGACAGGATACGGCCCACGCAATCCGCTCCGCCGCAGGGGTCAGACGAGGATATCCGGGAGGATGCAGAGAGCGCCACGGCTCTGGCATCTGTGCAGCCCTACACTGGCCGGTCGGCTGCCGCGCAGCATGCTCTGGACAGTATGAGCCCGGACATGGCGCTGATATCCGCAGCCGAGGCGCTGCTGGCTCCGCTCTGGGCGGAGCTTGACGCGGGACTGCCCCCGGAGAATTTGCAGGCCCGCTTGGGTGATCTGTATCCGCAGATGGACGAGACACAGCTGGCCGAGTTGATGGCCCGTGCCCTGTTTGTGGCCGAGGTCTGGGGGCGCGTCAATGGACGTTGATCTCTCCTATGCCTGCACACTCCCGCCGCGTGAGGCTGTCCACTATTTCGAGAGCCGGGGACTGCGTATATCGTTTCGCTGGCAGGATGTCTGGCGGGAGGCTCACGCCCGTGGATTTACGGTAGCAGGCTGCACAAAGACAGATCTGCTGGCGGATATCCAATCCGCCACGGCGGACGCCATTGCCCTGGGCCAGAGCAAGACGCAGTTTCGGCAGGCGCTGGAGGGGGCGCTCAAACGCAAAGGCTGGTGGGGCAAGGGGGATATTGTCAATCCTGAAACAGGCGAGGTGCGCCGGGGAGAGCGCGGCAGCACGGCCCGGCTGAACCTCGTCTACCGCCAGAACACGCAGGCCGCATACAATGCCGGGCGCTACAAACAGCAAAAAGAAAGCGCAGAAATTGCCCCGTACTGGAAATACATGGCTGTCATGGACGCCAAAACGCGGCCCAGCCATGCGGCCATGCACGGGCGAGTGTACAGGAGCGATGATCCCATCTGGGGCGAGATGTACCCGCCCAACGGGTGGGCTTGCCGCTGTCGCGTAGATTCGTTGTCGGAGCGCGCATTTCGGCGCGGCGGATATACGCTGGAGGATAGCGAGGGGGATGCCGTTGAAAAACAGGTGGAAATACGCAACCCGGAAACCGGGCAAAAGGATCTGCGCACGGTCAAGGGGTATCGCGTTGGCGATGCGGAATTTTTCCCGGATGCCGGGTTTGACTACAATCCCGGCCAGACTTTTCTGGCGGATCTCAAATCCAACATGCCTGATCCCCCACAGACGGAGGGCACGGACTGGAAAAAATTGGGACTGCCCTCGCTGCGAGATGTGCCCGATGCACAACGCCACCCCACGCCCGAAATCCTGCCCAGGGCCGCAACGCGAGAGGCCGCAGAGGCTCAACTGGCAAAAGCCCTCGGATTTGCAGGCCGCGAGCGTCTGCGCATGGTCAGCACCCCTCTGGGGCGGCGCACTATCTGGCGGGACAAACTCGCGCACATGGTCGAAAAAGAGGCCGATGCCCGCGAGCGCTATGCCAATTATGTGCTGCCAACATTGACGCAGCCCCATGAGGTTTGGCTCAAACAACATGCGGACGGCAAACTGCGGGAAAACTATGTCGGACTGTTTCGTGAGGGGGGGAATGCGTTGCTTGCCGTGGTGAGGATCAACAGGGATGGTTCGCTGCTGTGGAATATAATACAGCGTACGCCTAAAAAAATGGATAGCTTGCGCGAGGGGTGGTTGGTGCACAGCAAAACAAAAAGCTGACACGAGGTTCCGCCCTGTGGGACAAAACGGCCCCCACAAAGCCCCTAACGGCGGGTATTGCTCCGTCAAGCACCCGCTTTCGCGCCCGCATCAGCTCTCTGTAAAAAACAGGATAACCATGCTGACAATCAAAGTCAATATTGAGGCGGGTGAGTTGGTCAACGCGCTGGGGCGTCTGGTTGACGTGGGAAAGGACACGTCTCCCCTGACGCAAATACTCGCACAGACAATGGAGGAGGCGGCAAAAAACGCCTTTGAGGCAGAGTCTGACCCTGTGACGGGGGCCAGATGGCCGCGCCTGCATCCTGACTATAGCCGTGCCCGGCAGGCGCGCGGGCACACCGGCCCCCTGTTGCAGGTGGACGGCACGCTGATCAGCAGTCTGCATCAGGAGTCGGGCAACGGATTTGCCCGCGTGGGGACAAATCTGACATATGCCGCTATTCATCAGTTTGGCGGCACCCCCCGCGCGCACTGGATACGCCCGCGCAGCAAAAAAGCTCTGGCGTGGAGCAGGGGCGGGAAAAAATTTGTGCGCCGGGCTGTCATGCACCCCGGCAGCGAGATCCCGCGCAGGCGTTTTTTGGGCGTTGGGCCACAGGACAAACAGGATATGCGGGAGGATATCAGGGACTATCTGCGCCGCGCCCTGTCTGGTCACGGCAAAAATTGATTCTGACGGCGTTTTGAGGGCGAGTGTGTCCTGTGCATAGCAAAAAATGTTTTGGAAAAATCTAACGCCCCTCTAACGGCCCTCTCGCGGGCGCTGCTTCCTCCGCTCTATACACTCCCAGGCCTCACGCAAAAGATAGCCGCTGTACTCCTCCAGTCTTTCTTGCGCCACATGCCCCGGTATACCGGGGCCATGAGCACTCCAAAAATCCCCATTGCGCAGCATGTGCTGCTGGTCGCCGTGCCGCAGGCGGGCGCGGAAAACGTCCCTGGGCGTATCCAGTTGTTTCCGTCCGGCGAGTTTGCGGCCCGTGACGGGCGGCCCGGCAGTTTGAAAAACGTCAGCGCCATTGCATGGCGACTGTCTCCCGCTGATGCGCAGGCGCTGGTGGAGCGCTGGCGGCAACGTATGACGCCCGTTGTGGTGGACTATGAGCACCAGACGCAACTCGCGCGGGAGAACGGTCAACCCGCGCCAGCAGCCGGATGGATACGGGATTTGGAGGCTCTCCCGGACGGGCTGTTTGCCACGGTGGACTGGACAGACCGCGCTCGCGCGGCCATCCGCTCTCGCGAATATCAGTATATCAGCCCTGTTTTTGCGTTTGATCCGCAGACCGGCGCGGTAATTGAGCTGATCAGCGCCGCGCTCACCAATCACCCGGCGCTGGACGGCATGATGCCAGCCAGCGCCAAAACCGATCCGGATACCGGAGGGACAGTTATGGACAAACTGACTGCCGTTTTGCGCACGCTGCTGGGGCTGCCGGAGTCCGCCGACGAGGCGGCTTGCCTCGCCGCCCTGGGCACTCTGCCGCAACAAAACCTCATTGCCCTGCTCAAAAGCAAGGAGGACGCCCTGGTCGCTGCCAAGGCTGCCGCCCCGGACGCGGGCAAATATGTGGAGATGGCGACATTCCGGGCGGTGCAGGATGAGGCCGCGCAGTTGCGGGCAAAACTGGTCGAAATGCAGGCGTCCGCAGCTACGGCGGAGCTTTCAGCCGCCATTGATGATGCTCTGAAAGACGGACGCCTCGCTGCCAGCGCCAAAAACTGGGCGCTGGACATGGCAAAAACAAACCCTGATGCCCTGCGCGGATTTTTGGCCGCCGCAACGCCCATCCCCGCACTGGCGGGGACGCAAACGGAAAAAAACGGGCAGCCGGGGGGCACTCCGTCCGCAGCCCTGACTGCGGAGGAGGGCTATGTGTGCGCGCAGTTGGGCATCAGCGCCGAGGACTACAAAAAAAACAAGGGGGATAAATAATGGCCATTGTCACCAATCCGTTGCTGTCCGCGCTGCGCGTGGGCTTTTCCAAGATTTTCGAGGACGCCAAGGCCAAAGCGCCCAGCCAGTGGCCGTTGGTGGCTACCCATGTGCCCTCTACGGGGGCGAGCACCACCTACGGCTGGCTGGGCCAATACCCCTCCCTGCGCGAATGGGTGGGGAACCGCGCCATCGGCTCCATGAAGGAATACGGATACAGCATTGTCAACAAGCTGCATGAGGGCACCGTTGGCATCAAACGCACAGATATCGAGGACGATTCTCTGGGCACCTATGCGCCGTTGTTTGCCGAAATGGGTTATGCTGCCGCCACGTTTCCGGATGAGCTGGTGTTCGGCCTGCTGGGCAAGGGGTTTTCGACCAACTGCTACGATGGGCAATATTTTTTCGATACGGATCACCCCGTTGCCGCCAATGCGGACGGTACGGGAGCCAATACGCCCACGAGCAACGTGATCAAAGCCGCCACCTCGCCGGAAACCAAAACGCCCTGGTATCTGCTGGATGTGTCCCGCCCGCTCAAGCCGCTGATTTTTCAGGAGCGCACGACTCCGGAGCTGTTGGCCATCACTGATCCCAAACAGGATCATGTATTCATGACGGATGAATACCTCTATGGCGTGCGCTATCGTTGCAATGTGGGTTTTGGTTTTTGGCAGCAGGCTGTGGGCGTGCAGGACGATCTGACCCCCCAGAATTTCGAGAAAGCGTTGGCCATGTTGCAGGGATTCCGCGCGGACGGCGGGCGTCCGCTGGGGCTGGGGCGTGGCGGCAAGGCGGGCACGCTGCTGGTTGTGCCGTCCAGTCTCTACAGCGCGGCTCTGGGGATTGTTGATGTGCAGCTGATCAACGGCGGCGAGAGCAACAAATGGTACAACGCCGCCACCATCATCAACTCCGCATGGATCTAGGGTGCGGCCATGAAAAAAATACACGTCAAATGCCACCCGGATTTGGAGCGGCGCTGCCGTTGCGGAAAAATTTTTGATCGCGTGGGGCAGACTGTCAGGCCCAGCCAGAGCGATCTGGAGGAGCTGCGCACCGACCCCTGGCTGATTGTTACGCCCACGCAGAGCGAGGCAGAGCAGCAACAGGAGCCTGCGGACACCGAAAAAACACAGGGCGATACCTCGCAGGCGGAAGCCGCGCAGGGAGAGGCCCAAAACACCGCCGCCAGTGCGGCGAAAAAAGCGGGCTAGCCATGTCCGTCCTCTACTCCAGCCTGGAGGCGATGGTGCGGCATTTCGGCCTGCCAGAAATGCTCGCTCTGGCCGAGGGCGCACCGGACGCAGAGGGCAATCCCACGGTGGACGGACAGCGCGTTACCAACGCGCTGTCCCGTGCCAGCCGGGAGGCAGATACCTACCTCGCCCCGCGCTATGCCGTACCCCTGCATGTCAACGGAGACGATACGCCAGAGCCGTTGCGGGGATTTGTGGCCGATATGGCGCGCTACCATTTGACGGGCGGCGATGCGCAGGAGAGCGAGAGCATTATCCGGCGCTATGAGGAGGCCCGCAACTGGCTCAAAGATGTTGCCAGAGGCGTGACAGATTTGCTGCTGCCGGACGGGGCCGGATCTGTCGCGGAGGCGGCTGACAGTGGTGTGTTTTTTGAGCAGGGCAAGCGCCCGTGGGATTTGTGATGTGGCCTGTCGCCAAAATTGAAAGCTCCATCGTGGAGCGCATCCTCTCCGCCAGACTGCCCTATCTCCGGTTTGTGGGCAGCTATGGCGGGGAGTTGATGGGGGACTGGCAGGAGGTTGTCCGCGCTGTCCCCGCCGTGTGGGTGGCGTTTGTGGGCAGCGCCGAGCCTGCGCCCAAAAATACGGCCAACACCCGGTTTGTGGCGCGTCTGACCTACTCAACCATTGTTGCTGCACGCTCTGTCCGCAGCGAGGAGGCGTGCCGCCGTGGCGGCCCTGCATCGGTAGGCAGCTACCGGATGCTGGACGATATTGCCGCCCTGCTCTGCATGCAGGATTTTGGGCTGGACGGAGTTGATTATCTGCGCCCTGGAAGGGTGCGCAGTCTGTTTTCGGCCAAAATACAGGGACAGGCATTGTCCGTGTTTTCGCAGGAGTGGAGCGCCGCTGTTGTTATCCGACTGCGCGAGCCGGGGCAGCGGGCGCTGGGGACGGAGACTGCGGATGCCTATCTCCCGCCGGAGGGGCAGACGTTCCCCGGCGCTGCCCATGCACGCAATCCCGCACCTCTGCCCAAATTGCGGGATGTGGCGCTACGTTATTGGCTCAAACCTCCGCAGGACATAGAAACAGATCCCCCGCTGCTGGAGGATCGTATAACCCTCAACATACGCATATAGGAGCCGCCATGCCAGTGACTCTGTACGTCAAGGCCGCGCCCGGCCTGCATGTTCCGATGGAGGATGCACCACGCCGCTATATCGACGATGTTGCCGCCGTCAATGTTCCCGCCACAGCGTACTATCTGCGCCGCCTGAATGACGGCGATCTGGTGTCCGCCGTTGAGGTCAAGCCCGCCAAGGGGAAAAAGGAGTAGCCTATGGCCAGCGCCAATATTTCGTTTGAGCGCATTCCGGCGAGCATCCGCAAGCCGGGAAAATATTTTGAATTTAACACAAAACTTGCGGTGCGGACGTTGGCAACCAACGAGCAGCGCATGCTGATCGTGGCCCAGAAGAGCGCGGGCAATCCCGCGCCGATGATCCCCGTACAGATATTTGACGATGCCACGGCGGCGAGCCTGTTTGGCTATGGGAGCCAGTGCCACATCATGGTACGGGCGGCTATCCGCGCATATCCGTATGTGGATCTGTCTGTGTTGCCGGTGGCTCCCCATGCCGCCGGGCTGGCTGCCAGCGCCACGGTCACGCTGTCCGGCACGGCTACCGGTGCTGGTGTGCTCGGTCTGACAGTGGGCAATCAGTTTGTGGCTGTGGCTGCCAGCTATCAGGACACGGCGCGGGATACCATCACAGAGATGGTTGCGGCCATCAACAGCGAGGCGGATTTGCCTGTAACCGCAGCCGATACAACGGCGTCTGGCGAGGGCAGCACCCCTACCATGACACTGACGGCCAAAAATGCGGGCACGCTGGGCAATGCGATCCATTTGGAGGGCAGCAGCACCATCCCCGGCTATACGCTCACCTGCGGCACGATGTCCGGAGGACAGCAGGATCCCGATATCACAGCGGCTCTGGCGTCCGTATTTGCCTCTGACTATACCATCTATTGCATCCCGTGGGCTGCACAGGGGCAACTGACAACGCTGCGCGAGCATTTGGAGGCTGTTTCCGGGCCGCTGGAGCAGCGCCGGGCTACAGGCTGGACGGCAACCACGGAGAGTCTGGCCAAAACCACCACGCTGGCGGGCAAGCTCAACAGTGGGCGTATTTCGCTCGCCTGCCTGCCCGGCAGCGCCAGTCTGCCGGAGGAGATCGGCGCGGCCTATGCGGCTGTGGCGGCCAGCGAGGAAGATCCCGCCCGCCCCCTGAACACCCTCACGCTGACGGGTATTGCCGTGCCTGCGGAGGCTGATCGACTGGGCCGAAAAGAGCAGGAGGTCATGCTGAAAAACGGCGTAACGCCGCTGGAGGTCGGGCCGGGCGATACCGTGCAGATCGTCCGGGCCATCAGCACATATACGCGCAATCCCGCCGGAGCCACGGACATCAGCCTGCTGGACATGACCAGCATCCGCACGCTGGACTATACGGCAAAAGCGGTCAAACAGCGCGTGGATTTGCGCTTTCCCCGCGAAAAACTGTCCGCCCGAACGCCGCCCAAGGTGCGCAGCGAGATTTTGGACGTGCTGCGCAATCTGGAGGCTCTGGAAATATTGGAGGAGGTTGAGGCCAACGCCGAGGGCGTGCTGCTCGAACGCGACCTGCAAGACCCCAACCGTCTGAACGCGATAATCCCGGCTGATGTGGTCAATGGCCTGCATGTGTTTGCCGGGCGCATTGATCTGCTGCTTTAGGAGGGGCTATGGACGTTGAAAAAATGTGCATGTACGGCCTGCTGTATCTGTTTTTGGCTATCTGGCTGGCAACGGTTTGTGGCGACATGTACAAGAGCCGACTGCGCCACAAGGCAGAGATGGATGCCCATGCCAAAGACCACACGGTGAGTATGCAGGCGGTGGATGCTCTGGGACGGCTGGCGGAAAGCAGCCGACAGTCCATGCTGGATGCCCTGGCCTCGCTGACCATGCAAAAAAGCCTCGTGCTCGTGGAGAGGGCAAACGGAGATTGGGAGGTGTCCGCCCTGGATACCAGCAGCAAGGAACTGGTTCGGGAGTTTCTGGAGCGGCAGACAAAATTGACCCAGGAATTGGAAAAATCCGGCAACGCATCGACACCCCCGGATAATCCGCAATGACAGATGGCCCCGCCTTGTGCGGGGCTTTCTTTTTGGCCTCCCGTGGAGTAAGGAAAAACATGCAAAAAATCCTGCTTGCCCTCCTGTTTGTTCTGTTTCCGGTCATTGCGCAGGCATGGCCGGGTGTTGTCCTCTCTGTTCAGGACGGGGACACGCTGACCGTGGCCCCGTCAGGTGATGCGGACTGTCCGGTTGGGATACGCCTTTATGGTGTCGACGCGCCGGAGAAAAAGCAGGACGGTGGCGCTGCATCCACTGCGTATTTGGTGGATCTGCTGCCGGGCGGCTCATCGGTGGAGGTCGTCCCGCTGGATGCGGACAAATATGGGCGTGTTGTGGCGCTGGTAATGCACGAAGGGCGCGCCATCAATGCGCAGATGCTCCGGGCCGGACATGCATGGGTGTATGCAAAATACTGCCGCGCCGTCATGTGCAAAATGTGGTACGCCCTGCAAAAAGAGGCTGCTGCGGCAAAAAGGGGACTGTGGCAGGAGGGCACGCCGGTGGCCCCGTGGATCTGGCGGCGTGCGACCAGTGTCAACTAGTGCACAAAGAGGGCATCATGAAAAGGCTATTTTGGGGGTTGCTGCTTATATTTTGTACCGCATCTATATGCGAGGCGAAAAGTGTTCTGGATAATTTGTCATATCCAAATACAAAACAAGACCTGATAGATATTGTAAAAAAATATCATGGATGGGATGTGAAGATTTCTCGTGTTGGAGAGAATGAATCTGTGTATTCTTTTTCAACAACATCTTCAGCAGTTTTCAGGAGTAATGATGGAAAAAAAATAAATGACTTTATGTTTATGGTTATTCCTGATCCCGCGCTAGAAGGAAAAATCAGAGTAAAACATTTTGTTTCTGAAATGGTACAGGCAATAGAAGTTTCTGCGCAGTTGCTGTTTCCAGACTTTGAAAATCGTCCAGATATGCACAAAGCCCTAATGGAGACGGTTAGCCTCTTGAACAGGCATATGGGAGACGAGATTGGCAAAAAACATACAATACATCTGACCGGGGCAAACGTTGAGTTTGTCGCCATGCTCATGGACTCTGGCATGTATGTTTTGTTGATTCAGCGCCGGGAAAACAGCAAATAGCCGCTGTACTCCTCCAGCCTTTCTTGTGCCCGCGCTGCCACTATCGTGGCAGTGCGGGCTTTCTGTTTTTGCCCGACAAAACAAAGGAGTAAAAAATGGCAATACAGGAGTATGTGGGGGCCGTTGTACTGGAGGTGGACGGCGAGGAAATCGAGTGCTCCAGTTTTTCGGTCAAGGAAAATACGGGCCGCCAGCCGGTAAAAACCATGAACCGCAAACGGCGCATTGCCGGATACTGCACGGGCGTTGCCACCTATGAGCTGACCGTGGCCGTGCCCATCCCCGTGGACGGGAAGGAAAAAGACTGGTCGAACGTGGTGGATGCCAAGCTGGTGATTTACCCTGTCAGCGGCAGGGGACAGCGTACAGCCTATACCGGCTGCGTGGTGCAGGATGTGAGCGATCAGTACGAGAGCGAGGGCGAGGCCAAGCGCGATCTGACGCTGTTTGCTGTGGATAAGGTCAAGGAGTAGCCCTATGCCCATTACCATCGACGGCACCCTGACATACGGGCTGGAGCGTGACGGTGTGTATCACAAGGAGTTTTCCCTG
>ERZ773099.2064-NODE-2064-length-14207-cov-7.390475_pt1 | contig 14207 bp, 15 predicted proteins | sample MGYA00511120_ERZ773099 | MGnify/ENA primary metagenome ERZ773099 (study PRJEB29015, sample SAMEA2738012) | human oral metagenome | biome: human oral; feature: human-associated habitat; material: dental | place: China | collected 2104 ... | reverse complement strand
ACGACGCGCCGATGATCGGCGAGGTGCTCGCAGAAACGATTCGGGAAACAGCGGCAAAGGAGCGCCATTGCGAGTGCCTGGCGCTGCGCAAGGAGACGCTGCTGAAGGACGTCTACAACGAGGCGTCGGATAAGGGCTAGGGAAAGAAGGGCAGGCCTTTGGATATAAAAATCGTGGCGTATTTTCTCGGACGCATCGCGCAGGCGCAGGGCCTCGTCTTTCTTCTGCCGCTTGCCGTATCCCTTTGGCGGGGAGAAAATTTCGCGGGGGCGGCTCTTTTTTTCGCTGCGGCCTTGAGTGCCGGAATCGGCACGAAACTTAGGTGCTATGGAACCGATCCCGGCGACCGCCTTTCCATACGCGAAGGAATCGCCATTACGGGCGGTGGCTGGATGCTGGCGACTTTTCTCGGCATGCTGCCCTATCTTTTGGGCGGCTATCTCGGATACCTCGACGGCGTTTTTGAAAGCATTTCGGGCTTTACGGGGACGGGAGCAACCGTTATAACGGACATCGAGGCCTTGCCGCAGGGCATTCTTCTCTGGCGCAGCCTCACGCATTGGCTCGGCGGCCTCGGCATCATCGTCATCTTCATCGCGCTCCTGCCCGCCACAGGGCAGAGCGCCATCACCATGTACAATGCCGAGTCGAGCTCGCAAGGCTCGGAACGCGTCCTGCCGCGGCTCAAGAATATGACCTCCGTCCTCTTTCGCATCTATGTCGTCTTGACCACGGTGGCATACTTCATCTTCCTTCTGTGCGGCATGGAGCCGCTCGCCGCTCTCAATCATGCGATGTCGACGATCGGCACGGGCGGCTTCTCCACCTACAACGCGAGCGCGGCGCATTTCCAAAGCCCGGCCGTCGAGCTTTGGATGTCGCTCTTCATGTTCATTGCGGGCGGCAGTTTCGGCCTCTATTACCGCGTTTATCTGAAAGGACCGCGCGTCCTTTGGACCAATTCGGAGTTCAAGGCCTATCTCGGCATCGTTGTCGCCGCCGTATTCCTCATTGCGGGCGATCTTCTGCGGAGCGGTCTTTATGATTTGCCGGACTCCCTGCGCTTTGCCGTGTTCCAGGTCACTTCCCTTTCGACGACGGGCTTTGTATCTGCCAACTACGAGCTTTGGCCGGGGTTTTCCAAGGGCGTCCTTCTCCTCCTCATGCTCATGGGCGGCTGTGTCGGCTCGACGGCAGCGGGGCTGAAAATCGCGCGCGTCATCCTGCTCTTCCGCATGGTCCGAGCCATCGTGCTGGAAAAGCTCCACCCGCGCGTCGCAATTTCTGTGCGCATGAATGGGAGTTCCGTCTCGGAGGCCGTGCTGCATCGTACGGCGGTATTCTTTTTTCTCTACATCCTGACCATCGCCTTCTTCGCCGTGCTCATGACGGCGGACAACATCAAGACCTTCGACGCCATCGGCATCAGCGTGACAACTGTCGGCTGCATCGGCCCTGCGTTCGGCATCGCGGGTGCGACGGAAAACTATGCGGGTCTTTCCGACTTCACGAAAGGCATCCTCTGCTTCGCCATGCTGCTCGGCCGGCTCGAATTCTTCACCTTGCTCGTCATGCTCTACCCGTCGTTTTGGCGGTCGAAGGGAAATTGGTGACGCGCGGTGAGTGCAAAGTATGGCGTGATGATAACCATTGTTGTAGAATAGCGTTTTTGTTATGGTGAGTACGAATGTAAATATTTGCATGGACGAGGATCTGAAGCGCGCGAAACGGCGCGGCTATGTATGGTATTGCTCACGGAAATCATCAAAAAATTATCAGCGGGGGAACCACTGCCGGAGAAAACTGCGATCACGGTCTCACGGGCAGCTACGGCGGCTGTCGGGAAGGTCACATCGCGCCGGATTGGCTGCTGATTTATGAAATTGCTGAGGAAACGTCGATTTTGTATCTCATGAGAACGGGATCGCACAGTGATTTATTTTAACGGAAGGAGCGGTCAGTCATGGAAAGCAAAATTGCAGAACTCATTCACTTAAAAACTCAGCCCGTGGCCGTGCTTCATGCGGAGACGGCGCCTGAAAATGCCGTGCAGTTCAAGGAAGGCGTATGGGGCTGCACGGTCGCCTTGCTTGTGGCGGCAAGCAAGGGAAGGACGGCCGCGTTCGCCGAAAAGACGACCGTCTGTCTTGGCGCGAAAACGGGGCTGGGATTTCAAGATTACCCGCACGGCTGGATCGAATACTTCCTCTCGACGGGCGGCGAACATATCGGCAGAGAAGGCGAGTTCTACAAGAAAACACCGGAACTGGCGCGAGATTTCATCGAGAACATTAAGCGTCATGACGGCAAGCCCTATGTCGTCTGCAAGCCCCTGCGCGATGTCCTGCCCGATGAACGCCCGCTTGCGGTGATCTTCCTCGTGAACGCTGATCAGCTCTCAGCTCTTGCCACGCTCGCGAACTACGATAAGAGGACGCAGGACAACGTCAAGCTTCTCTTCGGCGCCGGCTGTGCGCAGGCGGTGCTCTATCCCGTGACAGAAGAGCAGGAGGGCGGCACGAATTGTTTCATCGGGCTGACCGATCCTTCGGCGAGGAAGTGCCTCCCGAAGGAGCTGCTGTCCTTCGGCATACCGTACAGCCGCTTCCTGGAGATGGAGCGCGAGGCGGAGGGAAGCTTCCTCACGAAAGAGACATGGGGAAAGATTGCGGCGCGGCTGAAGTAGCGAAATCCTGCAGGAATATGATAGGCAGTCCTACACGATGCGCCGTGATCTTGCCCCGGCTGTCTGCGGCGGAAATCTCTTTGCGAAGACCAAGCTCGTGTTTCATGAGAGAAAGGAAAAGCCTGCGCGGAAATTTGCAGGCAGGCCGGCTTCATCAAGCGAGCGGCCATCGTTTGCTGTAAAAAAGAGCCTCTGCACAATGCGCTGCCGCATCGTGCAGAGGCTCTTTCCTTTATTCGTATCGTAATCTTTGAGCGAAATCAGCAGCTGCCGATCTCATCGAGCGCCTTCGCTGCGCCCGTCTTGCTGAGGTTCACGGCTCTTCCTTCGCCAAGGCCCGTGAAGATGACGAGGCAGGCGTCGGATTTGGCGTGCTCCTTGATATAGGCGTCGTCGAAGGTCATGAGGCGGTCGCCTTTTTTGACCTTTTGCCCGTTTTCGACGAACACCTCGAAGCCCTGGCCACCGAGGGCGACGGTGTCGACGCCGATGTGCAGCAGGTACTCTGTGCCGTCGGCGGCTTTCATGCCGATGGCGTGCTTCGTGTCGAAGACGAAGACGACTTCGCCGTCCTCCGGGGCATAGACGGTCTCTTCCGTCGGGTAGACGAAGTAGCCGTCGCCCATCATCTTGCTGGCGAAGGCCTCGTCGGGCGCTTCCTCAATGGGGTGGACGGCTCCCGCGACGGGCGTGAAGAGCGTATGCGTGCCGGTTTCTGCGGCGGGCGCTTCCGCTGCCGGAGCCGCTTCTTCGGGCGCTTTTTCCGCTTCCGTTGCTGCAGGCGGGGCTGCACCGGGCTCCACATCGGGCGCCGTTTCGAGGTACGATTCGAGGTTTGCCTTGATGACGGTGACCTGCGGGCCGTAGATGACCTGCACGCCCGTTCCCTTGACGATGACACCGACAGCGCCGGTAGCCTTCAGAAGCTTCTCGTCTACGAGCGCCGGGTCTTCGATGGAGCAGCGCAGGCGCGTCGCGCAGCAGTCGACGGAGGTGATGTTCTTTTTGCTGCCGAGGCCGCGGGCAATGGCCGCGCTCTTGGCATCGGCCGAGGCGGCTCCTGTGCCTTGGCTTGCGCCGCCCTGCTGTGCCTGGTAGTCGGCCTTGGAGTAGAGCTTCGTTTCCTCGTCATCGTCTTCTCTGCCCGGGGTTTTGAAGTTGAAGTGGCGAATCATCCAGGAGAAGATGAAGTAGTAGAGGAAGAAGTAGATGACGCCGACGGGAATGATATACATCCAGCCCGTTTTTGCCTCACCCTGCAGGATGCCGAAGATGAAGAGATCCAAAAGACCGCCGGAGAAGGTCAGGCCGACGGCGATATTAAGCATGTGCGCGATCATGTAAGCCGCACCTGCGAGAACCACCTGCACGGCGAAAAGAGCAGGCGCGACGAAGAGGAAGGAAAACTCGATGGGTTCCGTGATGCCCGTGAACATCGAGGTCAGGGCGGCGGACAGGAGGAGGCCTCCCGCGAGCTTCTTCTTTTCGGGACGCGCCGCGCGGTACATGGCAAGGGCGGCGCCCGGCAGGCCGAAGATCATGAAGATGAATTCGCCGGAGAAATAGCGCGTTGCGTCAGAGCTGAAATGCGCGACATTCGGCGAGGCGAGCTGGGCGAAGAAGATGTTCTGGCCGCCCTGGATGAGCTGGCCGTCGATCATCATCGAGCCGCCGACGCCCGTCTGCCAGAACGGCAGATAAAAGACGTGGTGCAGTCCGAATGGGATCAGGGCGCGTTTGATGATGCCGAAAACCAGCGTGCCGATATAGCCCGTGCCCGTCACGAGGCCGCCGAGAGCGAAGATGCCCTGCTGCGCGAGCGGCCAGACGAAGTACATGGCGATGCCGACGAAGAGGAATGCGACGGTGGAGATGATGGGAATGAACCGCGAGCCGCCGAAGAAGGAGAGCGCGTTCGGCAGCACGATCTTGTGGTACTTGTTGTGCAGCCAGGCGACGCCGAGTCCGACGATGATGCCGCCGAAGACGCCCATCTGAAACGAAAGGATGCCGCAGCTTGGGGCGATCGTTCCCTCAAGCACCGAGGGCGCAATGGAGCCGTCGGGGAGGATTTGGCCGCCGAGCTTGAGCATGGCGTTGCAGGCCGTGTGCATGACGAAGAAGGCGATCATGGCCGAGAGGGCCGCGACCTCCTTTTCCGCTTTGGCCATGCCGATGGCGACGCCGACGGCGAAGATGATCGGCAGATTGCCGAAGATGGTGCTGCCTGCACTCGCCATGATGGTGAGGAGCGCGTAGAGTGCCGTGCCTTCGCCGAGAATCGCTCCAAGACCGTACGTTTCTACGGTCGTGGGATTCGTAAACGACGCGCCGATGCCCAGGAGGATACCGGCGATCGGCAGTACGGCGACGGGCAGCATGAAACTTCGCCCGACGCGTTGGAGTACGCTGAAAATTTCGTCTTTCATAAGGGCAAAACCTTCCTTTCCTCCGCGCTTTTCCGGAAACCGCCTGCAGCTCCCCTCTCTTCCGGCGTATCCCCTTCGCTCGGCGCGCCTGCAAAGATGCAAAAAAGCATCAGCCAAAGGGGCGCAAAGGCTCTTGACTGATGCTTGCTGCGCCGTCTGCGCGCGGAAATTCCATGAAACATTACATATAGATTATACCGTAGAGCGGTTCAAATTGTAAAGAGGGGGCGGGAGATAGAAAAGCAGCAGCTTGTACCGAAAGCCCAAGAAGTCGAGCTCGAAAAGCGCAGGTCGATTGGCAGGTGTCATGCAAGGGCGGCGCACAATTTCAAAAAGTGGATGTTTGTGCGTAGTTTATACATTGCTATCATTTAGAATTTAAAATTATAGAAGGTAATAACTCATTATCTGGAAGCGTATCGCGCTTACGCTGATTTTATCAGCAAGCGGTGTGATATGGCACGGCGGCAGAAGCGTGTACTTGCCAAAGAAAAGGAAGTGGACAATCCCAAGGGGAGACTTATTTTACAACTTCCCACTTCCCATCGATCATTCGCGAGCGGTTGAGTAAATTGACGATGGCAGAATGCGATGATATACTCAAGGAAAAGGGCTTATTTCATTTCACGAAATCCTGTTGCAGAAGGAGGGTGGCGTCTATGCCGACAATTTCGATGTTTTTCGGTATCATTATTCGTATGTACAACAATGGCGAGCATAATCCGCCGCATTTTCATGCCAGCTATCAAGGGCACAATGCTGTCTTCGATATGGACGGCGAGATTACTGACGGGGATATGCCGAAGAAGCAACAGAGGCTTATTGCTGCGTGGACGGAACTCCATCGGGACGAACTTTTTGCCAACTGGGAACTTGCCATGAACGAGCAGCCTCTTTATAAGATCGAACCGTTGCGTTGAGGAGGCGGTGATGGTGAAACATCCGATCTGGGAAATCAAAGATGTGCAGGCCTGCAAAGACTATACGCTTTTTCTTACCTTCGCGAATGGAGAGCAAAAGATGTACGATGCACGTCCGCTCTTGCAAAAAGAGCTGTACGCCGCGCTCAGGAATCCTGCCTTTTTTCTGCGTGCAAAAGCGGAATATGGTACGGTCATTTGGAGTGATGAGATTGATATTGCGCCGGAGCATCTCTATGAGAAAAGCTGCCCCTCCACCGCACGAGCTCGGAAAGCGTGAAGATCAAGAATGCTGCCCGGATGCAGGCGCAGGCCGTTGAAGAGGACGGCGCCTCTGCTTATCGTCGGTACGGTCATTTGGGTCCTATAATTCAAGGGATGAAATCATAGAATGGTAAAGATTTGACGGGAGGAGATATTATGCGGCGTGTTCTATCCATGGGATTGTTCTTGCTCTGCGTTTTGTTAGCGCAGGAGGCTGCTGCGGCGGCTTATCCGGATTATTTGGGCGGCGACCGCAATTACCTTTTCTGCGGCGGTCATATGGGCGTGGGCTACTATGTGGACAAAAGCTCGCTCGTCGTGCAGAAGTATGATCCGCCCACCTATCGGATTGCCGTCAACGTGCTGAGTGTGGAAGACGCTGATGGCGGCAATACGGAGCCGTTTCGCGTGGATACGCGCCAGTACCTGTACCGCTGGGATTCGCGGGCGATGTATCGCTGGGGCGAGGATTCGTGGCAGTATATACCGCCGGTCGGCAGCAATGCCGAAACAGGACATGAGTTCAGCGGGGAAATGGCGTTCTACATCGCTTATCACATGAAGTTTTACGGCGGGCAGAGGTGGTACAACCGCCATAGGGGAAGCTATGATTATCCCAATTTTTCCGATCATCTCTATGCCGTGGTAGACGGTTCGAATTGAAGCGTCTGTCCTGAGGCATGGGCAGTAAAAAATAAAAAGCCGAGGCGGTGCAGATTCCTGCGCCGATCTCGGCTTTTTTAATCCATTGAAGGGAGCGCCGGAGCCGTTCCGCTTCGGTCAGTGAATCAGGCCGTTGGCGCGCAGGACTTCCTGGATGCTCGCGGCGCTTTTTTTCAGCAGGGCGAGCTCGGCGTCGGGCAGGCGGAGCGGCAGGCGGCGCACGACGCCGCTCTTGCCGATGACGCTCGGCAAAGAGAGCGCGACATCCTTGAGGCCGTATTCGCCGTCCAAGGGCATGGAGACGGGCAATACGGCGTGCTCGTCCGTGACGACGGCTTTGGCGAGGCGGCAGGCGCCCATGGCGATGCCGGTGTTCGTCCAGCCCTTGGACGTGAGCACATCGTAGGCCGTGTTCACGACGTTTTTGGCGACAGCCTCCTTGTCGAGGGCGCCCTCATGCTCGAAGAGGCTGTCGAGGTCTTCGAGCGGCATGCCGCCGATGCCGACGGAGCTCCAGGCGGGGAAGGCGGTGTTGCCGTGCTCGCCGAGCATGTAGCCCTGCACATCCGTCGCGTCCACATGGTAGTGCCGGCCGAGGATGCTCTTGAAGCGCAGCGTTTCAAGCGTCGTGCCTGTGCCGAAGAGACGCCCTCTGGGATAGCCGAATTCCGTTGCCGCGACATAGGTCGTGATGTCGAGAGGGTTTGTGATCATGATAAAGACGGCCTCACGCGTGTATTTCGTGACTTCGCCCATGACATCGCGTATGACGGCGATGTTCTTCTCGGCGAGCACGAGGCGGTCGTTTCCTTCGCCGGGCTGGATGCTCGGGCCGGCGGCGCAGATGATGACGTCGGCGTTGCGGCATTCCTCGAAGCCGCCGGAATAGACATGGATGCTCGGCGTGTAGGAGCAGGGAAGCGCGTGCACGGCATCGAGCGCCTCGCCGTGCGCAACCTCCTTCCGGATGTCGATGCAGGCGATTTCCGAGGCGATCTGACAGGGGATGGCGCGCGCGAGCACGGCGGAGCCGACGTGGCCGAGACCGATGATGGCAAGCTTTAAGGGTTTCAACATAGATACACATCTCCTTGAAGAATTGCGGTGGCAGATGTCATCGCTGTTATATGGCTGCTCTTTGGGGGCAATAACTATAGTATACACCCAAAGAAGAGGGAAGGAAAGTATGCGGCCTGTGAGAGGAATGAGAATCATTTCATATTAATAAAATAGGAATTGACGGTGTTGGCTGACGGTGGTATTATACGGGAAAAGGGCTGACGGCCTTTGCCAAGGTGTTTGTTGCATTTGATGGAGGAGGATATCATCATGGAGCTGAAAGGATCGCAGACAGAGAAGAATCTTTGGGCAGCTTTTGCCGGAGAATCGCAGGCTTACACGAAATACGGTTATTACGCTTCTCGCGCGAAGAAGGACGGTTTTGAGCAGATTTCGGCGCTTTTTGCCGAGACGGCAGGAAACGAGAAGGAACATGCCAAGATCTGGTTCAAACTCGTGGCGGGCATCGGCGATACGGCGGCGAATCTCGAGGCTGCCGCGAACGGTGAGAACGAGGAGTGGACCTCGATGTACCCCGAGTTTGCAAAGGTGGCGCAGGAGGAAGGCTTCACGAAGATTGCGCGTCTCTTCGAGAGCGTGGCGAAGATCGAGAAGGAGCACGAGGAGCGCTATCGCCTGCTGCTCGCGAATGTCAAGGATGAGGCGGTATTCAAAAAGGGTGAGAAAATCATTTGGCAGTGCCGCAACTGCGGCTATGTCTGTGAAGCAGCACAGGCGCCGCAGGTCTGTCCTGTCTGCGATCACCCGCAGGCTTATTTCGAACAGCTGAAGAAGAATTACTGAAGAACGTCGCTTTCGCGGCATAAAAAGCGGCTCGCCTGCATCGTGTATCAAACGATGCGGCGAGCCGCTTTTTTATGCCGGCAAGCGCTGGGATGTGGGCGCTTCCTGGTTTTCTCAGATGCGGACGCTGAAATTGGCGATATAGCCGAGTTCCTCGGCATGATCGTGGAAGAAGTCGAACATGGTCAAAAACATCGTGCGGTTTTCCTTTTTCATGGCGTTTGCCATAATCCGGAGTGCTCCGGCAGGTCCTTCGTCGCGCAGGATGCCTGGCGGGTCGAGGAGTGTCATCGGGCCGCATTTCTGTTCTGTTCGGAAAGCGTGGCTTTCGATCCTTTCCTTCCAGCCGCTGCGGGTCAGCGGTTCGACGTGGACATTGATCGCCTGGGAAAGGCCGGAGAGGAGTTCCTTTTGCACGGCAGCGTCGTCCGTACGAAAGACGACATCATGCGTGACGAGAACGCCGCCGGGTTTCAGCACACGTGAATACTCGGCAAGTGCGCGATCCTTGTCCCCGCCGATGAGCATCGTCAGCATGGCCTCGTTGATGACGACATCGAAGCTGGCATCTGCGAACGGCAGATCGAAAGCGTTGCCGTGGACGACAGAAATCTTGTCCTCGAGCCCCTGGCTCTTGATGTTGGCGCGTGCCTTTTCGAGCGCTGCGTCGTCGAGATCGATGCCGACGACCTCACAGTCATACGTCTTTGCAACATGGATCATCGTGGTGCCCATATTGCATGCCACTTCGAGCACCTTGAAGCCCGGTTGGATTGCCGCCTTGGAGAGAAGCCAGTTCGTAGCTTCGACGCCGCCGGGACGAAGCTTCGTCTTTCCCATTCTGGCCAAAAAGGTGTGTCCTGCTTCTCGCATGGTATCATCTCCTTCGTATAATCACATTTCTTCGATTGATTCTCATTATAAATGCAAGATGGTCACGTGTCAATAGTTTTCATATCTAAAAAATAGGAAAAAGAGCGGCGTTTCATTCAGGAATGCAAAAAAGAGGGCGTTGCATCATGACGGCGAGAGACCGCGTGCAGCGCCCTCTTTTGCTTTCGGTGTGGTTCAGTCCTGTTTCCTGTTCGCTTCTTCCAGGGCTTCTATGCGTCGGTAGGCGTCGATGAATTCGAGCGCGATGGTTTTGAATCCCTCCGCGCTCATCAGTTGATCTTCCGCATGGGCGAGAAGGAGCGTCAGAGGAGCAGCGCTGCCGGCGGCTTCTTTCGTCAGGAGTTCGCCGTGCGCTTTGTGCCCGTCGAGAAACGATTCGTCGCCTTTCTCGATGCGCCGTGCGGCTCTGTCAAAATTGCCGTGCTTGGCCGCCGCGATCGCTTCGATATAGGCGCTTTTTGCCGCACCGACGGCGGAGATGATGCGAAATGCGATGCGTTCGGTGTCTTCCATGAAAATCCACTCCTTATTCGTTTGCCGGATCAAGTGAGAACGCGAAGGGAAGCAGCTCTTCCGGCGTGACGATTTTTTTCGCGCCGCTGAGATTGGCGAGGATGATGCGCCCGATGCTGAATTCGGCGATGACCTGGCGGCAGGCGCCGCAGGGAGAGCAAGGGCGCGTTCCGTCGGCGACGACGGCCAGGGCGGTGATTTCCCGCACGCCTTCGGAGACGGCCTTGAAGATGGCGGTTCGTTCAGCGCAGTTCGTCAGGCCGTAGGAGGCGTTTTCGATGTTGCAGCCGGAAAAGACGCGCCCGTCGGGCGCAAGAGCCGCCGCTCCGACGGCAAAGCCGGAATAGGGCGCATAGGCGCGTTCGCGTGCCTTTTGGGCATGGGCGATGAGCTCCGCATCCGTCATGGAATCATCCTTTCGTTTTTGAGCGGCATCCGTCGTCCGCGCCGAAGCTGTCCTCCGTGACGCGCGCGAAGAGCTTCGGCCTTGGGGCAGGCGGCTCTTCGCCGAGCGCAAGGGCGGAGCGATAGAGGTCTGCGGCAGCTGCCAGGCGGTTTTCTTCGCTTGTGTAAAGGATGGCGATGGGTTCATTCGTTTCGGCATAGTCGCCGGTCTTTTTCAGCAGGCGGATGCCCGCCGCCATATCGATGGAGCTTCCTTTTGTCTCGCGGCCTGCGCCGAGGAGGCAGGCCGCCCTGCCGATGGCCTCGGTATCCATCCGTGTGATAAAGCCGTATGCGGGCAGGGCTATTTCCTGCCGGAAGGCCGCCTGGGGCAGTTTTTCGGGTCGGTCGAGGCAGGAGACGTTGCCTCCCTGCGCTTCGGTCATGGCGCGGAAGGTGCGGAAGGCGCTGCCGTCGGCAAGCGCCTTTTCGGCGAGCTTCCGGCATTCGTCGAAACCGCCGCGTCCGATGAGGCGCAGCATATCGGCGGCGAGCGTGAGGCTCGTCTCGCGAAGATCGGCGGGGCCTTTGCCCTGTAGGATCTCAACGGCTTCGGCGACCTCGAGTGCGTTGCCGATGGCAGCGCCGAGCGGCACGTCCATATCCGTGACGATGGCGGCGGTCTTCCTGCCCGCGCTCTTGCCGATGCTGACCATGCTGCGCGCAAGTTCGAGCGCGTCGCTTTGCGTTTTCATAAAGGCGCCGCTGCCCATCTTGATGTCGAGCAGGATGGCGGAGCTTCCCGCCGCAATTTTCTTGCTCATGATGGAAGAGGCGATGAGCGGGATGGAATCGACGGTGGCCGTCACGTCGCGCAGGGCATAAAGCTTCTTATCCGCCGGGGCGAGGTTGTCGGATTGACCGACGAGGCTCAGCCCCGTGCGCCGCACCGTGGCGAGGAAATCCTCGCGCGAGAGCGTCGTTTGAAAGCCGGGGATGGATTCAAGCTTGTCCACGGTGCCGCCCGTATGGCCGAGGCCGCGTCCGCTCATCTTGGCGATGCGCGCGCCGCAGGCTGCGGCGATGGGGCAGGCGATGAGCGTCGTCTTGTCGCCGACGCCGCCTGTCGAGTGCTTGTCCACCGTTGCTGTGCCGAAGCCGGAGAGGTCGACGCGCTCGCCCGAATCCGCCATGGCGAGCGTCAAATCGCCCATTTCGCGCTCCGTCATGCCGCGCAGGCAGATGGCCATGAGCATGGCGGACATCTGGTAGTCGGGAATCGTGCCGCAGGTGAATCCTTCGATCATCGACTGGATTTCCGCTGTGGAAAGTTCCTCGCCGTGCTTCTTCTTCGTGATGAGGTCGTACATACGCATAAAAATCCCTCGCAGTCAGCTTTGCTTTTTGTTCTGCTCCGTGCTCTCCGTACATGCGGCACTGCGCAGCTCCGCTATGATGTCCGAGAGACGGATCGAGCGCAGCTTTTCCTCCATCGCTTCCTGGACGGCGGCGAGATGGCCGTCCAGTGCGCGATGGATGTTGCGCCCGACGGGGCAGGCGGGGTTCGGGTGTTCGTGAAAGTGGAAGAGCTTGTCGTCATCGAGCAGTTCCGTCGCGCGGTAGATGTCGTAGAGCGTGATTTCTTCCGGGGAACGCGCGAGGTGCGAACCGCCGCGCCCGCGCCGTACTTCGATAATGCCCGCCGTTTTGAGCATGAGGAGCAGGCGGCGCACGACGACGGGATGGACATGGATGCTGCCCGCGAGAAATTCACTCGTAATAGACCGCTGCCCTTCGAAAAAGGCAAACCCTGACAGCATGTGGACGGCGATGGTGAAACGGCTCGAAAGCTGCATGACGGCAGAAACTCCTCTCTTGTCTATGAAGGAAGCACGGCGAAATGCTGCACCGATCGGACGGGCGGCCTTTTCGCCGTGCTTCCTTGAGCTTTAGTAGTGGGCAAGCGTCTGCCTCACAGGGAAAACGGTGCGAACGAGGACAGCCAGCCGATGAAGCGCAGCGTCCAGCCGAACCACATCATCACGCCGAGCGCGATGAGGCTGAGACCGGCGAGCTTCTGCACGGCGGGCAGGAAGCGGTAAAGGGAGCGCACGCTTTTTTCCAGACGGCGCCAGAGAAGCGCGAGCACGAGAAACGGCACGGCAAAGCCGAGCACGTAGAAACTGAGCAGCCAGAGCCCCTGGCTGAGGGTCGCCTGCTGTCCCGCGTAGATGAGGATGGCGGCGAGGATCGGGCCCGTGCAGGGCGTCCAGCCGACGGTGAATGACATGCCGAGCAGGAAGGAGCCGAGAGCGCCTTCTGACGGGCGATGCAGGAAAGGCCGCCATTCGCGGTAGAGAAAGGACGGGCTGATGATCCCTGAGAGGAAAAGCCCCAGGAGTGCGAGCAGCACGGCGCCGGCCTTCTCCACGAGGGCGAGATGCGTGAGCAGAAAACGGCCGAGCACCGTCGCCGTCGCACCGAGCGCGAGGAAGACGACGGCAAAGCCGAGCAGGAAGGCGAGGACGTTGCGCGCGAGAGTGCTGCCGGAGCTGCTTGCGCCCCCTTCTGCCGCTGCTGCGCCGGTGTTGCTCGAGCCTGCAAGAATCAGCACGAACGTCGGCAGCATCGGCAGAACACACGGGGAAACGAAAGATACGACGCCGGCAAGAAATGCCGCGCCAAAAGAAATGGCTTCCATAATTATTACTTTGCAGCTTTGGCGAGCGCCGCCTCAAGCTCTGCCGCCGTCGTGCCGCCAAGCTTCTGCATGACGATTTTGCCGTCCTTGCCGACGATGTAGGTCGTCGGGATGGCGCGGATTTCATACTGATCCGCCACCTTGCCCTCCAAATCGAGCAGCACGGGCATCGTATAGTTGTTCTGCTTGAAGAAGCTCTCGACCTTGTCCCCGGGCTCCTGGAGGTTGATGGCGTAGAACGCGACGTCCTCCGCATGTTTCTTCGCGAAGGCGTCGAGCTCCGGCATTTCCTCGCGGCAGGGCGGGCACCATGTCGCCCAGAAATTGATGACATAAAGCTTCTTGTCGTTGGCGAAGTCGATCTTGACCTCCTGTCCGCCGAGATCCTTAAGTGAGAAAGAAGGCGGCGTCTGCCCCTCCTGCAGCGCCCCCGCCTCGGCGCTTGCCGTCTCCGCCGGGGCAGGCGTCTTCTCCGCCTGCGCGCCGCAGCCGCTCATAAGAAAAAGTGCCAGGAATGCACCGGTAAGCCATGTTGCTTTCAATGAAATTTCCTCCTTAATCTGGAAAAATGATTTCAAAGGAAGGCGTTCAATTATCCGCCCCCTTTGCTACATATAATATTTTACTATGAATTTCCAAGAGGTCAAGCCCGAAGGGCGCAGAGCGATTGGTTAAAATCATGTAAGGGCGGCGCACAATGTCCACGAAGTGGGCGTTTGTGCGTGTAGTTTACTATGAATTTCCAAGAGGTCAAGCCCGAAGGGCGCAGAGCGATTGGTTAAAATCATGTAAGGGCGGCGCACAATGTCCACGAAGTGGGCGTTTGTGCGTGTAGTTTACTATGAATTTCCAAGAGGTCAAGCCCGAAGGGCGCAGAGCGATTGGTTAAA
>ERZ773099.2061-NODE-2061-length-14230-cov-7.205714_pt1 | contig 14230 bp, 18 predicted proteins | sample MGYA00511120_ERZ773099 | MGnify/ENA primary metagenome ERZ773099 (study PRJEB29015, sample SAMEA2738012) | human oral metagenome | biome: human oral; feature: human-associated habitat; material: dental | place: China | collected 2104 ... | reverse complement strand
ACCCATATTTATTGGCTTTTCTGGCCGCTTCCTCAAAATATGAGGAAGCAATCATCCCTTTCGCACTTTCACCTAAAGCAAGGTAGCTCTCTATCAGCGAGCGGCGTGCTTCGCCGCGCTCAGAATCTGTACTCGCCACTCTGACAAGCAATTCGGATACACCTTCAAGGGTCGACACGTTAGTTGCCGATCGGAAGCGAATCTGCTTCAGCAGATCCCGCACTTCTTGCCGACTAGGGTCGCTAAATTCGCCATAGCGTGGATTAACAGTAGTTATTTCAAACGGCTGCAGCAGGATTCCTGTAGGGATTTCAAGTAGTTTGAACAAAAGTTGCGCCATCTGGTAGGACGCACTCCTTGCCTGCGCTTCTAATGTATGCAAGCCATATGAACGAGCAATACTCCAACAACGACGTAGGCAGCCGCCTCGATAGTATATTTCTATGTTGACATCTTGAGCAACGGTCAGATAGAGCTCGGCGATCTCCTTAGCGACGTCGCGCCCACGGATTGCGCCACATGATAGTGCTACATCTAGCATGTGTGCCTTCGCTAGATGATGTGTGCACTGTTCTGCAATTTCGCACCAAACTTGTTTTTCGATTGAGGAAACATCTTTAAATGCTAGCGGCCACTCATCGCTTGCGCCGGATAGACGTACGCCAAGCACCACGGCCCCAGGATTCTTCTTGTCCTCAACAAAACTGTAGGCAAGCGCTGTCTCAGCGTATGGAAGCCCCGGATTGTCTTCGAAGTCTGATTCAGCATGAGCTCGTTCTCCGAGTTTCTGAAGAATCACCCACGGCTGATTCGCTTTGGCGGCCACGACATTAATGACATCGGCAATCCGTGCGATATCACTCTTTGAGTACTGGTCGAGCTCGCTATCTTCCATGTCTTTCCAATTTACGGTAATGCAGGTGGGGTGGGTGTCCGATTTAATGACCCACCTAAAGTATACAGTAAAATCGTGCTGGGTGACATGGGGGCTCTGCTCTGGCGTCAATCTTTCAAGCGTAGTTACTTAATGATAGAATTATTAAAGTAATGTCCAACATAGATCCACTCCTCCACCACCGCCTCCGTCGGCTCAAAGCCGCCCTCCTTGCCGTCTCCTTCACCCTTGCTGGCATCCTCCTCATGATGCTCAACGCTTGGCTGACACCAATGCAGTTGGGCGACTGGCAGTGGCTGCACGCGCTGCCATTGGGCGAGCTGGGTGGGACATTGTTTGGTGCGGGGCTGCTGTCGACGTTCTTTGAGTACGCCTTCCGGCGGGATCAGGAGCGGGCGGTGACGGAGCGCTTCCGTCAGACGATCCGTGAGGAAGCACCGGCCTTGCGCGATGCCGTCATTGAGGCCTTCCGCTTCGACCGTCAGGACGTAGCGCGTATAGCCACGCCTGCGCTGCTGGACGACTTGGCCCGCACCAGCCTGGGTCTGCGCTTCGGCGACCCAGCCTTCGGTCGTGAGGTCTACGCCGACATCCGCCACCAAGCCATGGCTGCCGAGGAGCGCTGGTACGACGCCCGCGTCGACGCGACCCTTGGTATACCAAGGGGTAGGAGCGTTGCTCCTACCCCGTTCTTCGACTTACGCGTCCGCTGGGAGTACACCGTCACGCCGCGCCACCGCTTCCGCAAGTTCGCCGTCGTCTCCGACCGCCAGCGCTACGACCAGCTGGTAGCCGAGCGTGGGGAGACGAGCGTGTGGTACAAGCCGCCTGATCCGCAGCTGCCGGTCACAAGCGAGGACGCCTTTGCGCTGCTGTCAGTGAGCGTCAACGGTAGCGAGCTGCCAATCGAGCACACCACAGACGCCAGCGGTCAGACCTTCATCGTTGATTTGGGCAATGAGGTCATCCATGCGGACGAGCCAGTCGTCATGTCCTTCACGTACCGCTCACGCCTCCGCCGTGACGGCCACATGGTGCACTTCGACGTTGATCGCCCCGTCAAGGGCTTCAGCCTGGACATCAGCTACCAGGACGCAGACATTGCCCGCATCAAGCTGGTCGACTACCTGTCCAGTACCCACAGCACACGGGTGGCCGAGCTCCCCGACATCACAGGAGATACCTCCTACCACGTGGGCTACGACGGCTGGGTGTTGCCGAGAGCTGGTGTCACGCTGGTGTGGACGCTCAATGAGGAAGTGCAACCACCGCACATTGACAGCAAGCTGCCACAGTGAGGCGGACTTCAAACTCGGTAGTTCGTACTCCCACCGCCGACCAGACAGGAGAAGACGCCCGCCACGCGGCAGCCGCCTGACGGACGCTTCTACCGACGGACACACCTGTGTCCGCCTTGGTGTCTCACTCGCCACCCATGCCGCTCACCTCCCTCCCTCTCGGCTGTCATCTCTAGATTGCCATACAGGTATGGTGGTGCCAAGTTGGTGGCCGCTCGACGCTGGTGGTCGTGCGCGCTTCCTCCTCCACCAGCCAGGACGAGCAGTGGTGGCTCATCGCGCGCCAGCTGGGTCTGCGCCTGCAGCGCGCCCGCATTGCCAAGGGCCTCAGCCAGGAAGCCCTGGCCCATGCCGCCGGCATCTCCACCTACACCTACCAAAAGTTCGAGAAGGGCGAGTCCCGCCCCGGCACCCCGATGAACCCGCGCCTGCGCACGCTCATCGCTTTGGCAACGGCGCTGGATGTGCGGGTGGAGGAGTTGGTGGGTGGGGTGAGTGAGTAGGTAATGCCCCTCCAAGGAGAGCGGCGGCAAACGCTCACCGTTTCCGGGCGGCTAAGCTCTGACATAACAATCGGATCCGCCTCCTCTATCTGCCCCCAAGATATGGTTACCGGATCGATATCACGCATGTGACACCGCTGTCCGCGCAACGGTATAAACTATCTGCCCGAAGGCGCAGTCCTTTCTAGATGGCGACTCTGACAAAATCGGTATAGTCGTTCGAATTAGTCGAATTTCGAAACGTCGTCCGATGCATCGGTCGCCAACACACACTTTACTTAAGGACGACTCACAATGGATGCCGCTTTAATTGCACTGTTTGCCAGACTGGCAGAGATTTCCGCAACACAAACAGCAACAGCTATCGTCGACAGAATCGCGGCGGTCAAAGCGAGAAATAAGGACGCCGAAACGATTCAAGTACTTTCAGAGACAGTCAACTTGTTGATCTCAGATCGCGAAGAGTTGATCGGCATCGCACGAGCGCTAAAAGAGCAATTAGTCTCGCAGCAGATCAGCGACGCGGACATTGATCATGTTGTAAATACTGTCCTCCCCGTTCTCGAAACGATAAGCAGTCAAGGTGGAGGATCAAAGCAAGAAACTGCCGCATTCATGGATACGGTGCGTCCGATACTGTCTCACGACACATTGAAGGTCCTTCAAATACTTGGTTTCAATTACCGCAAAGCAATTGGAGAACCTCTCACCGAAGTCGTTCACAGTTACGTTGCATCTCTGGAGAATAAGCCTAGCAAAACGCAGGTGAAACGCAATTCACGGCAACGATAACGACATATCGGTTACACTTTTCACCTTGCTCACCTAATTCTTCCCTGTTAGATGCATAATATGCCTCCGGCTTAGTGGAGTGCTAGTGAGTTGAGTGCCGGAAGTTAGCTTCCACCACACGGTTACTAGAGTTAACCTCATTGTCTTTACACTACCTGCCCTCCATGCTTAAATAGAAGTATGACCGAAAAAGACTTCCAACGCATTCAAGAACTACTAACCACTAACCTCAATGCTGTCGAGGGGCAAATCAATGGTCGCATTGACAAACTCGAGCGCGAGATAAAGGACGTACGTGGCGAAATTAAAAGCGTACGTGGTGAGATAAAAAACGTACGCAGCAGCATGGAGGAAAGTTTCGACGCCATTGGCGCTCAGTTCAATCAGATTGACAACCAGTTCGCAGAACTGGACAAGAAGATCGACCGCAACCATCAGGAAGTGACCAAGCGGATCGACGCGCTCAGCAAAAATATTGAAGCGCAAGGCGAAGAAGCCCTCCGCGCTCAGGGAGCACTCAAGCTGCTCACCACCCAGCACGAGCAGCTTACGGGCCGGGTGGCAGTTGTTGAGAGCAGGTTGCAGGCGGCGTAGCGGCACAGGCACCTCGATCCTCGATCGCTCCGTTGGACGCTGGCTCGCCGGCGTCTATTGCTCTTCCGTACTGCGGAACTGGCACCCTCGAGCGCTAGGAGAGACGCGAAGAGTCCTCCCCCGCACTCAGGCGCAGGTACGGGTGGCTCGCAAGGACGCCCTGGTTGCCCCTGGCACCAGGACATGGCCCGCACAGCGAAGCGCACCGCGTCGTGCCCGCATCAGATCACGATTCAGCCGCAAACAGCCCGTCAGGACGGGAGGCGGCCAGAAAACCTTCCTGGTAATCATCACAGCAGTCCCCGGAACCGCATTCCAATACATTCAATGAATAAGTCTCCAAAAATAGGCGCACGGTATAACGCCAGTGCGCAATTAATATATTATCAATTTTAAATTGACCTAAGAAAGGTATACCTAAGTGTCAACAGTGACGAACATCACGTAAAAACCTCCCTATAGGATTCTTTCGTAGCCAGAAAAATGTTACGATTATATTCCTTCCGCCCGCCACGCTAAGTTTGAGTTAGAGCCTCTCCCTCTTGAATTAGCGAAAGGAGGTGTAACATGTCCGACAAGCAGAGCATTCTTGAGTCGTTCATCCTTGACGAAGACGTCGCCGAACTGTCGATGGTTGACGACCTTTGGTATTTCGTTGAGAAGAATGGAAACTGGATCGCAGGATCCGGTTGACATTTGGTGGTTCGATATCGTGACGGGCGGGAGGTTCATTATGATCGAAGTACGGGAGGTTAGAAGATGCGTAAGCCGCAGTCTGTAGGTCTAAACCTCGCAGCTCGATGTAATGCGACTTGCAGTCACTGCTGTGTCGCCAGTTCCCCTCGTGCTGAAGCTCGCTTGAGTGTCGAGCAAGTTGATGGAATCGTCGACGATCTGATTGCGCACCCTGATGTGCGTGAGGTTGGAATTACTGGTGGAGAGCCTTTGCTACAAGCCAAACGAGTACTTAGCTTGATAAAGCGCGTATCGGCTGCTGGAATGAAGACCAATCTTACGACTAATGGCTTCTGGGCAATAACACCAGAACGTGCGGCCAGAATGATAGGCGACCTTGAATCTGCGGGATTATCTCATCTGACCATAAGTTATGACAACTTTCACGCACCATATGTTAAACCTGAACGCATACGCAATGCGCTGGACGCTGCATCAAATAGCAGAATTCCGACAATACTCAACATGTGCGTCAGTAGAAGCCATGACTCTTTAGATCTCCTGAAGGAGCTTGGAGATTCCGCCCTATGCGTGAAGGTAACTCGATTCCCTGTGCAGCAATGCGGAACTGGACTCTCGATCCCTGATGAAGATCTTATAGTGAAACCGTTGGACAAATTGAAGCTGAGGTGCCCTGGATTTGAGTTGATATACCATCATGATGGGAAGGTATATCCGTGTTGTTCTCCACCTATATTCGACACAGATATGACCCTCGGAGATGCAGGTATGCTTCCGCATGAAGAATTCATCAGAAAGGGAGAAAAGAATGCTTTGCTTGCGGTTATCAGAACGAGGGGTATAAAATGGCTCTTAGATAGAGTCCGCGAGGTTAGCCCACTTGCTCCAGCTGCGCGGATGACTGAGGCAGTTTCGGTTTGTGATGTTTGTACCACCATTATGAAGGATAAGGACGTATTGAATAAGCTTCGACCTACGATTCTGGAAGAAGCTCGGAAAGCTCATGTGCGACCTTAAGGAACGTTATCGCGTATACAATGATGACGTTTATGAGGTAGTTATCACCAGTAAAAATGTTGTGATACATGATAAGCTGTCAAACAAGTATTACGGTGCGCGCTCAGACGATGTTCCAACAGAGATCGTTCGGTTGGCGCAAGAACGAGCATCAGTCTTTTCGGTAAGAACGTCATTATTTTTCACCGCATCTATGGTGGCGCTACTCATCGCTAATATGATGTTTAGCGTACGATCCGACACGATAGCCACACGCCATTTTTTTCTCTGGTTTATACCGTACATGCTTTTCAGCGTAATTCTTCACGAAGGAGCTCATATCGTGGCGCTCCGCATCTGCGGGCGGAAGGCAGATAAAATTGGCATTAAAATGAACTATTTGATTTTTCCTGCATTTTACGTCAGGATGAACCAGATATTACTTCTTCCAGCCTCAGATAAGGTTCTTGTGCATATCGCCGGAATTTGGATCAATCTCGCAATAAATTTGCTCCTGTTTGCACTCAACGCGATGTGGGTTCACAGTTCAGATTTAGGTCATTCGCTAGCATTCGCGGTTGTAACGCTATCCGTAAACGCGCTGCCTGTACTGAACTCAGACGGCTATCGATGCTTGCTTGCATGGACTGATGTCAATGAACATATCGATAATCGACGGAACCCTCGATGGGTGTTTGGATTGAGAATCCTTAGTTGGATCATTGTAGTAGCCTACATTGCTCGATTTTTACTGAATTATGTGGTATGGTGAATATATGAATACGTTACTTGAACTAGAAGATCTGGTCGTTTCCAGGGGGAGTAGGTTCTCCCTCGCTCCGCTGACCATTCGTTTCGATCGCCCAGATATTGTGGGACTTTTTGGCCACAACGGAGCCGGAAAGACGACGTTACTGAAGGCATTGGCCGGATTGTTGCCCATTCAATCTGGCTCTGTGAAGCTCCGTGATGCGACGATCCCGACCCTACTTCCAGACGTACCATTCATTTATAAGTTCTTGAAGGTGGGATCGGTTCCCAATGTCCTAGCAGACTATTTCGAAGACTTTGATCTTGAGCGTGGCCGCTCTATTATTAATGATCTATCGCTGGACAAATCGAAGAAGGTGAGTGACTTATCGAAAGGAATGGAAGAACAGTTGAATCTTGGCATGACCCTGGCTCGCCGATCGTCGGTCTATCTCTTTGACGAGCCACTAGCTGCTGTGGATCCTGTAACACGAGATCGCATGCTCGACCTTATTAAGCTACACAAGCCCGACGATGCGTTACTCATCATTAGCACTCATCTTATCGCCGGCCTCGAATCACTCTTCGACGAATGTGTTGTGCTCCATAATGGGAGAATGCTACTTCGATTGCGGGCTTCAGATATTTCTCCGGGGCAGAGCCTGGAGATTAAGATCAAGGAGGCAATGCTTAATGCGTGATATCTACACCGAAGCGCGCAAACACTTTGGTTTCTTCTTAGCGTGTGCATCAATTCTTTTTGGTATTTTTGTCTTGAGGGAACTTGTAGACTCATACAAATCCGTGCTCGACGTGATCTGGGTTTTCGCTGTCGTGCTAGTGTCGTCCGGTGCCACTTTTTATGTCGCTGCGCAGATCTTTATGTTTCTAGTGCTTAAACGCGACACGCTTCTTCATCTTTCTACCCACTCGACACTGCGTAAGTTCTTTGTCAAAACGACCTCGCTCTCCTTCGGTTTTATAACGGTAGGTCTCGTGTCGCTTCTGGCAAGCACAACGATGTGGCCGAAAGATGACAGGTTAACGAAAGTGGTTGCTTACGCAGTTTGTGCTAAATTGGTGTCGAGCATTACCTTGGTGTCTATGGCGTGGGTTCTCGGGGCAGCTACCGCCCACTTTAAGGGATTCTATTCGCGACTTCTTACCTATGCGGGTGGATTTGCTGTGCTAATTGGTTCACAGATTGCCGTATTGTGGCGTGTGGCAGATCTGGGCGGAACTACGTGGATGATCGGAGGCTCTACCTCATTTGCTGGTTATCCTGTATATTGTGGGCCGTTAGCGATCTCGATCGGAACTCCATTTTCCTTTAAATTAACGGAACCTTACGTTCTTGGTCTTGGCTTAAATCTGATTTGGATTGTGTTGGGCCTGTTTGTCATTCTGCTACAATCTCGTCGACACCGCGCGAGCCTTCGAGCCAGGTGAGTTAATCGTATCCCATGATTGGGGCTTAACCTCTGTTGCTTGGACACCTTCCCGGTAGCCACCACAGCAGTCCTCGGAATTCATGTTCATATACGTTCTATGGATGTGTCTTAAGGGCTCACGCTGAGTCATACGCTGCGTCTGACCTCAGTTCACCCATTCCACACCATATCCTTGCTGACGCTCAGTTGCTGGGCGGTATACTTGACCGTGCCAATCTCAGCGTAGGCTTCCCGCACCCGCTCTTGGAAGGCAGGGTCGGCTGGGTTGGTGCGCAGCGTCTCCCCTGCCTGCTTGAGGTGCCGCGCCACCGTGGTGCGATGGAAGCCGAAGCGTGTGGCAATCTGCGCCGCTGTTTGCCCCATGTGGCGGAGCGCCACCGCCTCTTCCACCAGTTGCGCGCGGAGGTAGCGATGAATCCGCCGCGGTGGAATGGTGGAGGACTGGCGGTGGACAGAGATGTAGAAATGGAACCCCGTGTGTCAGGCAAGCGCCTCCGCTCGCTGGCGCTTGGCCTGCCGGATGTACTTGCCGACTGTGCTCAGTGCCACGTCATACTTCTTGGCGATCTCCGTGTAGGTCAAGCCACGGTCGAGGTGGTCGGCCGCCAGCTTCTCGACACCTCGCCGCCCGAACCGCACCAGGAGGCTGCGCTGCGTGAGGTCTGTCCGCTGCCCGGCCTGTCTGCCCCCAGCCAGTGCAGCCTCTAGCGTGCGCTGGGTCGCTGCCAGTGTGTAGCCGTATCTGGAGTAAGCCTGCAAGATCTCCGCCATGTCATGCTTACTTGAACCCTCGGCAGCAGGTGTGCTGCCGAGGGTTTGTTCGTGCTCGTCGCCGGGCAGGGGGATGGCGGTGGTGACTGGGGTGGTGGTGCCGGTTCTGAGGCTTGCGACGCCTCGGCGCACCGCTGCTTGCCCCAGCTCCCTTCGTCCGGCCTGTTCTGCCACCGTCTGCTGAGCTGGGCGCGGCGAGTGAGCGCCTGCTGTTGTGCGTGGCGGCGGCTTGCAGGCTGCTGTAGGGCTCTCTCAGGGTGCTGGTGGTGACGGTGGTGTCGTCGAGGTAGATGGTGTGGAAGAGGGCTTGGCAGAGCATGCCGCGGACGGGGTCGGGAGGCTGGTTTGGAGTGTTGAGGTCTTTCTGACTCGCCAGGCGGATGGTGGCTTCGTCCTGACGGTGCGCACCAAGTGGCAGTGGTTCACCGACATGCAGCCGCCCCGCATCGCGCTGCAGCTTGCAGGTGGTCAAGTCGCCCCGTTTCTGCCCGAGCCCGTGCTCACTCCGCTTCAGGAGCTGGCGGGCAGTTCCAGTGTTCGGTGGCTGACCAGCCAGCTGGAGCATTCGCTCTCCAGGTCGGCCAGGAGCCTCAGGTACGCGTCACCTGTGCTGGCGAGATGCGGCCGGCTTGCGCGGTCTCAGTCGTCGGTGCGCTGTCCTGCGGCACAATGGTGACGAGCACCAGCATCGGTGACATTGTGACGGTCGATATGGAGACGATGGCGTGACAGCTCCATGCTGCAGGCATCATCAAAGCACTGCTGAAGGCTCAATATGCACTGAACGTTCAGGGATTTAACACGGTCACTCATGTTGTGTGTGACATAAGTGTGGGGTGGTGTCTCACCGCACCCACCAATTCATCACGACCGAGTTTAAAAAGAGCGCAGACAATGCGGTCACAGCACGCGGCCCGACACTACTATTTCGGCAAACTCGCTCTCGCAATCATGGCAACGGCGATGGCGACCTCATTCAGCCTGACTGCTTTTGGTATCTCGGTTCCAGCCAGCGCTGCTGAATCTGAAGTCACCGCTTCAGGCGCCGGCCAGCCAGGCGGCGCTGAACCGACTAACCAGCAGAAGGCTGACGCCCTCGAGCAAGTTGCCGATGCCGCTGAACAAGCAAATGACATCGAGTCGGCAGCCATCCTCAGAGGCTGGGCGCGTGAGGCGCAGAATGCAGTGGGGCCTGCCGATGTCGCAACTCTCTCAGGTTTTCCGCCCGCCCCGCAAGCTCAGGTCGATGGTGATGCTCAACCTTTCGGAGTAAAATCATTCGCCTTCAAAAATCTTTGAAGGCTGTTGCCTGGATGATCAGAAAGAGTCCTGATGCCCTCATCGACTTCACAAAGAGTTTCTTAGATGGTGCCGCAGAAGCAGCCTTACGCAGATCGTCCAGTCAAATCGCTGATGCGATCGACGATGTAGCAGGCTTACCTGACCTTGCTGGGCACATCGTTCGCGAGAAACCTTTCTATGCACTCGAGGGCTCCTTAGGCGGTGGTACCGCCAAAATTATCGCCGACGCCGTCGAGTGGGCCATGTGGGCACTGCTCTAGACTCCTGCAATGAGGAGCGAGAGGAGATCACAGCGAATGTCGGAGTCCAGCGCAGAGCTAGATGATTTGCGTCGCCGGGTTGAAGAGCAGTCCCAACGTATCGAAGAACTGCAGGATGCTCTGCATACCTTGTCTATAGCGGTCCAGTATCGGAAGGAGGAACCCTATCTGGCCTTCCGGGCGGAGCACGGCATCACTGGGCGGCGAAGGATCGCGCTGAATGGGGCCATCAATGGGGTGCTGTCTCGAGCGCAAGGAGATGTGCGCCCACTTGGCCCTGGGGTTCGTAAAAAGCTCCTGGAGGACTACCCCGCTCTGGCCAAGGCCTACGCGCCGGAGCCGATCGATTACGATGAGGCCGTCCGCATCGTCGGCGAGATTCTGGGCAGTGAGCGTCTCGGCAGGCAGGCGTTGGAAGCGCATCGCGCCCGTGGCCTGGGACCTGAAGGTCACCGAGCGCTTTCCGGTCGAGCAATCTCCTACCCCGAGGAGGGGCGCCAGTAGCCGACCGACAGTGCCCTACCTTTACTCAGGCGCCGGCGACTGTTATGAGGAATGCAGGACGCTGTGGTGCAGCTGCAGGCCTTCGTCGGCCACTGCGAGCAGGGCGTTGATGGGTGGCGCAGTACCGTGCCTCGGGCGGGGTGTGGGTGCTGGTTGAGGTCGTTGGCTCCCTCGTCGGTTGGCGGCTGCCAGGGGCCTGGCCGGTCCGTGCCGTGCTCAGCGAGGCTTTTGCGCATATCGTTTCAAGCGCCTATTGCGCCCGTCGTAGCCGGCTGCCGGGTGCCAGGAGCCTGCGCGACGAGGTCCTGCGCAGCGAGGTCGTCTGGGTTGACAAGGACCAGCTGCTCGGTTCCGGGGGCTGGGGGGACGCACGTGGTGCGGGGGTGTCGGGAGGGTGTCGAGCGTCACGGAGGCGGTCACGTGGCCCGATGCGTCATCGTGGTGCGGCTCGTGGCCGGTCCGGGCCTGCCGCGGCGTCAGGCGCGCCGGGGCCTCGCGTGACCGACGTGCTCGGTCCTCAAGGGACCAGCGCCCGGTCGGTCTGGTGGGACGGGCCCTTCCGAGGCGTGCTGCTTCCCCGGTGGGCCGTGGGTGGTGGGTGCTGCCTGTGCGCACCTTCTCACGGGTGGGTGCACGTCGTCCTCCTTGCCTGCCGGTGCCTGTGCTCGTGGTGGGTCGTCGGGGTGGTGGACCGCGTGCGCCGGCCGGTGTGCACCGGTCCGGCTCCGGACGTCCTTGGGGTGGTCGTCCGGCAGCGGGAGCGAGGCGGTGCCGGCCTGCTGGGTCCGGCTCCGTCGCCTGCGACCGTGGGGTGCGGTGCCGGCCTGGCCGGTGCGGGGCCGCTCTGGCCGGCTGCGAGGCTCGTTCCGGGTGGGTTCCAGGGGGGAGTCTCCTTTTGGTTTCGTGCCGGCTGGGTGGGCTCAGGCTCCCTTGTGCGAGGCTGTGCGGGGTCAGGGCTCATCCTGCTGTGGCTCGGTCGCTGGCAGGAGGGTGTTGACGACGCCCGTGGTCGTCTCCGCTGAGTGGGTCCCGCTGGGTGGGCGCCGTCCGGCCCTGCTGCGTCATCGGGGTGCGCGCTCCTGCCGGGCACGAGGCCGTCTGGGTCCCTGGCACCGACCAGGACCTCCGGGAACAACCACGACTGGCCACCATCGAAGCCAGATAAACCCACAAAACCGGGACCCGACAATCGCGTCAGTAGGTGTGGGCGCCGCGTGGTCCGGGGCGTGGGTGTCCTGATGGTCTCCGTCAGTACTGGTACTGCACAGGGTCCGGGTGCTACTGACCGGGTCCTGGGTGTGCTCCACGAGGGTCGGGGTCTCGTGCAGTGTGGTTAGCCCCAGGCCAATGGGTTCCGAGTCTCGTGCAGTAGGCGCCTGGGCGTGGGCCGGCGGCGCCTCACGAGGCTCCCTCTGGCGCAGGGCCTGTGACAGCGTCGTCGGTCACCACCCGTCAGGGCCGACGACGGCCCTGGCCGGCGGTCTTGGCAGCACAGGACATCCGAGCGGTGCGTCGGGGACTGCGACTTCCCCGACCAGGACCGGCACGCCGGCCCACAGGCTCATCCTCCAGCTCCCGCACCCGAACAGGTCAGCGCACCTCCCAGGCTGCATCCCGAGCCGCCAGGTCTGGACTGAGCAGGCCCGGCGGTATCCACATCCGCAGCAAAGAGGGTCTACGCGTCTTGTGTATCGCCACGAAATCCGCAGAATCATAAGGTTCTCACCTCAGTCTCAAGACCGAGGAATGGCCTTAGCTGCAGATGCCGACATCCCCACCGACCTCGGTACCCGAGCCGCACCCAGCGAGCAGAGAGCGGAACTGAGCCACACCAGAACCCCAACCAGCATCCGCTGCCCGGGCACCATCTGACGCGCCCCCTTGGGCCTCAGCCAATGACCTCGCGGACTGCACCCGCGACATCCGTGGCGGAGGGCTGAGGTGCGTCCACGACGACGTGCGTGGCCGCGCCCTGGGGTGCCTCTACTTCCGCAACATGCCCTAGCGCGCCGGCTCGCGGATTGGGCGGCTCAGGTACCAGACGGCTGCGGCCGTCACCAGCGTCTCGGCGACCATGGCGATGACGTACGGAGCAGTGAACCGGCTCCACCCGGTCAGGGTCTCCTCCCGGCTCAGAGAGTGCAGCAGAACACCGGTGAAGTTGTTGCCCACATGCATGCCCAGGGCGAAGCCCAGGGAGTCCAGACGCAGGACGGACCATCCGGCCACCAGCCCGAAGAGGAGCTTGGCGGGCACCTGGGCGGCGTAGACGGAGGCGGTGCTGCCCGAGGAGATCCAGGTGGGCAGGTGGAGGGCGACGAAGGCCAGGGCAGTGGTCCACAGGGCGAACCAGTCCCCGAACTGCGCCCGCAGAGGCTCGAGCAGGCAGCGGCGCAGCGAGAACTCCTCGGGAAGGGCGTTCATGAGCACACCGACCCCCAGTGCCGTGGCCAGGGCGGACAGCAGCCCGGTTGGTGTCACCGGGGCGAGGACGGCTCCCGGGCGGTCGATCAGGTAGTGTACCACGGCGCTGAGAGCGCACAGGCCCGCGCTGACGGCGAAGAGCAGCCAGGGACTGCGAGGCCCCGCGGAGCGCAGCAGGTCACGCCAGCCGCGGCGCCACACGAGGAACCAGATCGCCAGAGCCCCCAGGTGCACGGCGGTGACGACTTGCCAGGGGCCGCCCACCAGAGCCAGGACGATACCGACCGACGGGCTTCCGACGAGCAGGACCAGGACCGCCCAGGCACTCCTCCGAGTACGGGCGGCCTCCGCTCCGGGCGAGACCGGTGCTGAGGCCGAGCTGGTCGGCGTCGCCGAGGCAGGGTCGGTCGAGGAGCGCGTGGGGGAGGGGCGGGAGTCTGGGGGCGTGGCGGCCGGCATGGGTGAGTCCTTCGCTGGAGTGGCTGGTGAGCCCTCTCCCGGCGTCGGCCGGGGCGGCCCTGATTGTTGCCAGTGGCGGCCGTCATACTATGTCCACCCCGGTCCTGAGACGTATCCTCCGGAGGGCCGAGGTTGGTCGTCCCTGCGAACGATTGCCATCATCGCCCCGATGTGTAGCCCCCGCGGGCCTCGTCGTCAATGCCGAGCCTGCATCGGCGGTCCTGTGGCCTGGTCCTTCCTGACGCCGGCGCCCCGTACACCTCACAGGCGCTTGAGGGCCTCGCGTCGGCTGAGCGGGGACAGGTCCGGATGCGCCTGGACGAAGGCGCGCACCCAGTCGCCGTCCGTGCGCGCGTAGTCGCGCAGCGCCCAACCGATCGCCTTGCGGATGAAGAACTCCGTGTCCTCCTGGTTGGCCTCGATGACGCCGGTGAGCAGGTCAGGATCAGTGGCGGCCTTGTGCTGGAGCTGGCAGATGATGGCGCTGCGCCGCACCCACATGTCCGGATCGGTGGCCCACACGCGCATGCGGGCC
>ERZ773099.2060-NODE-2060-length-14232-cov-9.813783_pt1 | contig 14232 bp, 12 predicted proteins | sample MGYA00511120_ERZ773099 | MGnify/ENA primary metagenome ERZ773099 (study PRJEB29015, sample SAMEA2738012) | human oral metagenome | biome: human oral; feature: human-associated habitat; material: dental | place: China | collected 2104 ... | reverse complement strand
AAATACCGTTTGCATCCAAGAATCCCCCGGCTTTAGCCGTGGGGAGTATGTCAAGTTATACAATTTGTTTATCATGGGGACTGAATTTATCAGTGATTCCTTAAGGCAGTTCCGCTTCTCCATTCAGCAGGGGCGATTCCGACATTTTTTGGAGCATGATGTTCGTATCAATCACGCTCATATGGTGGTCGAGCGCATACCACAGGATGCTGTCCCGCGGATTGCGGACGTAGAGTTGCTCCACTCCCGCGTAGTACAGGAGATATTGCGTCTCCTCCGGTGTCAGCTTCATAGCGAGAGCGAGGGAGATGACCTTGTTTCGCGAAGGGTTCTTTTTGCGTCCGGCGAATATATGATAAGCATAAAGCCGCTCCAAGAGGGAATCTCGGACAACATCCATTTTAAGCAGGTGTTTTTCTTCCAGAAGATGATGCAAATATTCTGCCAGCGTGTATTGGCAGAAGTTTTTCCGGTTGTCCACCAGAAATCCCTCCAGCCCGGAGGCTTGGTGTAAATCGTTCTTCAGCTCCTCGGTGCTTTTCGGCATGATGCTGTTCTCCTATGCAATATGATATGTCCTCATATCTTACAGAAACCGAACCAATCGGTCTGCACCTTCGGTGTGACATCTCGGCGCTTCATGGTATCGACCCAATCTATAGGATAATACGGTACGTAGAAGAAAGCAAGGTGATTTCTTGGATGTCAAGATAACTGCATATTTTGAAGAAGTTTTTCAGAGGATACGACTGCTCAAATCCAGCGACAAGGGTGAAGTGTGGTTGGCGTTGGAGAAATCGGGGCGATTGGTCGTGCTGAAACGCATCGCTTTGACGGAGCTTCCTTATATGACGCTCAAAGGCAAGGATTATTCGTTGATTCCCCGCATCCTGCATTGTATCGAGGATAACGGCGAGACGGTTGTCGTGGAAGAATATGTGCAGGGCGAATCTCTGCTTGATCGTATCGGTCGCAAGGCGTATTTTTCGGAGCACGAGGCAGAGAGTGTTCTCTTGCAGCTATGCGAAGGGCTTGTCCCGATTCATAAACAGGGTATCATTCACCGTGACATCAAGCCGTCCAACCTTATCTTGCAAAGCGGCGGCATCATTCGGCTCATTGATTTTGATGCTGCCCGTATCTTCAAGGAACACAGCGACGAGGACACGATGCATCTCGGCACAAAGGGCTACGCCCCGCCAGAGCAATTCGGCTATGGACAGACGGACGCAAGGAGTGACATTTACGCCATCGGTGTAACCATGCGAAAATCACTGCCGGAGGAGTACTGCGGCTATCTTGCCAAAATATTTGCTAAATGTATGGAAATTGATCCGAACAGACGGTATCGGGACATGCAGGAACTTCGTCGGGCGGTGCTCTTTCGCAGGTCTTTGGCAAAATGGGGAAAGATGGCACTGCTGACGCTGGCAATCGCATCTGTTATGATGTTCTACTTCCTGTCAAGGATCAACGTGGCAAATACGTTGCCGAACGTTCCAGCAGCTGGGCCGAAAGTAGACACGCCGGCTGTCCCACTGCCAAGTGCAACGGAAGAAAGTCCGGTTGAGCCGACACCCGAAAAATCTGCTGATAGGCTTGCTGCGCAATCGGTTGTTTCATCAGACGCCGACATGAAACAAGGAATCGCCGCGCCAACTTCCTCGACAGAGCAATCTGCTCACGACAGCTACACGCCGCCCATGGTCAAGCAGGAAGAAATAAAAGCCGTGGAGAGCGTGGATGCATTCATGGGAGAGTTCAAAGATGACCCGGAAAAACTTGCCTACTGGCAGACAAGAAATGCTGTCCTCTCGAGAACATTCAATCTTTCTGAGGAGGAACGGCTTGACGATATGAAGCATGTCGAACTGGGGCATCGGGCGGATGCTTTTATGAAAAATCTGCCAGAGACAATGACACAGAAGGAGCGCAACCGAGCGATCGACGATTTCGTAGCCGAGCAAAGGAGGCTGTTGGGGATAAAGAATTGGCCGTGACAACACGAGTAAAAATTTCTCCAGTTACCTATCAGGTAACCAAGCGCTGTGCACTTTTTGTTACAATGGAGTACATCAAGGACTTTCAGCTGTATGACGGCACTGGGAAGAGGGGCATTATGGGAAATCTGCTTTACACATCATTTCGTGATCTTGATAGAGCCATGAGAGAGCCCGCGAATATCAACAATGTAGCGGAAAGCTATACTGGCAATCGTAATCTTTATGATGATATTCCAAAACGCCAAAAATATAAGGAAGCCGTATTTGATGGCAAAGCTGCAACGACGGACCACATTACAGGAGAAACGCTTCACGCAGATCGCCGAATGGCAATCAATAAATATGGACAAGCGCGCGCTAATTATCATACGGGACAGGTTGACCATATTGTTCCTTTGGCGCAAGTACATTCTATGGCACAGAACATGCCCTTTTCCAGCGATGAGGATATTCGAGCGGCTGCAAACAGCGAGTGGAATTACCGCTTCACACAATCCCATTTGAACCAGTCGAAACAAAGTAGATCGAACTTTGAAGTTGCGGCACAATTTTTGCGGGATGGTAAGTACGAAGAAAGCGTAATGCTTATTGGAGACGGCATTGTTGCCCATGCGGGAGTCAGCACGGAATTGACCGTGCGCGCTGCTGCGAACGCAGGCGAACACGCAGTAAAATCAATATACGAAGCGTCTCGTGGTGTGGTACAATCCATATCTTCGCAAAGGACCGACGAAGTAGAAAAGCTTCTATCCCAATCTGTAAAAGAAGCAAAAAAACGTGTTGGTGAAGATTTGGAAGCAGCGGCCATACCGCTCGTGACTGCCAGCGTCAATGCGCTCGTTAGCGTGGCCAAAGACGAGAAATCCCTGTGTGAGGCTGGAAAAGATGTTGCGGTACAAACAGGAACCATGATAGCTGCATCAGAATTGCAAAAAATAGGCATCACTGCGGCTAATAAAGTCATGCAACAAAGCGGCGTAACGATTTTGAAACAGGCTGCCAAGGCGAACGTTGTTGCTCATGCGGTAACGATTGGCTTCATGGTGAAAGATTCTGTGGTGGACTGGCTCGACGGCAAGCTGGATGATGGACAGTTTGTGGAACAAGTCAGCCGAACGGGGACGCTTTTTGCCGCAGAAACCATGGGTGCGGTGATTGGACAAACGGCGATACCTGTTCCAGTCGTGGGAGCGGTTATTGGCAGCGTTGTTGTTTCGGTTGCTTGTGGGTGTATTTTTTCTCTGATGGATGCAGCGAAAAGCCGAATGGCCGAGGACAAACGTAATCTTGTATCACAGATTGCGGCAGAGGCATTGGCAGAAATGAAGCATCAGCAAGATTTGCTCAAAAAATATATTGCCGATGACGCACAAAAATGGGAAAAAAACCTGCGCGAAGGATTTGCCCTTATCGCGACAGGAACGCTGGCAAATGATGTGGCTGTTATTGCAGGGGGACTGGACTGCATCATGACGAACTTCAACCGCCATGTAAAATTTAAGACTCTTGAGGAATTTGATGAGTTCTTTATGGACGAGGATGCGGTTTTAGAATTATAGGAGGAACGATATGGCACTACCGCTTGTTATCCCCGTGACCGTGGGCGTTGGAAAACTCGTTTACGATATGTGGCAGTCTGATAAATATGAGAAACAAGCGCGCAGCATAAATTACGAAGCGTTCAGCATAGTGGAAAGCGCCGCCCGCAAATCTCGTGAGGAATATGCAAAAACAACGCAAACATTGTTGAAGCTCGCCAATCGCAAAAAAGGAATCATGAACGGAAGTTTACCGAAGTTTTTAGAGGTCTATCGAAAAATCATCAAGATAAACTTCAAGGAAGTAGACTCGTTGGATGGAGACCGTGCGTTGGTGTTGCAAGAGAACAGCATACGGAGCATTGATCAAATGATTTCGGTGTCCGGTGTTTCTATGTCGGATAAGGAAATCATCGGGACATTTCTTTTTTCTTGGGAATACGGAGGGCTTTCCGGCGCAATCAAAAAAGAAGCTAAAATAAATTTGGATCTCGCCTATACACGAAGTGATGAGGCTGAGGTAATCGCCAGTCAATACGAAACTGCACAAATTGCATTGAAGGGAATCGGAGATAAAGCCGAATCCTTCCTAAAACTTTTGGCGCAGATGAATCGGTTGTTTTTGATGAGCATCCAACATACGGATAAAATCATAGACGGAAATGGCTTCGATAGGCAGAACTATTCGGCGGATGACAAGAAAGCTCTGATGAACTGCATCAATCTTGCCAAAGCGATAAAGGATATACTGGAAGCCCCGCTTTTTGAGGCGGATGGAAAAGTCAGCCAACAGGCTAATCGCGCATTGGTTGTCGGTGATGAATACATAAGGAAATTTCAGAGTCTTTCTTAACCACTATGAGGGGTGCGACAAATGCAAAAATTGATCGTTGAAAAAGGAAAATGTAATGCTTGTGGTATTTGCACGGTAGATTGTGACCTCTTGCAGGAGGATGCTGCCGGCATCGTTGATGTCATAGCACCTGGAATTGTCCTCAATCATATGCTGGAAAAGATCAAAAATATTGTTTCGCTCTGTCCGGAAAATGCGTTGTGTTTAGTGGAGGATGGTGTCGATCAGAAAAAACGTCTGGCGGAACTGAAGGAAAAAATGCAGGCGCCGTTGGAGTGGGATATACCATCAAAATGGGATTATAATTTTAGTCTTGATGATAAAAATGATTTTGCATCCGAGTTACCCCAGCCCTACGTTTCCGATGAGGACGAGTATAAATATAGATCTATTTCCGACGCACGTTCCGCCGGGAAGCGTGCTTTTCGCGATGAAATATACTCCCAGGCCGATGCGCTGGCGCAGCAGCTCATGGTTCTTTATCAGGAACGGAAACTGAATGCGGTGGTACGATATGCGGAGGTGTCCGGTAACTTCAAGTATGAAACACACAATCGCCTGATTCGACTACTGAAGTCCTTTGTCAACGAGATGGAAGCCTGTATGGGGAAGACACTGTCGCTGCCATCAGATTTCTATACCTTCTATACGAAAAATACGGAGTACATTGAAAAAATGCAGGATCATCCCAATGAATGGGTCGCGGCACGAATCAGAGAAAATCTTGAATCGCCCAGCGAATTCTATGATAATATCAAAACTGACTGGATGGAAGAATGTGTGGTAGTTTCTCATTGGTTCGGCGACGATACCTACGAGACAAAAAAAGTGTATTCTTTTTCATTGCGCAAGGCGGTAGAACGCTTTAACCGTTCCTTGGCGCGTACTGTCTGGAAGTGCGGTAAAAATACGTCACACTATGGAGAACGAGAACTTAACTTGTTTTGTAAAGAGATCGAAAAAGAATGGAAATGCAAGATGGATGATTTGATGAGGCAAATGGAAGCATCGTCTTAGAATATTGAGTTTTGATGCCATTAAGTTCCATTCGTCATATTTGGCGTTTGAAATCTATGATTCTTTGCACAGAATCATTAGGCAACATGCCCTATCTCTGTATTATAATTTTCTATCGCAACACAGTCAAAACGGTAGATGAGACGGTCTTTCTCTGTGCTGCATCCGCTTCAAAATCCGACGTGGTCATGACAGAGAGCTTCGGGCTTTCCGATAAAATAAACACACCGACAAAAGACCTGCCTTCTTGAGGAGGCAGGTCTTTCGTCGGTGTGTTTTGCTTTCCTTTGTTATTACGATGCCTTTTTCCCACTCAGCACCACTTTGCTAAAGAGGGTGAGGATGCCGAAGAAGACAAAGAGCCCGAGGATTTCAGCGGTATCGGCGAAGTCGCTGCCGACGATGGCGAGCGGACTTTCATCGCCGCCGTTTGAGACAGAGAGGACGATGAGTCCCGCGAGCAGGACACCGACAATCGACTCTCCAACGATCAGCCCCGAGGCAAAGAGTGTGCCGCGTCGAAGACCTGCCGCCTCTTCCTCAGCACCTGCGGTTTTGCGCAGATGGCGGTTGAGGAAGTAGCCGAGGATGGCACCGACAACGAGCGGTGTCTGAATGACGGGCGGGAGGTAGATGCCCATGCCGACGGCGAGCGGCGGCAGCACGAAGCTCTTTGTCGTGCGTTTGAGCAGCTGGTCGATGAGGACGAGGATAACGCCAAGACCTATGCCAATGTAAATGTACTCCCACGCAAGTTTGCTGGAGAATATGCCCTGTGCAATGGTGGTCATGAGTGTTGCCTGCGGGGCGGAGAGGGCCTGTGCAGGGTCCATGCCCGGGCGCGGCATCGCGCCCGGGAAGCCGTATGCCTCATAGAGGAGGTTCAGCACGGGGGCAATGACGAGCGCGCCGACCACACAACCGATGAGGAGTGCCACCTGCTGACGCCACGGCGTTGCACCGACGAGCCAACCAGTCTTTAGATCCTGCATATTGTCATTCGAGATGCAGGCGATTGCGAGGATAATAGAGGTGGTAAAGATGGCTGTCGCTGTCGCAAATTTCTCCCCTCCGGGCATATCAAAGATGCCGAATGAGGAGCATAGGGAGTACATGACGAGCGAGGCAACGATGATGCCGAGGATGCCGATGCCGGAGATCGGGCTTGCAGACGTGCCGACAAGCCCCGCCATATAGGCGCAGGCGGCGGCAACAAAGAACCCCATGAGGACGGATACGCCGACGCCGACGACAGTAAAGATGAGCTTTTGGCTCTCGGGGATATTCTCCGGTGAGACGAAGATGTAGAAGATTGCGAGGAGGCCGATGACCGTCACGACGAAGACGAGTGCAATGCTTTTCATCGACATATCAATGTCCATGCGGTGCAGCCCTTTCTCTGCGTCATCCATGTGCGTACCCGCGATGGACTCCTTTACCCCGTCAATGACGGGGCGGGCGAGTGTCATGAGTGTCCAGATGGCAGCGACGCCCATCGCACCTGCGCCGATGAGGCGCACCTTCTGCTGGTAGACCGTGCCCGCGAACTTTTGGAGTGTCATGCCGTCGGGCACCATCTCTGTCATTGTGAAGTAGGGAACAAAACCAGCCCATGCGATGAGGATCCCCACAAGCATAGCGATTCCGCTCGCAATACCGATGAGGTAGCCCGCACCCACGAGCGCCGTTGAGTAGCCGAGCGGGAGCTGGGTCATGCCGCGTCCCACGTGGAACCATGCAGAAAGAGAGCCGCCGAGTACCTGCAGCCCGTTGGTGAGGAAGGCGATGATGCCGGCGACGAAGCTGCCCGCAAGGATCTCACGAATTCCGGAGTCAGACTGCACGCTTCCTTTTGAGCGGCTGCCGACTTTTAGAATCTCTGCGGCGGCGACCCCTTCGGGATAGGCGAGGTCGCTGTGCACGACCATCGCGCGGCGCAGCGGGATGGTAAAGAGTACGCCGAGACATCCGCCGCATGCAGAAACGACAAGCGTCTGCCAAAACTCAAAGCCCTGCCAGTAGCCGATCATAAGCATGCCCGGGATGATGAAGATGATGGCGGACAGCGTTCCTGCCGCCGACGCCTGCGTCTGCACCATGTTGTTTTCGAGGATGTTCGCGTCCTTTGCCATCTTGAGCACAGCCATCGAGATGACCGCGGCCGGGATTGCCGAGGAGAATGTCAGACCGACTTTCAGACCGAGGTAGACGTTCGACGCGGTAAAAATGACTGTAAGGATTGCGCCGAGCAGCATACCGCGCAAAGTCAGCTCCGGAAGCCGAAGCTCATGCTGCATAAATTCGTTTTCTGCCTGCTTCATGCAATAACCACCTGTCCTTTTTAATAATAGAGCAAGAGATAACAGCAATATTATAACATGGAAAAGCAGAATGTAAAATTAATGATGTGCATGTATACAAAGCGTTTGGGGATCGTTTTACGGCATAACAAAACCGCCAATCGGCTTTCTCGTCACCAACTGGCGGTTATGTGGAAAATACGGGAAGTGATAGGTAACTCTTTTGCATCAAATAGATCCTTGCTTCGTTCCCGAACGCAGCTAGCATACAGAGGGGAACTTTTCTCCAAAATGCTGAACAACAACAATTCTCTTTGACACATATCCGGTGCTTCGCCACGAATCCACTCGTGAAACTACCTTTACGAAACCCGATTGTGTCCCTGTGTCCGCCGTGCGGACTGCCGCAGTCCTTCGCCTCTGGCATCTGCCCAGCGTGACCAACACGCCCGCCCGAGCGTATTGCACGCCCCTATGCACGAGGATCTGCGACGGCCTAATATCCCATTGGAATCCCCTCCCGGTAATGCAGACAGTCCGGCCAGTGTCTCCTTCGTTCAGCAGACGAAGTGAATCCTGCCATATGCCGCCATGAACAACCGTTCGACGGTCAACACTGTGGGAAAACCCAGGAGTTCGCTCATACGCTTACGGGACGCATGAGGGCAGTCTGTCCTGAATCAAACCGCCTGTGAATCTCCTTTACTATCCTTAGTATAGTCAAACTTCTGAAGATTGTCAATACCGAAAAAAGAAAAATGTAGAATTTTTATAGGCACACCGCAGATAAAAAAGGCGGCCGCAGAGGAGCATCCGCAGCCGCCTGATGGAGATTCGTTTTGTTACAGCATTTTATCCAGGGATGTGTTTACATCATCAAAGCGATATGCTGCATCTGTTCCGCGTTTGAATCCCGGTTGATAATCACCGCCTGCGCGTGAGGCCTTCATGCCGTCACGCAGACCGTTGATGCGGCCGAGCTCCGCGTCGAAGACTTCCAGAAGTCGCGTTTTCAGCATGACGTTAGAAATCTGTGCGGCATTCGCACTGCTGCGCGTTTGCTGTATTTTCTGCGAGAGGGCGTCTGCCCGTGCAATCAAGCCGTCAGCGTGCGTGAAGCTTTTGTTCGACATGAGATAGGCGTTGATGTCCTTTGCCAACACCGAGATCTGCTGATCGTATTGGTTCTTTGCAGCAATGTAGGCGGATATGTCGTTTCCACTCGGTACGGAGCTGCTTTCCATGGCTTTTGCTGAAGTTTCTGCCGGCGTTTCTCTTGCAACCTCGTTGCCGTCCTTGTCATAGTATATGTTCAGTGTCAGTTCGTCATCGTCGTTATATTCGCGGACGATACGATGGTAGACGCGGCCGCCTTCGTTGACGTTAATCGCATCTCCTCCCGTACCAAAGTAGGCATCTTCGGTGTTGCGCCGTTTATCATCGTATTTTCTGCGGCTTTCTGCAGCATTGAGCTTTGACGCAATGATCATATTGTCATCTTTTCCGTAAAAGCTTATCTTGATGAGGTTGCCGTGGTTGTCATAGCTCATGATGAGTTTTACAACATTGTCGCCGATAATATCGCGGTCGAGCGGAACGGGAGCATCGTCTGTACCGTATGTGCTGATTTCTGCAACATTTCGCTCTTTTGTATACTTGAGTTTATAGGATGCGATGTTTCCCCATGCCTTAATGCCAAGAGGCTGTTCATCTTTTCCATAGAATGCGATTTTGGATGGCATCATGTTGTCGCCGTCATATGTATACTTTGTGATTGCGCCGGCACTTATGGCCGTGAGTACGCTGTCCGCCTGAAGCTTCGGTGTATTTTTCTCCTTGAGTGATTCGTCTGAGCCAAAGTGGCGGGCTTCGGTCACCCTTCCCTTATCATCCATCTTGTAGGTGGTCTTTGCGATGCCTGTCACATCCACCATGAGAGAGTCGTCTTTTCCATAGTTGGCTATTTCAATTGGTTTTTTCCCGCTGTCGTATTTGAAGCGTGTCTCATAGTCTTTGTGCGTGGTCGTGACGCGTTCGCCGTTGGTGTTGGCATAGCCGACCTTGATGAGCGCGCCCTTATCGTCATAGGTAAAGAGAAGCTGCGCACATCCAAGACCTGTACTGAACTGTTCGCCTTGCTTGTTATAAAAATAAGCGACCTTGCTTTTCTTTTTTTCCTCGTCGATCTTATAGCGGATGGCATATGCGCCATAGTAGCCGGGGGTCGCTGCCATGCGTGCGTTTTTGAAATTGTATTTTACATAGCCGTCTTGATATTCTATCGTGACGGCTGCAAAGTCAAAACCTCGATCGACGGTATCTCTCCATGCGGCGTTGATGGCGTTGCCGCCATACACCGCAGTGATCTTTTCGAGTTTTTTATCGCCGTTGAAATCGACTTTGTAAATCTGTCCTGCAGATGCCGCCTGTGCATCGTCTATCTTGTAGCGTGCCAAAAATTCGCCGTTTGGCTGCATGATTACTTCCTGATAATACCCGGGTTCTTTGAGCGGTTCAAAGCCCGTTGCCATTGAACTGCTGCCGCCGATGCTGACCGGGCCGCCGCAGCCGGTCATGCCAAGGCAGAGCAGGGACAGCACCAGCAGGAACCATCTGTGCATTGTACCATACATTGTCATTCCTCCTCTAACACGATGAGCAGAACATATCACGGCATTTATGCAGCTTGCAGAAATATGTATGCCGCATAGGACGTAAAAGGATTTAGTCCTCGTAGAAGATCAGCCCATCTGCGTGCAGCTGTGTGCGCAGACCGGACATGAAAATCTTTCCGGGATCTGTCTTGATCGAGCGATAGCCGTTTACAAGTTCGATATACAGGCCGCTTTCTCTTGCTTTATCCTGCTGATAATGCCCGAATACATAGCGTATGGTTGGGTATTTTTGATGGAGATAGCGGATCAGAGCGACGTTTGCGGTGAGCTGCTCCTCTGTGAGGTCTTCTGCACCATTCACGCCACCCACGTTCTCTATGCCGAGACTGCACCAGTTATAGCCAATGATGTGACGCCCCATTGTCGTCTCGGGCAGGAGACGGAGAATTGTACCATCGCGGTCAACGATGAAGTGGGCGGCATAGTTCATTGTGCCGTCGCTTGCTGCCGGCTGATAAAAATGATGGTAGGCGGATTCCCATGAGTTCCCGGCTGTCCAGTGTACAACAATGGCTTGGGGGGTGATGCTCGTCATCGCCTGTCCGTAGTGCAGCTGTGCATACTCCTGCGTCAGGCGTGCCCGCTCCTCCGACCACATGACAGGCCGGTCGATGATGGCGGGTGTCTCACCGGCATGGACAAAAGAGCATGTCAGTAGAGAGGCCATCTGTATGAAAAGCAGCACTAGAAAATGTTTTCTGGTCATCATCATTCGCTCCTTAATTTTCCGCCGCACAGCGCACCATCCTGCGCAGTGTATCAATCGCCCTGCTCCTGCTGGTGTAGTTTTCTGTCATTCCAATCATGATGAAGTCACGATTCTGCATATAGATGATGCCGCCGTCGTCGTACAGTCTTGTGAGTTCGCCTGTTTTATGTGCAATCGTTGCCTCCGGCAGCGCGGTGGGAAAGCATTCAGTATCGGACTGTTCCTTTAGATATGCCAACATATGCTCATCCAATGCTCTGCTGACACAAGTATGGTGGTACAGCTTCTGAAAAAAATGACCCAGATCCGGGGCTGAGGTATAGTTGTCCCTGCCTGCAAAGACTGCATCCATATCCATCATCTTGCGCTGCAGAACCGTATCGGCATAACCGCCGCGCCGGATATAGTCATTGATGCTCTCCATGCCGAGCAAATCAATGACTATGTTCGTTGCAGTGTTGTCACTCTCCGTAATCATCAAGCGGAGAAGGGTGTCCAAAGACAGCTCGGAACCGTCGGCATAGTGCGTGAGGACACCGGCGCCGCCCACCTTGTCCTGTGCATGCAGTATGATTGTCTGATCCAAGGAAAACTGTCCATCCCGAATTTTTTCCATCGCTGCACCGAGGATAAAGACCTTTATCATACTGGCGGATCGCATCGTGGCAGGCTGATAGATATATTCCGGACGATCTTCTTTGGGGTAGCAGATGTAGATGGAATATCTTGTGCTGTCTGCTTTTGCCAGCGATGCAATGCCTTGTCCGAGTGCCTCATTTGATGTCTGTGCTCCGGCATTAGGAGGCGGATGGGGCGGCGGTTCCTCGACTGCTGCCAGTGTCACCATGGGAGGTGCAGCTGCTCTTTGACCGCTGAGGAAGATATACAGAATGACTCCTATCAGTAAGGTGCTCAATCCAATCAGAACCGCTTTTCTTATCATATGTACCTCGCATATAGGCAAGTTGAGGAAGAAAAACTTATTTTTCCAATTATTCTTTAATGATTAGAAAATTCCACGAAATCATAGAAAAACCTTCTTTATTAGGAAAATATATGTGATGAATTTCTGTCATCCATGCCCCCATGTGTACGGGCGGCAGGATATTCACGCAGCACATCGAATTTTTGAAGCAGGATTGATTTTAGGAAAGCTTTAGGAGACGAAAATATTGCGCAGTGAATACCTGGATATTGAAAAGAAGATTGCGCACGGCGCACGTTTGACGCGGGAGGATGGGCTGCGCCTTTTTGCATGTCATGACATCGCATGGATTGGCGCCCTCGCTGACCGTGTGCGGCAGGAGAAATGCGGTGATATTGTATACTACAATGTAAACTGTCATGTGAATCTCACGAATATATGCCTTGCACACTGCAAGTTCTGCGCGTTCGGGCGGGATGCAGGGGATAAGGGTGCGTACGAGATGAGCGCACGGGAGGCGGTGGCGCATGTCCGCGATGCAGCGCGTGATCCACATCTGGCGGGGTTGCATGTGGTGAGTGGGCTGCATCCGGATTGGACGTTTGACGACTATCTGATGCGCCTTACGGCACTGCATGAGGCGTTCCCTACGCTCTATCTAAAGGGGTTCACGGGGGTTGAGATCACGCATTTTGCAAAGACGTCGGGGCTTTCCGTCAGGGAGGTTCTCGTGCGTCTGCGTGCAGCGGGCTTGCAGTCGATTGCGGGCGGCGGTGCGGAGATCTTGACTGACCGCGTGCGCGGCGAGCTCTGTCCGAACAAGGCGACGGCAGACGAGTGGCTCGAGACGCACCGCACGGCACACGAACTTGGGATCAAGACGAATGCGTCCATGCTTTACGGACACATCGAGACGATCGAGGAGCGCGTCGAGCATATGATGCGCCTGCGTGGTCTGCAGGACGAGACGGGCGGCTTTCAGACGTTCATCCCGTTCCCGTTCCTGCCGTCGAATACGGAGCTGGGACGGACGGTGAAGCAGACGACGATGTGGGATGATCTCCGCACGATTGCGATTTCACGGCTCATGCTCGACAATTTCCAAAATATCAAGGCGTATTGGGTCATGCTGACTGTACCCGTGGCGCAGGTCGCGCTGTGCTTCGGTGCGAACGACATCGACGGCACGGTGCACAAGGAGACAATCCTGCACGACGCCGGAGCGAAGAGTCCGCGCGCCCTCTCGGAGGATCACATCATCCGCGTCATCCGCGAGATCGGGCGTACGCCTGCCGCGTGTGACTCGAACTTCAATATCATCGAGACCTATTGAAATTTTGCCAATATGTCCCTCTCAAAGGAGGAAGGGCAATGTCTGACACGGCATACGAGGAGCGCATTGTACGCACGCTCGCGGCGTTCTGGAGGAATCGCTATGATGTCGCGCGCTTCGCCGAGCGTACGGCGGCGGCGGACTATCTCGCCCGCGAGATTCGCGGCAAGCGTGTCGGCTTCGGCGACTCCGAGACGCTGCGTGCCCTCTCCCTCTACGAGCGGCTGAGTGAACACAACGAGGTTATCGACCCACCGCGCGCAGGATATGTGGGCGGCATTGAGGCGTTTCTCGCGGCAGGGCGCGAGGCTCTGATGACGGATGTGTTTCTGCTCTCGGCGAACGCCATCACGGAAGAGGGGCAGATCCTCAACATGGACGGCGCGGGCAATCGCGTCGCAGGCTCGCTCTTTGGGCACGAAAAGACCTACTTCGTCGTCGGTATCAACAAACTCGTCCCCGACATCGAGGCGGGGATTGCGCGCATCCACGAGATAGCCGCTCCGCGCAACGCACACCGCAAGGGCAAGAAGACGCCCTGCGCGAAGGACGGTACGCGCTGCTACGACTGTGCGGCGCTTGAGCGCATCTGCAACGCCCTCACGATTCACTACAAGAAGATGAGCTATCGCCCGATGGAACTGGTGCTGATCGAGGAGAATTTGGGGCTGTAAAAGCAGCAAAATCAACACATTGGACACAAGAAAAGGCGGCGCTATGCCGCCTTTTCGTATGATGTTATTTACTCCTCCGCCTCATCTTTCGGGTTGCCGTCCTCATCGAGCGGGATGTAGACGGGATTCTCCTGCCACGGGTATTGATACACGAGTGTGACACTGTTGTCGAGCTCGAAATGCACGGCGGTGAGGACGCCCGTGC
>ERZ773099.2059-NODE-2059-length-14234-cov-7.587559_pt1 | contig 14234 bp, 13 predicted proteins | sample MGYA00511120_ERZ773099 | MGnify/ENA primary metagenome ERZ773099 (study PRJEB29015, sample SAMEA2738012) | human oral metagenome | biome: human oral; feature: human-associated habitat; material: dental | place: China | collected 2104 ... | reverse complement strand
ACGAAAACAAGGCAACGCACCCAAGACACCACACCACACGCCACACACCTCGCGCCACGGGTCTCGAACGTACATCAACAACCATCACCCACGACCTCCCGCGACATCGATGAAGGTGACGGCGGGTGAGGAGTTGCAGTCCGCAGCGGTACAGATCGTCTGCTCAGGGCGCGACTCTGGAGTGTTTCAACATTTTGTGGGACTTGTGTCCTAATAGATAGGCGATGAGGTTGTCACGAAAGGTTGAGGCATGTAGGGTGGTTGAGGTTTCAATAATTCCGTGAAAGGAAACGTAATGGCTTCCATTGCCGTCGTTCTCGGTTCTATCCGCCCCGGTCGCGCGGGCGAGCAGATCGTCCGCTGGATCGAGGAGCAGTCTCTCCAGGTCGAGGGCGTCAACCCCATCTTCATTGATCTGCGCGACTACGATCTGCCCCTGTTCGCCGAGGCTACCGCCCCGTCGGTTGAGGCCCCGACCCTGCCCGAGGCTGTTCGCCTCCGCGCCAACCTTGAGGCCCTCGACGCCGTCGTGTTCGTGACCCCCGAGTACAACCAGTCTATTTCCGGCGTGCTCAAGAACGCGATCGACTACCTGCCCCCGTCCACCCTCAAGGACAAGCCGACCGCGCTGATCGGATACTCCTGGTACGGCGGCGAGAACCCGCGCGCCCACCTGCGTCTGATCCTCTCGACCTTCGGCGCTGACGTTCGCGGCGAGGAGATCGGTATCAACCTCGGCTCCGACTTCGCGGAGGGCGCCTTCGCGCCTTCCGACGAGCTCAGCGCCTCGCTTCGCGAGCTCCTGGCCTCCCTGGCCTGACGAGAGAGTCCTGTGGGACCGTCGTCGCTTGCGACGATGAGAGCTACCCACAGTGCATAGATGAGGCGTGTGGTCCGGCAATAGTCGGGCCACACGCCTTTCGTGTCGCCGCCTGCCTCTCTGTGGGGCACTATCGAGCAAGGGGTTGCTTGCTTGGTAACAATGTGGTCTGGGGTGCAAGGAAGAGGCTACTGCAGGAGGTCGGGGAACGGAGAATGATGCGCTGGCGGTCACCTTGCTCAAGTCAACGCGGCGTCGCCCCCGAGGCGGGGTGCAGTGCCGGGGGAGGAGCGCAGCGAGCGTGGATAGGTTGTGGTGCCCGCGGATAGGTTGTGTGCGCGTGGGTGGGAGGCGTCGCCCCCGAGGCGGGGGCAGTGCGCGTGGGAGGAGCGCAGCGAGCGTGGGTGGGTTGCAGCCCGCGAGGATAGGTTGTGGGGTCCGTGGATAGGCCAATAGCCTATCCACAAGCCGCTAACCTATCCACGTTCTCATTTCCTATCCGCGCGCGATCCCTCTAAGTCGACACGGGGCTGCGCGGCCCGACGCATCGCGGTAAGTGCGGCTCGGGCACGCGCCGCTCCCTGAGGTCGACCCCGGCTGACGAGTAGTGCGCCTGATCGTCTAGATCCAGGTCGGGAGCCACATGTGAGCGCGCCAGAAGTCGTAGTCGATGACGTCCGCTCGCCACAGCGGCATGAAGTAGAGCCCGCAGCCGAGGATCGCGAGGGTGAGCAGCGCGGCCATCGCGCGCCCCGCGATCTCGCTCCTGCGCGGCAGGGGGGCAGCGGGAGGCTCGTTATCCGGCGTCGCCCAGCCCGTGAGCAGAGAGATCATCCATGCCACCGCGAGGGCGACGAAGGGCGCGAAAGCGACCGTGTAGAAGGTGAAGATCGTGCGGTGCGCGTAGGCGAGCCACGGGGCGTACAGGGCGAGGTATCCCGTCAGGATGACTCCGGTGTGCCAGTTGCGGTAGTAGATCGTTGCCCAGGCGATGAGGATGAGGGCGCCGATGCCTATCCACCACAGCACCGGGTTGCCCAGTGCCACGATGTTGGTCGCGCACTTCCCGGAGGCGCAGCCGGTCACGGCCTCGCCGTTGGCCCAGTGGAAGGAGGTGGGGCGCACCTGTGCGAGCCACGTGAGGGGGTTCGACTGGTAGGTGTGGGGAGTTTCGAGGCCGTTATGAAACTTCCACATCTCCTTGTGGTAGATCCACAGGTCGGCGAGAGAGCCCCCAAAGCCGGAGATGCCCGAGCGCCCGTGTCCGAAGGCCCTCGGGTGGGCGAACCATCCCAGCCATGACGCGATGTAGGTGAGGATCGCGGTGGGCACCATGAGGCCGAACGCCCACCAGATGTCGGCGAGTAGCGCGCCGCGGACGGGGTGGGGGTGGCCGGCACGCCAACGGCACGTGACCTCTCGGATGGCGACGAAGAGGCCGAGGCAGGCGAGCACGTAGATTCCGGACCATTTGACAGAGCTCGCGAGCCCGCACAGGATGCCGGCGGCGAGGAGCCAGGGGCGGTTTCCGGAGTTGGGGCCGATCGCGAAGCGCCGCCGCTCCCGCCTCGTCACGTAGGCGCGCAGGTCCGCCAGGCCTCGTCGGGGAGAGCCCACGTGCTCCCAATCGCGCAGTCGGCGCTCCAGGCGGGGGAGGGTGCTGCGCTGGTCCTTGACAACGCACAGGAAGGCGGCCAGCGCGAACATGGCGAGGAGGCCGTCGAGGATGGAGGTTCGGCTCATGACGATCGCCATGCCGTCGGTGGCCAGGAAGAGGCCCGCAAGCAGGGTTAGTGGCGGGGTGCGGAAGAGATTCTGGGCAATCCTGCACAGGAGAAAGACGGTGATGACGCCGCAGATCGCGGTAGTGATGCGCCAGCCGACGGGGTCGGCCTGTCCGAAAAGCTTCATGCCCAGGGCGATGATCCACTTGCCGGTGGGCGGGTGGACCGCGTAAGAGGCAACGGGGGATAGGCCGGAGACGTTGCCCGCGGCGAAGGAAGCGTCGTAGTTCTTGGGCCACGTGCCCTCGTAGCCGAGCGTGAGGAGCGACCATGCGTCCTTGACGTAGTAGGTCTCGTCGAAGACGAGCGTGCGCACGTTGTCGAGGCCGGGGAGTCGGATCAGCGCGGCGACTAGGGTCGCGATCGCCGTCGCCACCCAGCCGGCTGCCGGGGTGTGAAGGCGCAGGGCGAGTCGTTGGGGAGCACTCGTCGACGAGGCCGGGGTGGGTTCGTGGGGTAGGGGTGCCGAGGTTGTGGCGGCCGGCGAGGGGGCCTCGGGGGTTGGCGGAGCGGCGGGGGTGTCCCCGAGGTCGGTGCTCGCTGCGGTTGGGGCTCCCGGGTCGGTGCTCGGCGAGACTGGAGCTTCGGGGCCCTCGGGTGCGCCGTGGTGCGTGTTCGTTGTGTCCATCACTAGTGAGTTTAGCGGGCGTGGTCTCGGGGCGGGGAGTGCTCCGCACGTCCGGTCAAGACGGTTGGGAGAATGTGCAGACCGCCCGTGTTGAGAATCGTTCTTGTCTGATACTATTATTTTCGGGTACCCGAAAATATGTAGGAGTGACGATGATCCCCTCAGCCGCCCGCCGCGCGGTCATTGCCGTTCTCGGCCTTACTCTGGCGCCGCTCGCCGCCTGCGCGCCGACCTCCTCGGCCCACGGTCTCAAGGTCGTAGCCACGACCACGCAGATCTGCGATTACGTGACACAGATCGCCTCCGCCTCGTCCGACCTCTCCCTCGACAAGACGGACGCATCAGGCAAGCAGTCCCACGTCGGCGCCGCCCCCGAGAACGCTGCCCTGACCATGAGCCTGACGTGCCTGCTCGCCCCCAACGCCTCGGCCCACGAGCACGAGATGACCCCGTCCCAGACCACCGCCCTCGCTCAAGCCGACGTCATGGCCGTCTCCGGCGTCGACCTCGAGCACTTCCTGGACGACGCGGTCGCCTCCTCCGGCTTCCACGGGCGCATGGTCGTCACCTCCGGCGTCCTCACCGCCTCCGACGTCGACAACCCCGGTTCCTCCGACCCCGAGACTCCCTACACGATCGACCGCGGCTCCAAGCGAGTCGAGGTCGCCCCCTGGCCCTTCCCGCCGGAAAACGCCGGAGAGGAACCCGAGTTCCGCTTCGATCCGCACGTGTGGACCTCACCCAAGCGAGCCCGCGTCCAGGTGGAGAACCTGGGCGCCGGCCTGGCCGCCGCGGCCCCCGACGCCGCTTCCTCGATCAACGCGGCCACCGCCTCGTACCTGGAGGACCTGGACGCGCTCGACGAGTGGGCCGCCAGCGCGATCGATACCGTTCCCGAGGGACAGCGCGTCCTGTTCACCTCCCACGACGCCTTCGGCTACTTCTCGGCCGACTACGGGATCCGCTTCATCGGCGCCGCCCTGTCCGACTTCAACGACCAGCAAGACGCGACGGCCGACCACATTGCCTCCGCGGTGCAGGCCGTGAAGGACTCCGGAGCGGTCGCGCTCTTCGCCGAGAACTCGAACAACTCCAAGTCCATCGAAGCGATCGCGCGCGGCGCGGGCGTCACCCCGATCGTCGGCGACGACGCGCTGTACGGCGACTCGCTCGGCCCCGACGGCTCCGAGGGCGCGACCTACGTCGGCTCCATCATCCACAACATGCGCGCGGTGACACAGGCGTGGGGCGGAACCGTCCCTGCCCTGCCCGAGCGACTCCAGGACCAGTGATGGGCCACCTCGTCTCATTCAAGGACGCGGTGCTGGGTTATGGGAATACCCCGGCGCTGTCCGGCCTGACCCTCGACGTGGACGGGGGCCAGGCCCTCGCCCTTGTCGGCCCCAACGGCGGCGGGAAGACCACCCTGATGCGCGGCATCGTCGGCGGCTGCTCCGTCCTGTCCGGCAGCGTTGAGATCAGCGCCCGGCGCATCGGACTCGTACCGCAGAGCGCCGACCTGGACCTGACCTTCCCGGTCAGCGCCTCCGAAGTCGTCACCATGGGGCTCGTCGCCGAGGTCGGGTGGGGGAGGCGCATCGGCGCGGACATGCGCGCACGCGTGGGGGAGGCCCTCGAGCGGGTCAACCTCTCCGATCGCGCGTCGCGCCGATTCGGCACGCTCAGCGGCGGGCAGCGACAGCGCGTCCTCGTGGCGCGGGCCCTCGTCGCCCGGCCGGACCTGGTCATGATGGACGAGCCCTTCAACGGCCTCGACGCGCCCAGCCGCGACATCCTGACGCGGCTGATCGCCGAGCTGACCGCGGACGGCGTCGGCGTCGTCGTCTCCACGCACGACCTCTCGCTGGCGCGCGACGTGTGCTCGCGTGCCTGCGTGCTCGCCTCGCGCCTCGTCGCCCTCGGCAGCGTCGACGAGGCCCTTGCCCCCTCCGTCCTGGCGCGCGCCTACGGGGCGGGCGCGGACGAGGCGATTGCGGCACTGTCATGATCGCCCCCTTCCTGGCCCGCCCCATCATCGTCCTGGGGCTCCTCGCACTGGCGGTCGGACCCGCCTCGACGCTCGTGAACCTGCGCCGCGCCGAATTCAGCGCCGAGACGATGGTCCACGGCGTCTTTCCCGGAATCGTCGTGGGAATGGTGGTCGGCGGGCGAGAGGCCATCATCCCGGGTGGCGCGGTGTGCGCGGCGTTCGTCGCGGCCTCCCTGACGGCCGCCTCGCGGAGGCCGCGATCCTCCGAGGCGACCACGGCCGTGCTGCTCACCGCTTTCTTCTCCCTCGGCATCGTCATCTCCCTGCGCATCGGGGACATGTCCGGCCAGCTCGAATCCCTGATGTTCGGGCGCCTCCTTGACATCACCCCCTCGCGCATGTGGACCAGCGCCGCCGTGCTCCTGGTCGGCGCCGCGCTCCTGGCGCTCACGTGGCGCGCCCAGGTCGCCGTCGCCTTCGACCGCGAGGCCGCGCGCGTCGGCGGCATCCCGGTGACGTGGATCGACATCGCTTTCAATGCTGCGATCGGCGCGATCGTCGTCGCTGCCTCAACGGCGGTCGGAGTCCTCCTTGTCGTCGGCTACCTCATCGTTCCCGGCGCGTGTGGGCGCCTGCTCGCCCCGGGGACGCGCTCGATGGCCGTCATCGCGGCGCTGAGCGCTCTGGTCGGAGGCTGGGCGGGCTTCGGCGTCGCGTTGCTACGAACGCCCAGGCCCGTGTCCCCGCAGGCATCCGTGGCCCTCGGGGTACTCGCCTGTTTCGCGCTCGCGTGCGCGCTTCGGCAGCTGCGCGAGCGGCGCGCCGCCCGTGAAACACTGCGTGAAACAGGGGAATCCGGGGCCCGCAGCGCCGATCCGGCGCGCGAAACGGCGCGCGGCGCGCACGTCGCTGACGTGCTCACGTCGGGGGAGTCCTCGTGATCCTGAGCCTACTCGTCATACCCGCCGTGCACGTCACGCTGATCGGAGCCCTCAGCGGACTGGTCGGTGCCTTCGCCTACCTCGACCGGCGCATCTTCTTCGCCGAGTCCGTCACCCACGGCACCTTCCCGGGAGCCGTCCTCGGTGTTGTCGTGGCGGCCGCCCTCGGATACGGACACTCCGGCATGTCGGCCGCGCTCTACGTCGGCGCGTTCCTGGGCACCCTGCCCCTCGTCGCCCTCATGCGGCGCCTCGCCGCCGTTCCGGGCATCTCCAGCCAGGGAGCCGCAGGCATCGTCCTGACCGCGGGCTTTGCCGCCGGCTACTTCCTGGCAACCTGGTTCAAACCGCTGCCCCTCGCCGTCAGCTCCTTCCTGACCGGCTCCGTCATGACCGTCTCGCCCGCGGACGTCGCCTGGGCGGGCGCGGTCGCCGCCGCCGCGCTGGCCGTCGTCGTCACCGGGCACCGCCAGCTCCTGGCCCACTGCTTCGACCCGGCCGACCCCGGCGCCGCTCGAGGCGGGGCGCGCAGCGAGCGCATCATCCTGGGCCTCATCCTCGCCGCCGTCACCGTCGCCATCCCCGCCGTCGGCACCGTCTTGTCCATCGCCCTCATCGCCGCCCCCGCGGCAGCGCTCGCGCCCCTCGCGCGCAGCTCCAGGTCCTTCCTGGTCGCCTGCCCCCTGCTCGGCGCGTTCCTCGCCCTGGTGGGCCTCGCCATCGCTGTCCCCGCACGCCTGAGCGCCGGCGGTACTATCGCTCTCCTGTGCGCGGCCTGCGTCCTCGCTTCTCGCGTGCCCGCGTGGGTGCGCGCCCGAGGCGTTCGCGCGCGGCATGGCGGCCTTCACTGACTCGGCCCAGGCCTCGCGCCCTGTCTATCCCCGGGGAGGGGGCGAAGGGTTCGCTTGACGAGGGCGAGGAGAGTCCCGGCTCTTGGGCGAACCGACAGGTCCTGCACCTTCTCGGAGCGGGCTCCTTGCTCGTGCGAAACAGTTGTTGAGCAGCGCTATTGAAAATAGTTTCGCCGCGCAATTAGACTGTGGAAAGGTCATGTCTCGGTCCGTTCGCGTGGACCACCGTTCAGGAGGAGGCACCGTGAAGCGCCCGCCCACTCAGATCGTGGTTATCGACGACCACCGCGTCGTCGGTCTCGGCATCGAGGCTGCCTTCGAGGCGCAGGGCGCCGACGCGTCTATCACCTGGTCACCGACCGTGAGCGACGCCACGTGGGAGAAGGGGCAGGTAGCCGTCCTCGACCTGCGCCTCGCCGACAGCTCCACCCCGGGCGAGAACATCGCGGCCATCAACAGGCATGGGATTCCCGTGGTCATCTACACCTCCGGCGACGACCCGTACCTGTTGCGTCGCGCGATCGCCGGAGGAGCCCTGTCCATCGTCCGTAAGTCCGCGCCGACCGAGGAACTCGTCGAGGCCGTCCTTGCCGCAGCCGATGGGGTCACCATTCCGACGCCCGACTGGGCCGCCGCGCTGGACGCCGATGAGGACTTCGTCGCCGAACACCTCTCCGACCTTGAGGCGAGGATCCTCGCCCACTACGCGTCAGGGGCAAGCTCGGGTTCTGTCGCGAACGCGCTGAAAGTCTCCAAGAACACCGTCAACACCTACATCGCTCGAATCCGCGACAAATACAGGGAATCGGGGCGCCCCGCCGAGTCGCGCGTCGACCTCTTTCGGCGTGCGGCTGAAGACGGCCTCGTCAGCTACTTCGAATAATGCACCCGCGCGACCTTGGCCCCTACGCGCTGCAGCTGCGCCGCCTGCTCGTCCTGGCCTGCGTGCTTGCCGCGATCTGCATCACCCTGCTCAGTGGCCCCCAGCTGCTCCCGTCCTCGGCCTCGACGATCGATCTGGCGCAATGGGTCGTCTACTCTCCGAACCTGATCCTCCCTTTGGTCGCGGGAGCCTGCGCGGGCTTTGCGGCAGTGCGGTCGATAGCCACGCGCCGACGCGAGCACACGCCAGCGGATACTGCGTGGTTCCTGATTGTGCGCATCTACCTGGGGTGCTACCTGGCGCTCATCGTCGCGTGCGCCCTCCTACCCGCAGTGAACCTCTCATCCCCGGTGCCCCCGGTCTACTTTGAAGCGATCGTTTCCGACACGAACCCGATCCTGGCCCTGTACCCGCTGGCATCATTCATTTGCGTAGCCGTCCTACGCGGACGCGATACGGCGGTATACCTCACCGCGATCGCGCCTCTTCAGGTCCTTGCCATGATGGCAGCTGATCCGAGCATCAAGCTGTCCGACGCAATCATGGGTCCCATCTACTTCCTCCTCGTTGCGATGGTTAACGCGGGGATGCTTCACTGGACGCTGACCATCGCTTACGGACTCGACCGAACACAGCGCAGCGCCCGCGAGGCTGAGCGAGCGCTCGCTGTGGAACGGGCGAGGGGACACGCTCGGGCGCGCAGTAACGGGCTCATTCGCGACTACGTCCTAGCGGCGCTGATCCTCGCTATCACCCGAGGCGTCGACGAGGCCGAGGTGCGCGCTGCGGCCGACGCCGCCTTGAGCGCGCTGGTTCCCGCCCCGCCCTCGGATGGGACTGTCGACGCCGCGCAGGTCCGTGGCGCCCTCGCGGCACTCGTTGGTCCTCGCCGCCCTCACTGGACGTTCGAGTGCCGTCTGCCCAAGGACGGGTGGAACATCCCCGCACAGGTGGCATCCGCGCTCGCCGGGGCAACGCACGAGGCGCTGAACAACGTGCGCCTTCACGCGGGAGCGGATACCTCGGACCCAAGCGCGCCCGCGCGGTGCCGCGTCACGCTCACCGCCGGAGGGGACTTCGTGCGCGTGACGATCATCGACGCGGGACGGGGCTTCGACGCGACGCGCCTGTCCGAGGGGCGCCACGGTGTGCGCGAATCCATCGTCAAGCGGATGGAATCCGTTGGCGGACGAGCAACCCTGACTTCGCGCCCCGGCGGTGGGACGCGGGTGATCCTAGAGTGGATTGATCCCCACAAGCGGTGGCTCAGGCCGCGCGAGGCGATCCGTACCGCGTTGACGCGACGACAGCGAGGCGCCGGGGTCGGCGCGAAGGATCAGTCTCGCATCGCGTGGGACTCGCAGGTGCGCGCGGCCGCCGAGTCCCGTGGTGCGCGCGCGCTCGTGCTGGCGGGCATCGCCGTCCACGCCTGTATCCTCACGGTCGAGATCAGTCACGGCGCCTACACTCACGTGGCGCCGCCCGTCCTCGCGCTCGCACTGATAGCCGTAGCGGGAGCCTCGCTCGTGGCGCGGTGGGCCGATCGTGTGCCCCCGGCGGTGGTGACGTGGGGGAGCGCCGCCGCGATCGGGGCGGCCAACCTGCTGGTGCTTCCCCTGGTCAGGGGGCCCTCGCAGTGGCCAGGGTGGTCCGGGTGGTCGGCTGGTGCCTCCATGTTCCTGGCTGCCCTGCTCCTTGTTCGGCAGCGGCAGGCCGAGGCGATCGCGGGTTGTGCTGCCTTCGTGGCGGCCGTCGCCGCGTGGGTCGCGATCCAGGGCAGGACGCCGTTGCTGGTATTCACCTTCACTATCGGGCACATCCTCACCTTCATGTTGTGGTTCGGCCTCGTCGAGTGGTCTGGTAGCGCGACCTCATCGATCGAAAGGTCCCTCAAGGACGAGGGTCAGGCACGCCTGGAGAGAGAGCTACAGGTAGCCACCAATACGGCTATGGCGGTCGAACTTGCAGACGTGTCCGTTCGGGCGCGGGGAACCCTGCAGGCGATCCGGGATCGGGAACTGACGGACGGCCTCGTCATGGAGGCGCTCCTGTTGGAGGCTGAACTGCGCGATGAGATCCGCGCGCCTTACTTCACGGGGACCGAGGTCGTGGCGGCTGCGAGGCGCGCGCGGAGCCGAGGCGTCGAGGTTGTGCTGTTCGACGACCGCGGTGATGCTACCCGCGGTGGGAGCACAGAATACGAGGAGCGTTTGCGCACGCGCATCGTCGAGCGTGCCGTCGCTGCCCTCGACGAGGCCGGGGCTGGGCGTGTGGTTGTGCGCGCCTGTCCCGCGGGCAGACGGTGGGCCGCGACGATCCTCACCGATGCGGGGCTGGATGTTGTGGAGTCGAAGGCGGCATCGACGAGCGTCTGTTGAGTGGGGAAGCCTTGTTCCATCCCTGAAGTGCCACATAGTTACTATGTATAACTTATGATATTTGTGACACTGTGGGGTGTGGGTTGGGGCATACTGGAGGTGTCCTCTGATGGAGGGCGGTTCTTTCACATCACAACACAGGTATTAGGAGTCTGGCATGACGCGATGGAAGAAGGCGGTCAGTGTCGTAGCGGCCGTCATGGTTGTGGTCTCACTGACGGCGTGCTCTGGATCAACGAGGACCAAGGGGGGTGACACGACCTGTGGGGAGTATTTGACGATGTCCTCTGACGATCAATATGAGGCGGTCAAGGACCTCCTGTCGGAGAAGGGGAAGAATCCTTCAAAAGCCATGATTCAGCTGAGTGTCAGTTCAGCGAAGCTCTTTTGTGTGACGGCGGGTGACGATCAGTCCAAGATTCGCGAGATCAACGGATAGGCGGCGCGCGTTCCCGCTCAGTCACCTTGATGTGCGGACGAGTGAACGTGGCTGTGGGGGCCACCCAATGGGTGGCCCCCACGTATGTCGTGCCTCGTGCGTTGGCTACTTGTTGATATGGCGATCGAGCCAGGCTTTGAGATCCGGGTAAATCGACGGATTCTTCGACAGCGCCAACCACAGGTCAGGCCTCGTCCGAGCGATTTCCGCCTGGATCTCCCACGGCGTCGCCGGATCTATCGCGTCGGCGGCAGTGAAGCGGCTTCCCGGCGAGACTGCCGCGCGCGTCATGTCGATGTCATCGTCGTCGTAGGCGTCGGCCGAGGCCTGCTGAGGCTGAGCGATTTCAGGTGCCTGTTGGGGTGCCGAGACCTGCTGGGGTTCCGGGGCTTGCTGCAGGGTAGGTGCGGGCGAAGCGAGCGGGCCAACCGAGAACGGCTGATTGACCGGGGAGTCCTCGCTGGGGGAGGTGAGAGGGCCAATCGAGATCGGGCGGTTAAGCTCTTCGGCCGCGCGCTGGCGCGGTGCAGGGGCTTCCGGGGCCGGAGGCATCGACGGCGCAACCGCTGTCGGCGCGGGAGCCGACGCGGGTGCAGTCTCCGGCGTGGGCGGCATTGCTTGATTTATGGGGACAGCTGGTGCCGGGGTTGGCGACATCGCTGAACTCATCGGCATCGTCTGTGGGGCTTGCGCGGTTGCTGCCAACGCCTGCTCGATCCACGTCTGGTAGGCCTGCGCTTCTTGAGCGTTGGTGGCGGGCGGGCGCTTCCACGGTTCTGGGTCCTGGGCTGCGAGGGGGTCGGGCAGAGCCGGAGGGCCGAAGAAATCCAAGGCCAGAACCGCTACCAAACCAACAACGATGAACAGCGACGGAAGGAGCCTGTGATCCTCGTCGGCCAGCAGGAAAAACCACGGCAGGCCGATGGCGAGCACCGCCAGTGCGATGAAGTGTGGGGTGGTGTGTTTCATTTCCACTTCACCTTTCCTTGTTCACTGATGATCTCGCAGTACGGGTCACATGCCCTCATCGCCCTGATGACGCGCCGTTCCAGATTTGCTAGGCTCCTGGCCTCGGGCACCAGACCGTTCACCTGCAATGCTTGGACGATGCTCCACAGGAGCTGCGTGCCTTCTTTGTCGGTGAGCAGCGTCGCAGACCACTGCGTGAAGGTCAGGCGGCCCTTCGATTGGAAAACGAGACCGGCGGGATCGTCCGAGCGCAATTTGAAGACGCTGGCGGGCCACCACAGTGGGGGCTTTTCGCTTGCCGGAACGTCGATTGCCTCCCACACAGCCTCAAGGAGGTCGCCAGCAGACACTGATTTCGGTGTAATGAGGTGCGTTCTGCCCACAGCGCCCTCGCCCTCACGGTGCGTTTTTCGGAAAACCAGCTGGGTGATCTTCGCGGAGATTTCCTGACGCAGCCGTATCCACCCGTAATAGAGGAAGCCGCAAGCGATGAGAATGATGATTGCTATCGCCGTGGTCATGATGTGTTCTCCTAGTTGGCGATGAGTGCCTTGATCAATGAATTGAGCCGCGAGCGTTCCGTTGAGGAGAACAGGGTCTTCTCGACGACCAGGCCCTCGCCTTCGCGGCGCACAGCCTGCACCGTGTCAGTGATCTGGATGCCGCGAGAGACCTCTCCCTTGGAATCGAGAACGACGAAACCGGAGGCGTCGGTGCCCAGCGACTCGTCGAGGAAAGTCGCACACGTCGACTCGAGAACATCGGTCAGTGCGTCAGACGTGACGTGGTCGATGCGATGAATGCCCATGGGCATGCGCAGGTCGCTGAGCCACGTTTCGCTGTCGTTGGTCAGCGCGAAGAGCTGGAGATCGGGAATCGCCAGATCGCCGTCGGTGGTGATGTACAGGGTGGCGATCGTGCGCGTCGCGCTACCGTAACTCGCGATGAGTTCGAGGTCGGGGTGGGGGCCTTCCTCTGTCGCTAGTCCGCGGACGAGGAGGGAACGGATTCCCCGCTTGTCCGCCTCGTCGCGCGACTCTGCAGGAACCGTCATGAGCGGCCAGTGCCAGCCGTCCTCGATCCTGCCGATGGTTACCAGTTCGTCGTCAGTAAGAAGTATTGTCATTACTTGTACCTTCTGTGTGTAGTGCCAATAGCGTTGGCAAGAATGTTCCAAGCGCCTTTGACATACTGGAATTTCCTTCCAATGGAGTCGCTCTTTCGTTGCTCTCCGCTGGACTCAACCAGCGCATCCCATACGGTGACGCCTTTTGGCCAAGGACCGCTCATCTTCACGCGTGCGGCCTCCTCGCCGACGGCTTTCGACCACTTTATTGCTTTGGCGGTCCACTTGATTGGCTTCGGCGCCCGTTTGGTATACTTCTCTAACAGTCTCACTGAGGTTGATAGCTTCTCGTAGTTGTCCCTACCTTTCATAACCTCGTAAAGTCCCTTCATGTCTTTGATTGGTCCTACGTTTCCTGCCTTTGCGAGAACGTCCTTGAGAACATTCCCACTTGTATTCTTAGGAACAATCGAACCGGGGCTCGGCGAGCTTGGTGACGCATTGTGGGTGCCTCCGCTGATGTTCCCTGTGGAGGGGCCACTTCCCGAGGAGCCTGCGCCCGCTGCTGATGCCAGTTCTTGCTCGTTGGCATTGCGGGTTAGCGCGTCCGCGCTCTTTCTTAGTTGCTCGACAACTTGCTTGATCTTTGGTGCGAGGTCGGACTGCCACTGGTTTCGGAAGGTGTCTGCGTCGGATCCTTTCCACGCGCTCGTGCCAACCTGCCGAGACACGCTTTGAGCGATCGAAGATTCCAGGTATTCCGCCTTCTGACGGAATGTTTGCGCTGCCTTGCGTAGCTGCTCAACGTCTGCGCCGACCGCTGCCATGGCGAGTCCTTTCGTGAGAGGGATGAAGAATGAACTGGGACCGGGGGGTGTGCTCACGAGCGCGAGAACACCCCCCGACGGGCTGAGGATACGGCTGCTACTTCAGCCGATCAGCCTTGGGGCGAAGGAAGCCCTGGATCGCGCTGCGTTCGGTCGCGCCGAGCGCCCGGAGCTTCGCGGGTGTTTGCTTGAAGCCGTCCTGCTCCATGACCGTGATTGAACCGTCAGCGCCGACCGCGTTGACGACTGCGATGTGCCCGTAGGGATTCGAGCGGTACCCTCCGATGCAGACGATGTCACCGACCTGGGGGCCCCCGCTGGGCGCAACCTTCGTAAAGTACTGCTCACCCGTGTTACCGAAGATATCTTTTGCATTGCCCCCGCCGAGCGCGGAGTGGGCGGGGACGCCGAAGATGTCGGTGGTGTACTGGTTGGCCAGATCGACGCACTGGTAGCCGTAAGCACCGTCGTAGTCCACCTTCTGGCCCAGGCGCTGCTGGCGGAAACTCTCGAAGTGGGCGCTGGTCGAGGAGGATCCTTGCGAAGGCTGTGCGCCGTTGGGCGCGGGCGTGGGAGTCTCCCCCCCTCCCGACGAGCTTGGGGGGCAGATTCTAGGGGTGGTTGCAACACGTGTTATGCCCTGAGCAGCAGTTCGAGG
>ERZ773099.2056-NODE-2056-length-14244-cov-2.836423_pt1 | contig 14244 bp, 11 predicted proteins | sample MGYA00511120_ERZ773099 | MGnify/ENA primary metagenome ERZ773099 (study PRJEB29015, sample SAMEA2738012) | human oral metagenome | biome: human oral; feature: human-associated habitat; material: dental | place: China | collected 2104 ... | reverse complement strand
CACGGCAATGTCGTGAAAGACGAGCCAAGCCAGCAGAACGAGCAGTACAACGTACAGCCAGCGCACAACCTTGTCCACCGAACCGATACGCTCGAGCCACATGACCATCTGCGCGCCCACTTCCACGCCGATGACCGTACCTACCAGCATCACCAAGCCCAGCGCATAGTCAACGTTGCCGAACTTGCCGTGTCGCATGGTGGAAATGAGCGATTTGCCGGCCATCTGCGCAACGTCGGTGCCGATGGCAAAAGCCATGGGGAAGCCGAGAATGTTCAGGCCGGGGGTCACCATCCATGCGCCGCCCAAGCCGAAAAAGCCGCCGATAATGCCCACACCCAGCCCGAGAATGATGAGTCCCGGCCAGAAAATATACACGCCGGAAATGGGCATCAACATATACAACCAATCCATACTGTGCCTCCTTCCGGTTATTTTTCAGCCAGTTCGCGGTGTTCGAGGTCAATGCCGATATTCTTCATGACCACGTCTGCCAGCCAGCCAAGGAGGCAGCCCATGATGGGAACAATGATCATGGTCAGAATGGCGAAAAAGAAATGGCTTTCATTATACATTTCCGCCCACCAGTACAGAATGCCGTCCAGTTTGCGCGTGTCGGCCACGATGGTCACGGGAGCCGCCTTGCCCCCCGCAGCCAGCGCCGCCCCGGGCAGCGCCGCAACCATGAGCGCGCAACCCGCAAGCCATGTCCAAAGCTTGCGCATCTTCTTCATGATATCCTCCGTTGTTGCATCCTCGAAACTTTCCGGCACGGGTATCCCCACAACCGGAGCGCGTAATGCGCGGTCCACGACCTCGTGAAGTTTGTAGCAAGCACCATGCCAAAATGTTTTTTTCGTGAAAGCTCCCTTCCAAAACCTGTTTTTTCCGGAAAAAGCGCTTGCTCTCCCCGGCGCCCTGGCATATACTTCGCGAATATTGCGCCTTTTTGCACAAAAAGGAGCGGACATGCGCTTTCACCGCACCCTGCCCCAAGGCAGCACACTGGAAATCACAAGTTTTTTTCTGAACCGCAGTCTGACCAGCCGCATGCTCATTCTGGGCCTGCCGCTTCTGGCTGCGGTTTTGCTGCTCATTTTTCTCAGCATGGGCAGCGGCACCGGCAGCATCACACAGCGCGCAATATCGCGCAACATCCAGATCCAGACACAAGCCACGGGGCTTGCACTGGAGCAATCTCTCATGGAAGCGCGCAACCAGCTGCTCATTCTGGCTGCCGGCTCCATGGAACAGCAGGAAATGGCCCAGCGCCTCAAAATCCGCATCCAGGCAGAAGGATTGCGCTACCGGGAAATCGCCTTTGCGGGACTCACCCCCCAGAGCAGCTATCTCCTGCTCAATCTTGACGGTGAAGTGGTCAGCGTGCCCTGGCACATCGCGCAAACAAGCTCCTCAAGCCCTTTTCAAAGCATGGGCGAGCAGCACATCCCCGCTGGCAGTGTAAGCGCAAGCCAGCCGGTGGAAGTTGGCTATTCCCTGCTGCCTGTGCGCAACACGCTGCACAATGTGCTTTTTTCCGTCATCCGCTTCATCACGCCCGTGCATGACGGCGAAGGGAAGTTTCAGGGCTATCTGCTCCTGTCTGTTGATCTCAGCGAGCCGCGCGACATCATGTCGCGCTACACCACCCCCGATGCTTCCTTTACCGCGGATGAAACCTCCACACGTGTGCGCAGTGTTTTTTTTGACCGGGAAGGCTGGATGCTCTTTCAATCGGAAGAGCATGACGAAACCCTGCCGCACCGGAGGTTGAGCACAGAGATCGCGCGCATCGGCTTTACCGGCAATTTCGGGCGGCCCGGTTTTGCCATGGCTTTCCGGCCCGGGCCGGAATACCTCGGCTATTGGGATATGGTGGCCAATGTGCAGCAGGGCCGCTCCGGGCAGCAGATGATCCAGGGGGGAAAAACCGCCTGGGGCGACGGGCAGACGCGGGTTGAGCAGATCAGCTATGCGCCGGTGGTCTTTCGGCCCGACTCCCACAGCCCTCCCGTCATTTTTGGCGGGCTGGCCCTGCTCGACACGGGTTTTGCCGCAACCCGCACCGGTGTGCGGCTGTTGAGCTTTTTCGCCATGGCCTTTGCGGGGGGCATGATCCTTCTGGGGGCAAGCCTCTGGTGGTTGGCCCGGCAGATGGGAAAATCCCTTGTGGACATGGCGGACGAACTGCAACGGCGCAACGAGCAGAACAGAACCGACCCCCTGCTCCTGCCGCGCCTGCCTGTGGAAATGGAAGCCGTCAAGGGCGGAATCAACACCCTTTTGCAGCGGCTCCACAGCGCCACGGCCCGGCACCATGACCGGCAGGCGGAGGTCGATGCCCAGTGGCAGAGAGAGCCTGCGACCGACCTGCCCCATCCGGAAGATCTGCCGGTCAGCGGCCTGGTGGGAACATCGTCCCCTGTGCTCGCACTCTGCGAGCAGGTGCGCAGGGCAGCGCAGGTCATGGCAGACGTGCTGATTGTGGGCGAAACCGGCACCGGCAAGGAGCTGGTGTCCGAAGCCATTCACCGCCTGAGCGCCCGCGCTGATGGCCCCTTTATCACCATCAACTGCGGCGCGCTTGACGAAAACCTGCTCATGGATACTCTTTTCGGGCACGTCAAGGGGGCCTTTACCGAAGCCAAGGCCGCACGCAAGGGAGCCTTTCTGGCCGCCGAGGGCGGAACCCTCATGCTGGACGAGGTGGGCAACGCCGCGCCCAAGGTGCAGCAGGCCCTGCTCAGGGCACTGTCTACCCGGCACATCCGCCCCCTGGGCAGCGATCATGAAGTGCCTTTTGACACCCGCATCATTGCGGCAACCAATGCCGCCCTGCTGGAAGGCGCGGTACAAGGCTCCTTTCGTGAGGATCTCTATTACCGGCTGGCGGTCATCACCCTCTACACGCCCCCCCTGCGGGAGCGCAAGACGGACATCCCCGCGCTGGCAGTGCACTTTCTGCACCAGGCGTCGCTGTCCGCCAGCAGCGGAGGCGACAGCGTGGACGCCCCCCGGCAGCCGGAATCTCGCGTGCGGGCAGGCATGCCCGGCATCAGCCGTGGCGCGCTGGGCAAGCTCATGGGGCACCACTGGCCGGGCAATGTGCGCGAATTGAAGAACACCCTGACCAGAGCACTGACCTTCTGCGATGGGAAGATGCTCTATGCGGAAGACATTCAACTGGGGCAAGAAGTTCCACCACAGGAACCGCTGCCCCCTCCCCGGATGCCGCAGGAAAATGCCCCGCAGACAGGCAATCCCCCGCCTTCCGCCGCCGGAGAGGCCGCACTGCCGGAAACGGAAGAGGCTGCTCCCCCGTCTGCTCCCCAGCCGTCTGGCCTGCCCCATGACCCGGAAGCCGTGCCCGCTCTGGCCCACAGCGCCAACCGCCGCATCCGGGAGCTCTGGCCGCATATCGCGGCCAGAGGCAGCGTGAGCCGTCAGGAATATCAGGAAATGGCGGGAGAGGACATTTCTGTGCGCACCGCCCAGTATGACCTGCAAACATTTGTGAAGCTGGGCCTTCTGCGCAAGGAAGGACGCGGCCCGGCCATGCGCTATACAGTGTATGAAGGAAGGCGGACATGGGCTCAAAACTGAAAAAATTTCTGGGCATTGCCCCGCGCGTGACCCGCGAACAGGCGCTGGATGCCTTTCACAAGCGGTATGCTTCATTCCGGGAGTTGCTCCAGTCCAACGCGCGCATGGCCGATATCATGGCCGGGCTGGAAGCTGTCCAGTCCGGAGAGCGGCACAAGGACGTCCGCGAAATACGCAAGGAAGCGCGCCGGGCCATTTTTCGCTGCGAGCGCATGGCGGCGGCCCTCGACGAAATGTCCGGCGGCAAATACACCGCCTTGAGCACGGCCGTGCAGAACATTGCCGCGCGCATCGAGCACGAACTGGAGCAGCGCGCCCGCGGCGACATTACCGAGCTCACTCTGCCCTTGGACGAGGTGGATGCCAGCCTGGACTACAGCGTTGGCGGAAAAAACGCCAATCTCGGTGAATTGCGCAATGTGCTGGACCTGCCGGTTCCGCGGGGCTTTGCCATCACCATCCGGGCGGGCAATATTTTTCTGCTGCGCACCCCGGGCCTGTTCAAAAGCATTTATGCCCAGTTGCGCTCGGTGGATGCGGAAAACCCTTCCAGTATCCACGAGGCCTCCCGCAGGCTGGAAGAACTGATTCTGGACGCGCCCGTGCCCGAAACCGTGGCCCGCGCCCTTTTTGCCGAATGGGACGCGACCTTCGGCGATGATAAAGGCGTGGTGACGGCCCTGCGCTCCAGCGCCATCGCGGAAGACGGCGTGCAGTCCTTTGCCGGTCAGTACCACAGCATTCTCGGCGTCACCCGCGATGACCTGCTGCTGGCTTTCAAAAAAGTGGTGTCCAGCCTGTTTTCCTCCCGCGCCCTGACCTACAGGGCCGCGCACGGCTATGCGCTGGACGCCACGGGCATGGGCCTGTGCTGTCTGGAAATGGTGCGCGCCAAGGCGGCAGGGGTAGCCTTTTCGCGCCACCCGGTGGATCTGCGCTCCAATGATGTGGTGGTCAACGGCCTCTGGGGCTTGGGCGAAATGGTGGTGGACGGTTCGGGCACGCCGGATCAGTGGCAGGTATCCCGGGCAACCAACAGGATCACCAAGACAACGCTGGCCCTCAAGACAACGCATCTGCGCCTGAACCGCACTGCGGACGGTCATGTGGAAAGCGTGCTTGAACCGGTTCCCGAAGACCTGCGCAAGGTCCCCTGCCTGAGCGATGCACAGGCCCGCTATCTGGCATCGGTGGTGCTGGATGTGGAGCGTCACTACCAATACCCCCAGGATATGGAATGGGCCATAGACGAGGAAGATCAGATCATGCTGCTCCAGACGCGCCCCATGGGGCTGGACAGCACGTCCGATGCGCAGTCCGCTCCGGTTTTGAGGCATCTGCGCCCGGTGCTTGCCGGGGCTGATGTGGCAGCCAGAGGCGTTGGCTGCGGCCCCGTGGTGCCGGTGGGGCACGGGGAAGACATGACCCACTTTCCTGAAGGCGGGGTCATGCTGCTCCGCCATTCCTGCTCCACGGCCATGGCCGCCATGCGGAGAGCCGCGGCCATTGTGGCGGAAACAGGCAGCCTTACCGGCCATATGGCTTCCCTCTGCCGCGAGTTCGGCGTGCCCACGCTCATGAACCTGCCGGGCGCGACCAGCGTGCTGCAAGCCGATCAGGTGGTTACCGTGGACGCCCTCTCGGGCAGGATTTTTGACGGGGAAGTGCCGGAACTGCTCTCCCTGCGCCTGAAACGCCCCCAACCCAGAGTGGACAATCCCGCTCTTGCTTTGCTGCGCCGGATCGCCCCCTACATCCTGCCCCTGCACCTTGTGGACCCGCGAGCGGAGACCTTCACTCCCGAACACTGCACCTCCCTGCACGATGTCATGCGCTATGCCCATGAGATGAGCTACAGCCAGATGTTCCAGATTTCCGACAGCGTGTCGGAGCGCAGCGCCGGTGTGGCCTGCCGCCTGGTTGCCCCCATTCCTCTGGATCTGCATGTCATTGATCTGGGCGGAGGTCTGCGCGAGGCAAAAAGCACCAGCGCCACACCGGAAGACGTGACCAGCCGTCCGTTGCAGCATGTGCTGGAAGGCATGCTCAATCCGGCAGTGCAGGCCCACGGCCCGCGCCCGGTGAATATGCGTGGTTTTTTGTCCGTCATGGGGCAGAGCGTCATTGGTGGAAATCAGGAGGGATGTTCCCGCTTTGGTCAGCGCAGTTACGCCATTGTGTCCGACCGCTATCTCAATTTTTCGTCACGCGTGGGCTACCACTACGCCATTCTGGACACATGGTGCGGCGACACACTGAGCAAAAACTATATCCGCTTCGAGTTTGCGGGGGGCGCTGCGGCCAATGCCCAACGCGCCCGCCGTGTGCGCTGCATTGCGCTGATTCTGACGGAGCTCGGCTTTACCACGGAGGTCACAGGTGATAGAGTCCGCGCGCGGTATCAGAAATACCCCCGGCACGAACTGTGCGCGCGGCTGGATCAGTTGGGCCGACTGCTGATCATGACCCGCCAGATGGACATGCTTATGGTGGACGAAGCCGCCGTGCAGACCTATGCGGAAAACTTTCTCAACGGCGAATACCACTGACGGGCCGCCCGAAGAACGGAATTTCCATGCCTCCGACCTTTCCTTCCGGGCAAGGCTCCCTGCCCGGCGGCACGCCGCCCCCCCCGCAGACCCTCCTGAGCCGGGATTTTCTGCTTCTTTTCTGCATCACCATGTTCTGCAACAGTTTCATCGCTGTTTTCTACTGCTTTGAGCAATGGCTGGAAGAGATCTCCATCAGCCCTGACTGGCGCGGCGTGCTGCTGTCTTCCATGTTTGCCATGGTGCTTGTCTTCCGGCCTCTGGCCAGCTTCTTTCTCTTGCGACGCAGCAAGCTGGCGCCCATGTATCTGGCGGTCATCGTGTCCAGTTGCGTCATGCTGGCCTACAACCATGTCAGCGGCCCTCATGCCATTGCCCTGATCCTTGCCCTGCGCATGGTGCAGGGCATTGCGCTGGCTGTTTTTTCCAGTTGCACCACATCCCTGCTGGTGGGCTGCATCCCCAGGGGGCAGAGCGCGCGCGGCTTTGCCATCTTTTCCCTGACGCTGCTTCTGCCCTACTCTGTCATCCCCGCAGTGGCGGAGCAAATACTGCCCGTGCTGGGGGGCGAGCCGCATCTTTTTTCCGTAACGTCCCTGCTGGGCATCCCTTCCCTGCTCATGCTCATTCCTCTGGCGCCGCGGCTGCGCAGACCGGAACTGACGCCGCCGGACGGAGGAGGAATTTCCGACAAAAGCCTTCTCTGGTCCGTGAGTCATTCCGGCCTGTTTTTCATCTATCTTGGCTGCCTGACCTTCAGTTCCATGACCATTCTGGCAATTTTCTTCATGAAGGGGCTGTGCACCGTCACCGGGGGCAATCCCGCCTGGTTCTTCAGCCTGTATACCCTGACCATCATTCTGGTCCGGCTTGCGGGCAGCCACAGGCTCGACTCCCTGCCGCGCTACCCGGTGACGCTGGCCTGTTGCGCCGCCCTGAGCAGCGTCATGCTGGGTCTGGCCTGGGGGCCGCTCTGGGCTTTTGTACCCCTGACCCTTGTGTACGGCCTGGGGCTGGGCCTGCTCTACCCCCTGCTGGCCGCCTTTGTGTATGACCGCTCCACACCGGACACACGCTCCATCAACTCCAATGTCATGATGTCCACCTTTGACGCCAGCGGCATGCTGGCCCCGCTTGTGGGCGGGCTTATTGTCAACGCGGGTTTCGGCTACAGGGGGGTGTTTGTGGCTACAGCTCTGGCTGTGGCGCTCTGCGGCTGCTTTGTGCTGCTGGATCGGCTACGGAACCATGCGCGACAGAAGGCAAACCGCCTGGCCGACGGATAACATCTCTCACTCGCACACACTGCAAGCGCAGCACTTCTGAACCGCCTGCACGGCGTGCGGGGATGAGTGCTGGCCTAAGCGTGGATACGAAAAAATAGCTGTCGTGATTGTCGAGGCGTTTTTTGAACTCCATCAGGCGCAGGCTTGAGCTTTCCTGACTGGCTGGCGAAAAAATGTACTTTTCCGGCAGTGGGCGGAAAAAGGCGTATTTTATGTATTATTTGAGGAGGATGTTATGCAGTTGACTCAAGGTGCTCTGGGCATGCTGCTGGGCGCGACCCTGCTTGACGGTACGGCTTTGGCCGATGATTTTGACGTTCCGACTGGTGCTGAGAATACGATTAAGGTTCATCGGCCCTGCGCGGCAGGCTTCCTCCGCACCACACACAGCCAGAGGTCACAGCCCCAAGGCCGCGCAGAGAGTCTGCACCCGGTGCGTGTATTCATGGGCGGAGCGCAAATGCTCCCGCCACGCCATGCGCAACTGGCGCGCCTGCTCCGGACGCGATTCAAGCCAGGCCAAGCGCGGCAAAAAGTCTTCCGGCCCGTTCAGGCATATTGGCTCCGTCAAATCGTGCGGGAATATCTCCAACCCCGGCGTTGCATCGCTGAGCAGCAGACCGCCGCAGGCCCACACGTCAAAATGGCGCTGGCTCAGGCTGTGGGGCAAAAGCAGACTGGTGACATTGAGCACAGCCGCCGCGCGAGCGTACACCTGTGGCAGAGAGCCGTAATAGTCCACCGGAGGCAGTATTTCCACACCGGGCAGCATGCTCCGCCAGCCCATGTCGCCCAGCAGGCGTACCCCCCCCTCCTGCCCCACGCCGGACGCCAGAAGCCAGCGCAGGCGATTGTCGCGCGAGCAGTCCTCCGCCCCCAGCCCGGCCTGCCGGATGCGCGCGCCGGGCCACAGGGAAAGATTCAGCCTGTCACGCCACCAGAAAAAATGGGGCCCCCCGGACGGCCCCCGGCTGGCATGCAGAACATGGCGGGCCTGATCCGCAATATCCTGCGGCACGCGGGCTGCCGCGAAAAAACGCTCCCGGCCGGGAAAGGCCGAACGCCCGACAAACAGGGGAGTCTTTGTGAACGCGAAAAGTCTCGAAGAATCCGCACTTCCGCCGCCCCACATGTGGGGCGCCACGGCCAGCGGCAGGTGAAAAACCCTGGTTGCGCCCTGTTCCCGCAGTCCGGGCAGAAAGGCGGCGTCCGTCACAAAAAGGCAGGCTTCGCGCCACCAGGGCAAACGCACGCCCGACAGTACATGCCAGGGATTGTCCACAAACCAGAGAGCCACAGGCACACCGAGCGCCCGGCAAAGGCCAAAGATCCGCCCTTCGGCGTCAATCCCGCGCAGGTTGACAGAGAGCAGCAGTTCCGGCCTGTTTTCGGCCAAAATCTTTTGCCAGCCCGCCACAAAAGCCTCGTCCTGCCCGCCTGCTCCCTCCGGCGGCCGGGGAAGATCCTCCAGTACACGGGCAAAGCCGCAAGCGCGCAGAGCTGAACGCAATTCCTGATGCAGAAGCTGCCGCTCCGATCCGGGCAAAAGCACGGCGCGGGGCCGCACGCGCCCCCCTTGCGGCACGGGGGCAATCCGCTCTGCATCCATCCGCCCCAGCAACGGCCCCCAGAAATCGGGATCAAGACGCAGGCCGGGACGATACATGCAGCACCGGCAAACGGCAGCCAGTTCCACTGCGCGCTGTGGCGACACCTCCTGCCAGGAGGCAGGCGGGCAAAACACGTCTTTCCGGTGCTCCGCCAAGGCCGCGCGTATACGCCCGGACTCCAGCCAGAACACGGCAGACGCCCCTTCCAGGCAGGGTAGTGCGCGCGGATCTCCGGGGCCGAGGCCCAGCAAGAGCACATCAGCCCCCTGCCCCCGACATGACCATGCTTCGGGCGTATCCGGCAGGCTCAGGACGTTCCCCGCAAAATCGGGCAGGCTGACGCACCGTGGCGGGCGGGAAGGCGGAAAAGCAGGATTTTTCATAGGGGCCGCCACACGGGCAAAAAAATGAAGGGCATGCCCGCACGTCGTACGCCGCAGTCATGCGCGCAAAACATATCCAGTCCCAAAATGCGGGTCAATGCGGAAATTCGCACGAACACGGCCCGCGCCCACTTGGCGAGCGGATAAAAATGGACTATGTTTTTCAGCTCCGCAGGGCATTGCCCATAGCGGCGCGCAAACCCGGACAGCAAGCACGCTTCATGAAGCAGTACCGCGACCACTATTTTCTCAAGGCAAAACGGGAGAACTACCCCGCGCGCTCGGTCTACAAGCTCAAGGAGCTTGACGCCAAGTTCCGCCTGTTGCGCAAGGGGCAAAAAGTGCTTGACCTTGGAGCCGCTCCCGGCTCCTGGTCGCTGGACGCCGCGGAAAAAGTCGGACCACACGGGCTTGTGCTGGCCTGCGACCTTCAGGCGGTGGACACAGCTTTTCCACCGCAGGTCGTTTTCATGCAAGAGGATGTCTTCAACCGCTCCGCGGACTTTGAGGCCCGGCTGGATGAGTTCGGCCCCTTTGACGCTGTGCTGAGCGATATGGCCCCCCGTACCACGGGCATACGCTGCACGGATCAGGCCCGCTCGCTGGAACTGGCCGAAGAGGCTCTGGCCGTGGCCTGCCTGCGCCTCAAAAAGGGGGGCAACTTTGTGGTCAAAATATTTATGGGGCCGGACGTGCAAAATCTGCTGACCGCCATGCGCAAAATGTTCGCCTCGGTCACGTCCTTCAAACCCAAAAGCTCGCGCGCCGAAAGCAGGGAGACATTCCTTGTGGGGCTCGATTTCCAGAAAAGCACTCCGGACTGATCGGCGGCAGCCCCCGTTTGGCGTGGCGGACGCAATCACATTTTTTTCAACGGCATCAATTTTCGGGGAGGTTCTGTCTATGGCAGGTCACAGCAAATGGGCAAATATCCAGCACCGCAAAGGGCGGCAGGACGCCAAGCGCGGCAAGGCGTTCACCAAAGCCGCCAAAGAAATCATCATCGCGGCCAAGGCAGGCGGCGACCCCACTGGCAATCCACGCCTGCGGGCGGCCATTGCCGCAGCCAAGACGGTCAACCTGCCCAAGGACAAGATTGACGCGGCCATCCGCAAGGGCACGGGAGAAGACGCAGGCGGAGATCTGACCGAAAGCTTTTATGAGGGCTACGGCCCCGGCGGCATTGCCATCATGGTGGAAGTGGCCACGGACAACAAGAACCGCACCGTGGCAGAGGTGCGTCATCTCTTTTCCAAGCACGGCGGGAGCATGGGCGAAAACGGCAGCGTGGGCTGGATGTTTGAGCGCAAGGGCGTGATCAGCGTGGACAAGGCCGCCTATGCCGAAGACAGAATCATGGAAGCCGCACTGGACGCCGGTGCGGAAGATGTACTGGACGAAGGTGATACCTGGGTCATCCATACGGCCATGACAGACTTTACCACCGTGCGCGATGCGCTGGAGGCAGCCGATATCGTCATGCAGGAGGCGGTTCTGGCGCAGGTGCCCCAAAACCTGACGGCGGTGGATGCCGATACGGGGCAAAAGGTGCTGCGCCTCATGGACGCTCTGGACGACAATGACGACGTGCAGAATGTTTATGCCAATGTCGACTTTCCCGACGACATGCCCGCAGGCTGACATGCTGCCGGAAAATATTCATGATTCCGGCGGCGGAAACACCCAGCCCTGGGATATCGAGTTTCGCGCCCTGAGCGCGGGCTACGGCACGCATACAGTGCTGAACGACATCTCCGCCATTTTGCCCGGCGGCAAGATTACCGTCATCCTCGGCGGTTCCGGTTGCGGCAAGTCCACCCTGCTGCGTCACATCATCGGCCTGACGCGCCCCCTGGCGGGCACGCTCCTGCTGGGCGGCGCCGATATCTTTTCTCTGGGCAAAACCGGGTTCCGACGCCTGCGCCGCAGAATGGGCGTACTGTTTCAGGACGGAGCCCTGCTCGGCTCCCTGAGCGTGGTGCAAAACGTGGCCCTGCCCCTCAGCGAGCATCTGCGCCTGCCCAAAAACCTTGTGCGCGAAGCCGGGCTTCGGGCCCTGCGCATGGTGGGGCTGGAAGAATTCGCCGACTTCTATCCCAACCAGCTTTCAGGCGGCATGCGCAAGCGCGCGGGACTGGCACGCGCTATTGTGGCCGAACCGCGCGTTCTTTTGTGCGACGAGCCCACATCCGGGCTGGACCCTGTGACCGCCGCGCGCATGGACGCCCTGCTGCTCTCCATGAGCAGGCGGTATGCCTCCATGACAACCGTGGTGGTCAGTCACGATCTTGCCAGCCTGCGCACCATTGCGGATCATGTGCTGGTACTGGGCGAGGGTCGCGCCCTGTTTTGCGGAAAACCCGCGGAACTGGAAGCCAGCACCGATCCCTACCTGCGACAATTTTTGCAGCGCGAAGCCGGAGAAGTGGAGAACGGCGGCTGGACGCCCCAGGCACCTGCCGTCACGGCGGCACTGGAGCACTGGCTGCAACGCTGACTTCCTGCGTGCGAACAGAACAGGGCCAACAGCTTGAAATTTTTCTGCGGCATACATATACTTGACAGGCCTGTCCGTAGGCGCAAAGGAGCCGGCACATTATGAACAGCATCCGCGAAACGGCCGTGGGCCTCTTTGTTCTTCTGGGCCTTGCCTGTGTCGCCTACATGACGGTGAAGCTCGGAAAGATGGAGGTCTTCGGCGACCGCGGCTTCGAGCTTTCCGCCTATTTCGACTCTGTTTCCGGCCTGCGGGTGGGCGCTGATGTGGAGATGGCGGGGGTTCCTGTGGGGCGGGTGGTGAGCATCCGCCTTGATCCCGACCCCGTGCGCAATCAGGCTGTGGTGCGCATCCGCCTGCATGAAGACCCGAAGCTTTCCGACGACAGCATGGCTTCTGTCCGCACCAGCGGCCTTATTGGCGACAAATATATCGATCTCTCGCGCGGCGGATCGGACAGAATCCTGGCAGCAGGGGATGTGATCACCGAAACCGAGTCCGCCGTAGACTTGGGAACTTTGATCGGCAAGTACGCCTTTGGAGGTGTCAAATAAATGCGCCGCTCCCTTTTGCCCCTCGCCGGACTGGCATTGGCCCTGGCCTTGGTGTTGCTCTCCCTGCCCGCTGCGGCCGCATCCCCGGCCAGACAGGCTCTGGAAACTTCCATTTCGCGCATTCTCGCGGCGATCAAGAACCCGGACTACGTCAACCCTGTGACCCGCGCCCCCCTGCGGCAACAGATTGAAGACGAAGTTTTGCACATTTTTGACTTCAAGGAATTTTCCTCACGCACGGTGGGGCCGCGCTGGGGCACATTCAGCGCGGACCAGCAGCAACGCTTCAGCGATGCCTTTGCGGATCTGCTCATCAATACCTACCTGAGCAAAATCGACGGATACAACGGAGAGCAGATATTCTATTCCGGAGAGGTGCGCTCCCCCCAGGGCGACCGTACCGAAGTGCAGACTGTGGTCACCATGAAGGACGGAAAAAAAATTCCCGTGGCGTACCGCATGCTGCCCAAAAACAACACATGGTTCGTGTATGACGTGCTGATCGAAAACATCAGTCTGGTCAAAAACTACCGCACGCAGTTTCAGGACATTCTCAACAGTGCCAGTCCTGACCAGTTGATCGCCAGAGTACGGGCCAAGGCACAGGAAGCGCAGAATGCTCATGACAAATAAGCTTGTCCCGGCGCGTCTTTTGCCGCTCGTCCTTTTGCTCGGCCTGCTGTGCGGCCTTGCGCACAGCCCCGCCCATGCCGCCAGGCAGGAGCCTGCTCCTTCGGTTGTTTACGGCAACGCCCCACTGCTGGCACCCGGTGCCGTCACGGTGGCCCCCGCTGGCAGCAGCCTGGACGACTACGACAGTGAACCCATCAGCGCCATTGCGGATCCTCTGGAGCCGTGGAACCGCTTCTGGTTTCACTTCAACGACATCTTTTTTCTGTATATTGCCAAACCAGCCTACGATGCCTGGGTTTTCGTCACCCCCCACCAGTTGCGCGGCGGGCTGAAGAACTTTTTCCACAACCTGCTCTTCCCTGTCCGTTTTATCAACAATATCCTGCAATTCCGCTTTTTTGAGGCCGGGGTGGAATTCGGCCGCTTTGTCATCAACACCACCACCAGCGCGGGCTTTGCCAATGTGGCCGCGCGGCACAAGACCATCGTGCCCGTGGACCCCACAGGCGAAGACTTCGGGCAAACACTGGGGCGCTGGGGCATCGGGCACGGCATCTACATCGTCTGGCCCCTCATTGGCCCCAGTTCGTTGCGCGATACCGTTGGCCGCGTGGGCGACCTTTTTGCGGATCCGCTGTTCTACGTCAATCCGTGGGAACTGGCCAGCGGCGTGGAAGGGGGCTTGCGTTTCAACTCTCTGGATGACGTGCTGCCGCTCTATGGCGACCTGAAGACAGTAGCGGTCGACCCCTACATTGCCATGCGCGAAGCCTATGTGAATTTTCGCAGAACCCAGGTTTTGCGCTGACCATGAGCGGCCCAAGCCCTTCCCTGCCTCATGACGATACCGCGGGCCACCCGGCTCCCCTGCTCCGCCTGGAAGACCTCTCCGTTACTTTCAGAACAGACGCTGGTTCCCTGCACGCTGTCCGCAATGTGAACCTCAGCCTGCCCGACGGCGGCATCACCTGCCTTGTGGGCGAATCGGGCTGCGGCAAAAGCCTGACCGCCAGAGCGGTGCTGCGCCTGCTTCCGGACAATGCGGTTTTGAACGGGCGCGTCCTGCTGCGTGGCGTCAACCTGCCGGATCTGCCGGAAAAAGCCATGCGCACCGTCCGGGGACGGCAAA
>ERZ773099.2054-NODE-2054-length-14248-cov-32.457197_pt1 | contig 14248 bp, 13 predicted proteins | sample MGYA00511120_ERZ773099 | MGnify/ENA primary metagenome ERZ773099 (study PRJEB29015, sample SAMEA2738012) | human oral metagenome | biome: human oral; feature: human-associated habitat; material: dental | place: China | collected 2104 ... | reverse complement strand
ATTTCTGCATAAAGGCGATCAAATCCTTGACACCTTGGAGCGGAAAGGCATTGTAAAGACTGGCTCTCATGCCGCCCACGCTGCGGTGCCCCTTGATATTCTTGAAGCCTGCCGCAGCAGCCTCCTTGTTAAACTTGGCATCCAGCTCTGGACTTGGAGATACGAAAGGAATATTGGCTACTGAGCGTTGCTCCTTGTAACGGACTGGACTGCGATAAAAGTCTGACTGCTCAATGAAGTCGTATAGCAGACCTGATTTTTCGCGATTGCACTTTTCCATTTCTGCTACGCCACCCAGCTCCTTGACCCATTCAAAGACCAGCTTGGCAATATAGATGGCAAAAGTCGGCGGTGTATTGTAGAGAGAACCATTGTCCGCCTGAATGCGGTAGTCCAGCATACTAGACAGAACGGGCTCATCATTGAGCAGATCCTCACGAATGATGACCACCGTTACACCAGCAGGTCCAATATTCTTCTGAGCCCCAGCATAAATCAACCCGAAATCCTCTACTCGGTACTGAGCGGCTAGGATATTAGAAGACATGTCCGCCACAATCGGAACGCCATTGGTCGCCGGCAGGTCGTAGATAGCCGTTCCTTCGATAGTATTATTGGTTGTCAGATGCACGTAAGCCGCTTTAGGATCGATGGCCGCTGGATCAAAAACTGGAATTTCCGCATAAATCGAATCCTCAGATGAAGCCAAGAGAATGGGCTCAAAAGGCAGGGTCTTAGCCAGCTTGACAGCTTCTGTGTAGGCCTTCTTACCCCAAGAACCGGCCACCAAGTAGTAAGCCTTACCGCCCTTGGCGAGATTAAGTGGAATCATGGAAAACTGAGTCGAAGCCCCACCCTGCAGGAAGAGTACGCGGTAATTATCCGGAATAGCCATGAGCTCACGCAGCAAGCTCTCCGCTTCTTTGATAATGTCGTCAAACTCCTTGGATCGGTGGGATAGCTCCATCACACTCATGCCACTTTGGGCATAGTCTAAAAACTCAGCCTGAGCTTTTTTCAAGACTTCCTTGGGCAATACTGCTGGTCCAGCAGAGAAATTGTAAATGGTCATATCCTACCTCCAAAAATGTATTTTGTTTATCATATCACAATATTCAGAAAATTTCTATAACTCTTCCAAAAAAATTCCTACTTGAGGAGAATTTCCGAACAAAAGGAGGATTTTTAGCAAAAAGGCGAATAAAATAATGAGAAATATAGAAAAGAAGCCATGAAAGCTTCTAATCAATCGTTTATTCCGTCAATAATTCCGACAGATACCCCTGCTTAAGCATATCCAAATTAAAGATATTCCTAATATGACCGAAGGCTTCTGCAAGAGGTAAATGTGCAGTTTTCCATCCTTGCCCATCTGTAACCCAAATAAACTCAACATCATCGCTTGAAGTAACAACAAATTGACTTAATTCAGTAAATTCTCCAGCAACTGCCTTTAGTTTGCTACCACCTCCGCCATAGTAATTGGTTTCAATTAGCCAAACCTTATGTTTTTCTGGAGAATAAACTGCAACATCAAATCTTCTTTCAGATTTATCTACAGGAACTTCAACCCCCCAATTATCTTTTATGAATTGAGCAGTTGCTTGAGCCTTCCACTCTAAATTTTGTTCCTGAGCAATCTTTGAGACATGTCGTTCTAAAATTCCTTCCATAGTTGTGCCACTTCGATTTTTTCGTGCATTACTATCTAAACCTACTTCAACACCATAGACGTAATCAACCAATGACCGATTAGCTTTATTCTGTAAAAACTCTAACAATCCAGACTGTTTAATAAAATCAACATAATCCTTGATTCGATTTACGTCAATTGTAGAGAAATCCAAACTATCAAAACTCATGTTATCATTGTCATCTATAGTTAAAATATCTAAAACATTCTCTCGACTAGCAGTTAGACTAGGTATAGCTTTTAATAAGTTTGGTTGTTTAGTAAATAAGTTTAGTGCTTCGGAATAAATATCCTTTTTACCAATTAGGTAGTTTAAGGTATTTAACTCTAATTCATATCTCTTAGTCTCGCGTTCAACTTTCTCCCAGTTTACATAATACTCGGGAGTGCGGTTAGTAATGGATAACGATGATAGAAAAATAGTTAGCCTTTTTTCCGGCTCTTTTGCTAAATAATCTTGCAAACTCATTATTAATTTCCCTCTTTGCTTGGCAATGGCAGACCAATCGCATCTAGTGGAATATAATTAAAATAATATTTACAGCCCACACTAATGATATAATCTAAGACATCTTTATACCGAGGATTTTTAAACCAATCTGTATCTAATAGATAAGAATAACATACCTCCTTATTTAAAGGAGAAAAAAGTTTCTTGTACTGTTTTAATTTAAAATCACATGTTTGTAACTTTTCATCTACACTACCGCCTCCACTCTGTGTTTTTTTCTCAATTATATAAACAGTATTCTTACTAATAACAAAGATTGCTTCGTCAGGTAATAATTTGGCGGATATGATTTTAGTATAATCAAAATCATCAATTTCATCAAAATAACGATATAGACCTTCTTTTTGGAAAATCTGTCCAACTTCTTTTTCTAAAAATTTGATTTTCCATCTCATAGGTTTTGAACGTAACTTCGTTCCTTTGATAATTTTTGTTCCTTCACCCTTTCCCTGTCTCTTTGTATCATAGTCAATATTTTCAATACTATAACCTGTTTGTTTGGATAAAAATGTTGGAAAATCTGTCTGTAATTCAAACGCTAACCCCGTTACAGTATTCGCTCCTCCAATGCCACCTTTTTTCATTTGATATACTCCAATCTTTGTTTAGCTATTTCCAAATATTCTTTTTCAGCATCTATTCCAATAAATCTTCTACCTAATCTTTTAGCAACAACACCCGTCGTCCCACTTCCCACAAACGGATCTAAAATATAGTCTCCCTCTTTAGTAGAAGCTAAAATTATACGTTCCAACAAATACTCTGGTTTCTGAGTCGGATGTTTCCCTGCCCACTTCTCTGCCTTTTTGGTTAGAGGGCCAGTCCACACATCCTTCATCTGTTTCCCATCATTCAATTCTTTCATCAAATCATAATTGTAATAATGACGAGCTTTCTTATCATTTTTTCTTGCCCATAAAATAGTTTCAGTAGAATGGGTAAAATATCGACAGGACAAATTGGGTGCAGGATTAGTTTTCTGCCAGGTAATATTATTTAGAATTTTAAAACCTTCTTGTTCTAATGCCATTCCGACTGAGTATATGTTATGCAAACTCCCTGAAATCCATATAGTTCCATTTGGCTTCAAAACTTCTTTTGCTAATCGTATCCATCTACGATTGAACTCATGTTTTTCTTCCAATGAAGAAATCTTATCCCAATCACCTTTATCTACGGAGACAACCTGTCCCCCAGAATTTGATATTCCCCCATTACTCAAAAAATATGGAGGATCAGCAAAAATCATATCCATACTTTCTGGTTTCATCTTTGATAAGAAGTCAAAGGTATCTGCATGAACCAAAATAGCTCTTTTCTTATTATAGTATGGTTTTGTCATTAAAACACCTCCATACTTATATTCGTAATTAGTCATAATTTGTTACTATTATTTCTGAAATTTTTCCACGACTGGAGCTCTTAGCTCCATTGGTTCGCTGAGCTTCCACAAAATAAATATTAAAATCCTTGTACAACTCTTCTACTAAAGGACTAGAAGAATTTGACAGCATAGCATAGACTCCACGCTCTGTCAATTCCTTAAAAGTATCACGTAGTCGAATCTGTTCCTCATAAGAAAAACCTTCATGGGTATAAGAGGTAAATGAACTTGTTTCATTTAACGGTATATAGGGGGGATCAAAATAGACAAAATCACCCGTTTGAGCATCTTCAACTGCATCTGCAAAATCTGTCTGCAAAATTTCTACATCGTTCTCATTTAGATAGTCACTAATTTGATGAAGCAAATCTACATCCACTATTTTGGGATTTTTATAGCGGCCATAGGGAACATTAAACTGATTTTTCGAATTGACTCGATACAATCCATTGAAATCAACCCGAAGCATGTAGAGAATTCGTGCGGCTCGTTCAATCCCTGTCATTCTACTTATTCGACCATCTCGATCCGCCGAACGCAATTCTAAATAATAATCTTTGCTGTTATTTTCCTTATGCTTTATCAATAAATCAATCAATTCAGCAGGATTATTCTTTATCTGAAGATAGGTATTTATCAGTTCTTCGTTAAAATCATTAATAACCGCTTTTTCTGGAGCTAAATCAAAAAATAAAGCTCCGCCACCAACGAATGGCTCAAAATAGCGGCCATAAGTCTCAGGCATATAACTCCTTAACTCCCCCAAAAGCTGTCGCTTGCCCCCAGTCCATTTAGTAAAAGGCTGGAGATTATAATGTTTCAATTTTACATTAGTGTCTAAAGACATGATTATTCCTTTTAAGTGTAATGAAATTATTATAACACATACCGACCAAAGAATTTGTTTTTATGATATGAAATACAAACAAATCTCTAAAAAGAAAAGCTGAAATAAGATTTCAACTTTCTCTCAGTTCATGATAAAGGGCATAGAGCTGACTCTTATTGCGCCCGTATTTTTTGGCCACTTCCTTGATAGCCTGATTTTTCTTGCTGCCAGATTGGACTAAGCTATCAATTTCAGCTAAGAGGTCTGCATCCGCTTTATCTTCCTTCTCTAAGCTAGCGCCGGCCACAATCAGGAGGCACTCGCCCTTGAGGGAATTTTCCACCAGATAGTCTATCAACTCAGAAATCGTCCCTCTCTGATATTCTTCATATATTTTGGTTAGCTCCCGAACCAAGACCACCGAGCGGTCGCCATAGACCTCAAGCATATTTTCCAGCGTAGCCTTGACCCTGTGGGGAGATTCGTAAAAGATCTGTGTCTCTGGATAAGACTTTTTACTCTGGAAAAACTCCTTCTGCTGGCCAGCCTTACGAGGCAAGAAACCATAAAAAATATGAGGCTGGGGCGCTAAACCACTGGCAATCAAAGCTGAAATCCCTGCACTTGGCCCAGGGACCGTCACCACAGCAATGTCCTCAGCAATAGCCGCCTTAACCAAATCATGACCCGGATCCGAAATGCTTGGCAAGCCAGCATCCGACACCTGAGCCAGATTTTGTCCTGACTTAAGCAAGTCCAGCAAGACCGGTATCTTTTCCTGAGCATTGTGCTCATGAAAGCTGATCTGCCGAGTCTCAATCCCAAAATGTTTGAGCAGAAGACCGGTATTTCTGGTGTCTTCGGCCGCAATGACATCCACTTCTTTGAGAGTATTGACCATGCGAATGCTCATGTCATCCATATTACCAATGGGAGTCGCTACCAAATACAGCTTACCGTAGCGCGACTGTCCCTTAAAACTCTTTTGAATCTGCATTTCTACTCCCTGAATAACAACTCGTCGCAGAACATGCACTCCGCGTCATTTTCTCGGCGCTGACCATAAAAATCTGTACATACATGAAAACCATCGTAATAAAGTTTGCGGAGATTATCCCGATTTTTATTGCTCTTGACTGGTGTCGCTTGCTCTACTTCACCGAGACGATCTCTCAACTTGTCATTTTCTAGTTGAAGGGCGATATTTTCTTCTACAACACTCTTGAGATTCTTCTTAATCGCCTCCACTTCAGCAAGAGTCAGCAAAAGCGTCTGAGAAAAATCATCCAAAGCATCAAATAATTCTTTTTTATTCATTGTCTGCTCCTATCCTGCTTAAGCACCATCTTTTAAAACCATATATTCCAGAGAGTTTTGGAAGGATACATTAGCCCGCCACATCTTTTTGGCTTGCAGTAAGTCTTCCAGTTTGCTGCGACCTGACTCGCTTCCAATTTTCTTGGCAAGCAAAACTTCCAATATTTTCAATATCTGCTCCTGCTTGTCCTTGTCCTCAGCCAATTTAGCCAGCTTAGCCACCTGTAGGTAAGCCAGATTCTCATTGGTCAGCACAGCCTTGACAAAGCGCTGACTCTCACTGACTAAATCAAAGAAAAGCTTATTAGAGATAAGCTGCTCGGCTTCTTCCTGAGTCTGGCTATAAGCAGCCAAGAGTTCAGCCTGACTTTTGATTAAGCCAGCCTCTTCCAGCTGGTGCTGGAGGGCAGCCTGATTCTTCCGAAAGTGAAAAATCTGAGTTCGACTCTTGATGGTAGGCAGGATCAGATGCTCATCCGCTGTCAGGAGAAAAATGTAAATCTCACTCTGGGGTTCTTCAATCACTTTGAGAAGGGAATTGGCGGCATTAAGGTGCATTTTATCCGCATCGCAGATGATAAAGACCTGCCTGTTCCCTTCCACTCCACTCTGGGAAAAATTTCTCACCAGCTCACGAATTCGCTCCGTTTTGATGATGCCACTCACCGGTCTTACAACCGTCACATCCGAAAAATCCTCAGCTTCAATCAGCCGACAGGAGCGACAGCTACCACAAGGCCAGACCCCCTGCCTATTCTCACAAAAGAGGCTCTGGGACAGGGTCAGGGCCATCGCAAAGCTGGAAAAATTCCCCGAAAACAAATAGGCATGGTTGAGTCGTCCAGTTTCCAAAATATGCTGAAAAATCTCTGTAAGCTTGGGCTGGGCCTGACGTAAATCTTCTACTGTCATTTCTCCTCTGCAAAACGTTCTCTGATAGCCTCCAGACTATCAGCCACCACCTGATCCAGTGGCTGACTGGCATCTATCTTAATGACACGTTCTGGTTCCTTTTCTAAAATAGTAAGATAGCCTTGACGCACGCGCTCATGCAGATCCAGACCTTCTAGGTCCAAACGATTGACTTCGCGATCCTTATTTCTAGCAATGCGTGCTAGACCCTCCTTGACATCAATATCGAAATAAAGTGTCAAATCCGGCTTGAGTCCATCTGTAGCAAAACGATTGAGCCATTCCACCTCGTCAACTGCCAAGCCCCGTCCATAGCCCTGATAGGCTACCGAGCTGTCAATAAAACGATCCTGCAGGACCCACGTTCCTTGCTCCAAAGCAGGCAGAACCTTCTCCGCCAGATGCTGGCGCCGGCTGGCAATATAAAGCAACAACTCCGTTTTCGCATCCATGGCCGTATGCCCCCTATCCAAGATCACCTCGCGAATCTTTTCAGAAATGGCCACACCGCCAGGTTCTCTGGTTGTCACTATCTGACATCCCATTTCTTTCAGCTGAGGAATCAATGCCTCTAAGACACTGGTCTTCCCAGCACCTTCCGGACCTTCCAGCGATATAAAAATACCTTTTTTCATCGTTTCCCTTTTACATATCTTCTGCTAACTAACGGCAGAATCTTTTATTTTAATCTACCTTTTATTGTACCAAAAATTATCTCAAAAGCCCATAGAAGAATTTTTCGAAAAATATTTCATATTATTTTCATAAAATGAAAACTTTTGATAAAATAGAATCAGAAAATTCTTAGGAGAATATGATGTTTAAATTTAAAAATATACTGGCCATCATTCTGGGGGCTGGAATTTTTTCTTTTGCGATTCATTATTTGGTGATTCCTTTTCATTTGTATGAGGGCGGAGCAACGGGTCTGACCTTGATTACCTATTATCTGTTTAAAATACCTGTCTCGACCACCAATCTGATTATCAATATTCCGCTCTTTATTATTGCCTGGAAGCTACTGGGTTCTCGAACTCTCTATCTCAGCATTCTGGGTACTTTTTCTGTGTCCGCTTGGCTCAAGATTTTTGAAATCCTACCAGCCTCCAAGCATCTACAAGAGTACTTCTTTTCAGCTCTGGATGGCGATGTCTTGCTGGCCTGCTTGGGAACAGGGATTGTGATGGGAATTGGGCTGGGCACTATCTTCAATGCAGGTGGAACCACTGGCGGCACCGATATTGTAGCCCGCATTTTCAATAAATATACCAGCATTTCCATGGGCCGACTTATGCTGACTGTTGACTTTGTGGTGATTTCCTTGGTTCTTCTGGTCTTCAAAGATCTGCGCATGGTGTCTTATACCCTGATGTTTGTCTTCATCACTTCCCGCGTCATTGACCTGATTGCAGAAGGTGGCTTTGCGGGTAAAGGCTTCCTCATCGTTACCAGCAAGCCAACCGAGCTAGCCGAAGCTATCAATGAAAAGCTGAATCGCGGGGTAACCTATCTGAAGGGACAAGGTTTTTATAGCCAGCAGGATCTACAAATCGTTTACTGTGTCGTCTCTCGTAATGAAATGCAGCAGATGAAGAAAATCATCAATAACGTAGATCCATTTGCCTTCACGACCATCAGTGAAGCCCATGAAATATTAGGAGAAGGCTTTACCCTAGATGCTAACAAGCAACCTATCGTACGATAAAGAAAAACCTCTATATTGAGGTTTTTCTTTTGTCCTTATAAAACTTTAGCACTAGTGCGAGTAATTTCTGCCACTTCAATTCCGTGCTCTTCAAACTTAGCTTTTAAAGCAGTCATATCTACGTTTCCATCAATCTGTACTTCAATCACAATTTTCCCATCTTTTCTTGGGATATTGATCGTATTAGAAATATTCAGATTTTCTTCGACAATCAATGTGACGATTTTAGCCAGCACACCGACCTTGTCTTCTGTGACAAAGCGCATGCGGACACCCTCTTCTCCGTAGCCAGAAACCTCAAGGAAGGCCTTGAAAATATCACGATCTGTGATAACGCCGTAGACTTGTTCATTGTCAACAACCGGCAAAATCCCAATTTTATTTTTCAGCATCAAATAGGTCGCATCTTCCAAACTGGCATATTTGGAAACGGTAACCACATCGTGAATCATCACATCTTTTACCTTAGTTTTATTCAGAAGATAATTCATTTCATAGATGGATAAGCTCGTTGCCTTCGATGGACTTGCTTCTGCAATCGTTCCTTCTGTCACAAGACCCACCAGTTTATCATTTTCAATCACGGGCAGACGGTGCAGTTTTTGGTCGCGCATAATATCTGCAGCATGTGCAATCGTTGTGTCTGGACTAATGTATACGACCTTGCGTGTCATAAAATCTTTTACTGCCATGAGAAGCCTCCTCAGCATTTTCTTATCTTATTTTGATTTTATTATACTGTATTTTCTCAATGATTTCAAACGCTTTCAATCTCCTTGCTTAAATTTTCAAAATTTAGAAAAATCATTCAAGAATTTAGTTGAAGATGAACATAATCTTTCTAACATAGTCATAACCACCCGTGAAAACGGGTGGCTTGTACATCAACTATAAACCGTTTCCCCCCAGCGATGTCTAAAGATGTTCGCTAAACTTCGTTCAGGATAGTGCTATGATTACTTAAATAATAGCCGTGACAATGAGATTTTACTCTGTTCTAGAACCACCATCTGAGAACGGACACTCATACTCTCTGACGATCAACTCATCAAGAGAAATGTCATTTTTTCTCCTGTTCGCGAATATATCTTGCAACTGTCTTTTCGTTTAGGCCAACGGTACTCCCATAATATTCTCTCGCCCAAAACTTTCGATAGCATTACACTTTTGCAATCAAACCTCTTACATGTAAAAAATCATACAGGAAATATATTTTTAGCTTTATGAAAGCAATTATAAATTCTTTAATTAAAATCAACTAAAAAGTTTTTCGGTAATTAAAAATAGGTAACTTCAATATAAACTCTACTTTCAGGATTTTCAGTTATTACTAGCGGATGATGCTCCTCCAATAGAATTTCAGTAATAACGTTCGAATGTGGATGGCAATAAGGATTTTTGCTACCTGCTGAAATAAAATAAAAGCTATTATTATCAACTAATTTACTATTGAAATTATAATGAGATCCATGATGTGGTATTTGAATACACCCAATCTTGTACCACAACTCGTCATATGCTACTTTTAGTTGATTAAACCTTTCATTTCCGGAAGCATCATAGTCTCCTAAATATAAGCATCCGCCTTCTTTTGCTCCTAATATATCTTTATAATATCTATGATGAAACCGAAAATAGCTATCATTATCTATATATAACTTACTAAAAAACCTATAATGATTTCGAAAACCTTCATAGTAGTTTTGAAACCAGCTTTCAAAGAATGGAGACATAGTTTCTGCTTCAACCCCTTTTTCTACACCCGAAAAAAGGGTCATAGAATTTGTATTAAATGAACCTGGAACTCTTCTGTATGCTTCTTTTATCTTTTTTCTATTATTCTCAGACTCTCTCCAAAGTTTATCTAAGTCACTCAAAGACACAGGCTCTCCAAAAGCTTCTTCTAGTGAATCTTTCAGTTTTTTTATTCTTTCTTCTTGTTTAAAATTAAAAGGTATATATAACCAGTATCGTGTCGTAAACAAATTATTAATTTCACCCCAAACATTTTCACCTGATTTTATTTGGTTTCTATTAGAAACTGGCTCTAAGCTCTCTCTCTCTTCTGTCACGTCTGGAAATTCGGCTACTCCTATTAATCTTGGTCTCTCCTTTTCATTTAATTTCAAATTACCTATTGCTTCATAAGGATTTTCAAGAAAGTCCCAAGCAAAACCTCGTATCCCTTTTACTTCCATCCACATTTTTAACAAGTACTTATTTTCAGAAGAAATTAATGGAAAAAATATATTTTCAATATCACAATGTTTCAATAAAAACGGTACCCCATTAATATGATCTTCATCTAAATGCGAAATAAACAATGCATGAATTTTCTCTCCTTTTTCAAAAATATTTTTTACTTCTCTTTTTACGTAATTAACATCTGTAGATGAACCACAATCATATACGACATTGATTTTTTTCCTGCCAAACTCAAAATGTTCACTGTAAAAAGCACCTTGTCCAACCGGATGAAATATTCTAATCATTTTCATCTTAATTTTCTCCCTAATCCCCTTCTAAAGAAATATAAAAACAGATTTACTATTAAATATTTTATCATTATTTTGTTCAAACTTACAACAGTAAATCATAAAAATTCAAATTTGATTATATATATAAAAATAAGCAAAGTGCCATTCTCATTTTTATTAAGTTTATTAGAAAAGCAGGATTTTCTAAAGAAAGAACTTAAGGGAGAGCATGTGACAATTGAGCATCTCTACCATTCTTATCAGAAACTCGTTGGGAAAGCTACGACATGTGAGAGCTTATATTATCTTCTAGCTCGTCACGGCTGGCGTAAGGTTACTCCATGTCCAGAACATTCAAAGAAAGCAGACGCACAAACCATTGTTGCGTCTAAAAATAAAATCTACTTTCAGGAAGACAAGAAAGCGTTTCAAACTCAGTCACCTTTTTAAGAAAGTCCGTATGATGTAACAAGATGAAGCTAGTTTTTGGGGGATCAATAAGCTTGTAAAATGTTGGACACTGGAGGAGATTCGTCCGTTGGCTCCGAGTCACTTCACTATGTTCGTGAATTTAGGAAGTGATATTCACTTGCTTGAGGGCAGCCCCAAACAGAGGGAATATTGCAAGAAAAATGTGCTGCAATTTCCCTTAAAAAGGAGTCGGGATGGGATCCTACGAATGCTTTTAGTTCATCTAAGGAGATTTTCCTGCTTTTAGCCACCCGTTTTTTTACTCTAAGTACCCCGGCTCACGTCGCTGTTTTTCCTAGGTATATAAAGTATTCGTGCTGATACTAAATAAAAATCATACAAGTCGAAACCAGCAATGTATGATTCTGATTTTCGAAGAGTAGAATTATCAATTTATCTGAATTACACATCATAATAAAAAGACAGTTTACTACAAACTGCCTTTTATTTCTTAAAATTCTATCTCCGTCTCCAAGCCAAAGTGATCACTAACGACTGGTCCACGCTGGCCATCAAAGACAACAGCTGATTTCTCAATGTTAAAATCTTTACTTGTAAAAATATAATCAATTTTTAGAGCATCTTTGTTTCCTGCCCAGCCAGCAATATCACCTTCAACTGTTGCTTTACCAACGACTGTGTTAGCAACTGCATGACTATCTTGCAAAGCAAGCGGACTTTTTAGAATGTGCTGATAGCCTTCATAGCCGACAGGATTGTTAAAATCTCCCATGAGAACCAGCGGAGTCTGAACCTGCAAAAGCTCTGATTCAAACTTAGCCCATTCTCCTTGGAAGCCCTTATCCCACCAAGATAAGTGACAGGAAGCGACCGTGATGGACTGTCCTTCAAGCTCCGTTTCTGCCAGCAAGACTTTGCGCGTATGATAGTCAGTTGGATCATTGACATCAGACACCAAGAGCTCTCTTGCCGTTAAGGGCTTTCTTGACAGAATTGCGACCCCTTCATTGTAAATATCAAACCCAATATGATTATAAGCCCAAGACCAGTAATAGTCCAGACCTGCCTCAGCTAGTTTCTCAACCAGACGCAGGGCATAGTGGTCCTGGTGAATCGGAATGGCGCCATCTACCGCATAATAGAAGGGAGCCTGAACAACCTGTTCAGACTCCACTAATTGATTGACTTCCTGCAGGCAAATGACATCATATTTTTCTTGGAGAATCCGCTCAGCTAGCTGATTTAGCTTGCTTTCTTGCTCTTCTTCCATCCAACTATGAGTATTTAAAGTCAGGAATTTTGCCATGATTTCTCTTTTCTATCTTACAATTCTACTTTAGCCACAACTGTCTTAGCAGCGACTTTGCCGAATTTTTCAACTGTTACTGATTTGATAGCTGGAGCATTTGTGAAGACAACAACAGTTGCTGTTTCACGACCTGCTTCTTTAATAGCTGCCAAATCTGCTGTTACCAAAAGATCACCTGCAGCGACTGTTTGTCCTTCTGCTACATGTACTTCAAATGGTTTGCCCTCAAGGCTAACAGTATCCAAACCGATATGAACAAGTACTTCAAGACCAGCTTCAGTCAAGAGACCAAGAGCATGTTTTGTAGGGAAGACGCTTGTCACTTTACCAGCTACTGGAGAGTAGATTTTGCCATTTGCTGGTTCAACTGCAAATCCGTCACCCATCATTTTTTGTGAGAAAACTGGATCTTTCACATCTTCCAACTTGATAACTTCACCTTCAGCAACTGTTTCGATTGCTTCTGTTACGCCTTTGTAGCTAACTGCTGCAGCTGCAGACTCAGCTTTTTGACTTGGCAAAGTTTCAGGGATCACTTCTCCTGAATCCAACAAGTCTTGAATATCAGATTTAAGAACGTCAGCTTTTGGTCCGTAGATTGCCTGAACGCCTTGACCTTTCATAACCAAGCCCATAGCGCCTTCAGCTTTCCATTCTTCTTCAGAACCAACTTTTGTTGCGTCCTTAACAGTCACACGAAGACGAGTCATACATGCATCAACATCAACGATATTAGCGCGACCACCCAGAAGATTGATAACATTAACGGCTTGAGAAGAAGCAGCTACTTTTGTACCACCTTGTTCTGATGAAGCAGCTTCTGAACCTTCAGCTGTTTCATAGTTACCGTTACGTCCTGGAGTTGCATAATTGAATTTTTGAATCATGAAGTTCGCAATGAAGTACATGATTACTGCAAAGAGAACTGTTACCCAGATAAAGTTAATGATATCCATACCCAAACCAGCATTGATAGCCATTGGAGTACGAGTCAAGAATTCGATAGACCCGAATGAGTGCACACGAAGGTTAACAATGTCCGCCATAGCAAAGGCAGCACCTTGTACAAATGAGTAAATCAAGTAAAGTGGAGTTGCCACGAACATGAACATGTATTCGATTGGTTCAGTAACCCCTGTCAAGAAGGTTGCCAAAGCAGTCGCAATCATCATACCTTTGTATTGATGTTTCTTGTCAGCATCAACATTGCGGTAAATAGCTGCGGCAACACCCATAAGGATACCAAATGAACCGATCATTTGTCCAACTTTGAAACGAGCTGGGTGAACTGTATCAAGCAAGTTTTGGTAAGCAGTAGGATCAGCTGTCTTAGTACCAACCAAGTCATTTACCCAAGCCAACCAGAGTGGATCTTGACCAAATACTTGAGTACCTTTAGCAGCACCAGTCAATACTTCATAAGTACCACCAAGTTGTGTGTAGTTCATTGGGATCGTCAACATGTGGTGCAAACCGAATGGAAGCAAGAGACGTTCCAAAGTACCGTACAAGAACGGTGCCAAGATTGGAGCAGTATCTTGTGAGTTAGCAATCCAAATACCAAAGTTGTTGATACCTGTTTGAACAACTGGCCATACAAATGACAAAACAATTGCTACGATTACTGAACGCAAGATAACAACGAACGGTACAAAACGCTTACCATTGAAGAATGACAA
>ERZ773099.2052-NODE-2052-length-14253-cov-8.864418_pt1 | contig 14253 bp, 9 predicted proteins | sample MGYA00511120_ERZ773099 | MGnify/ENA primary metagenome ERZ773099 (study PRJEB29015, sample SAMEA2738012) | human oral metagenome | biome: human oral; feature: human-associated habitat; material: dental | place: China | collected 2104 ... | reverse complement strand
AATTTAGCTAGTAATGAACTATTTTTTACTTCATTCTTAAATTTGCAACAGCCTCATTTTCCATTATTTATGTATGTCTCCACGACTTCCAATATTTAAAACTAAAATAACTATTTTATCTTTATAAACTTCAAAAATAGCCCTATTACTACCTATTCTTAAACGAAAAGTATAATCATTGTCACAATGAAATTTTTTAATATCATATTTTTTATAATTTTCTTTACTTTTTGCTATTTCTTGAAATGCCTTATAGAATTTTATCCCTTCAATTTTATTAATCATTATAAATTTTTCAGCTCTTTTCTTGTAGATAACTTTATAGGATTTCATTTAAATTAATCTCCCTACCTTCATCTTCATCAGACTTTAATTCATCTATAATTTTATCAAAATCTTTTTGTTCTTTATCATCTACATATTCACAATTTTTAGCTAAAAATGTTGCTAAATCTTCTTTTTCTGTTTCTGCAATATAATTTAAAGTCGCAGTTCTCACAACTTCTGAGAATGATCTACCCATTTTTTTACAAAAATCTAAAATAACTTGATTCTCTTCATCACTAAGTGTAATATTTTTTCTTAATGCAATCCCCATAAAATTCCTCCTTTCATATCTAATATATATAGTATACACTATATATATTAAAAATCAAAACTTTTTTCTTAAATTTGCAATAGATATTTTTTAGTTGTATAATATTACATCATTAGAAATTAAGGGGGAAAAATATGAAATTTTCAAGTTACTTAAATCCAGATTATATATTTCCTTGTTTAGAAGTAAATTCTAAGGAAGAAATAATTAGAAAAGTTGTTGACAAAGTGGCAGAAGATAACAAGATGGTTTCTGAACAAAAAAATGAAATTATCAAAAATATTTTAAAAAGAGAAGAAGAAATATCAACTTGTATAGGTAATGGAATTTTTTTACCTCATACAAGAATGAAAGATTTTTCAGATTTTATTATAGCAGTTGCTACTATTAAAAATAAATTGGAAGGGGAAATTGGAGGAACAAACCAAATTGATGATATAAAAGTTGTGTTTTTAATAATTTCAGATGTATTAAAAAATAAAAATTTATTAAAAGTTATGAGTGCAATTTCAAAGATAGCTTTAAAAAATCCTGAAATTATACAAAATATAAAAAAAGCAACTCATTCAAGACAAATACTTGAGTCATTATCCACTAATGATATAGAAATAGAACATAAAATTATAGCAGAAGATGTTTTAAGCCCAGAAATAAAACCAGCAAGGGAAAATGATACTTTGGAAGAAATAGCTAAAAGATTGATACTGGAACAAAAATCAGCACTGCCTGTATTAACAGAAAATGGTATTCTTTTAGGAGAAATAACAGAAAGAGAGTTAATAGGTTTTGGTATGCCTAAACATCTTTCTCTTATGAGTGATTTAAACTTCTTGACAGTAGGAGAACCTTTTGAAGAATATTTACTTAATGAAAGTACAATGACAATAAAGGATATTTATAGAAAAGATATAAAACATTTATTGATAGACAAGGATACACCTATAATGGAAATTTGTTTTAAGATGGTATATAAGGGAATGCACAGATTATATGTTGTAAATCCAAAGAACAATAAATATCTTGGAATTATAAATAGGTCAGATATTATTAAGAAAGTATTGCATATATAGAGAATGTAAGGAAGGTTAAAATGTTATATATTGGAATTTTAATATTTATAGTGGTGTTCTACTGTATAATTACAGAGAAAGTACCAAGTTCTTGGGCAACAATGGGTGGAGGTTTGTTGATGACCTTGATAGGAATAACAAGCCAAGAGCAAGTTCTTGAAACGATATACAATAGGTTAGAGGTTTTATTTCTGCTTATTGGAATGATGATGATAGTTCTTCTCGTTTCTGAAACAGGAGTATTCCAATGGTTTGCAATTAAGGTTGCACAACTAGTAAGAGGCGAACCATTTAAGTTAATTATACTTTTAGCTATAGTTACAGCATTATGTTCAGCATTTTTAGATAATGTTACAACAATTTTACTTATGGCACCAGTATCTATATTACTTGCCAAACAGTTAAAATTAGATCCTTTCCCTTTTGTTATAACAGAAGTTATGTCAGCAAATATAGGTGGACTTGCAACATTGATTGGTGACCCTACTCAACTTATCATAGGAGCAGAAGGAAAATTAACTTTTAATGAATTTTTATTTAATACAGCACCTGTTGCAATACTTTCAATGATTTCACTTTTAACAACAGTTTATTTTATGTATGCAAAAAATATGAAGGTATCAAATGAATTAAAAGCTAAAATTATGGAATTGGATTCTAGCAGATCATTAAAAGATATAAAACTTTTAAAACAATCAATAGTTATTTTTTCTTTGGTTATAATAGGTTTTATCTTAAATAATTTTGTGGATAAAGGGCTTGCTATGATTGCATTATCTGGTGCAGTGTTTCTATCACTTCTTGCAAAGAAAAGTCCTAAGGAAATGTTTGAAGGAGTTGAATGGGAAACTCTGTTTTTCTTTATAGGTTTATTTATGATGATAAAAGGAATAGAAAATCTTGACATTATTAAATTTATTGGAGATAAAATGATAAATTTGACTGAAGGACATTTTGGAGGAGCAGTATTTTCCACAGTGTGGATTTCAGCAGCTTTTACTTCAATAATTGGAAATGTTGCCAATGCTGCTACATTCTCAAAAATTATTAATATTATGACTCCAACTTTTTCGGGAGTAGCAGGAGTAAAAGCACTATGGTGGGCATTATCTTTTGGTTCTTGTTTAGGTGGAAATTTAAGTTTGCTTGGTTCTGCAACAAATGTTGTAGCAGTAGGGGCAGCAGACAAAGCAGGGTGTAAAATTAATTTTGTACAATTTTTAAAATTTGGTGGAATTATTGCCATAGAAAATTTAATTATAGCTTCAATATATATTTATTTTAGATATTTATAAAAATAAAAGATAGAATAGAAAGGTAAAGAAAATGTTACTAATTTTGGGAATACTTATTTTTATTATAGTTTTTTACTGCATTATTACTGAAAAAGTTCCATCTGCTTATGCAACTATGCTTGGAGCATTGGCAATGGCTTTTTTGGGAATAGTGAATGAAGAGGAAATTTTGGAAACAATACATAGTAGGTTGGAAATCCTTCTTTTACTAATTGGAATGATGATAATAGTATCTTTAATATCAGAAACAGGAGTGTTCCAGTGGTTTGCAATTAAAGTTGTAAAAATAGTAAGAGGAGATCCTTTAAAACTGTTGATATTGCTTTCACTTGTGACAGCAATTTGTTCAGCATTTTTAGATAATGTTACAACAATTTTACTTATGGCACCAGTATCAATATTATTGGCAAAACAATTAAAATTAGATCCTTTTCCTTTTGTTATGACAGAAGTTTTAGCTTCAGATATAGGAGGAATGGCAACACTGATAGGAGACCCTACTCAACTTATCATAGGAAGTGAAGGGAAATTAAGCTTTAATGAATTTTTATTTAATACAGCACCAGTAAGCATAATAGCATTAATAATATTATTAACTATTGTATATTTTACAAATATAAGGAAGATGGAAGTTTCAAATGAATTAAAGGCAAGGATTATGGAATTGGAATCTGAAAGAATATTAACAGACAAAAAATTACTTAAGCAATCTATAATAATTCTCAGTGCTGTAATAATAGGCTTTGTGTTAAATAATTTTGTAAATAAAGGTCTATCAGTAATTTCTTTAAGTGGTGGAATATTTTTAGCATTTTTGACAGAAAGAGAACCTAAAAAGATTTTTGGTGGAGTAGAATGGGACACACTATTCTTTTTTATTGGACTTTTTATTATGATTAGAGGAATAGAAAATTTAGGGATAATTAAATTTATTGGTGATAAAATAATTGAGATATCAACAGGTAATTTTAAAGTAGCTACAATTTCAATAATGTGGCTATCATCAATATTTACTTCTATATTTGGAAATGTTGCTAATGCTGCAACTTTCTCAAAAATTATTAAAACTGTTATTCCTGATTTCCAAAATGTAGCAAATACAAAAATATTTTGGTGGGCATTATCTTATGGTTCTTGTTTAGGAGGAAGTATCACAATGATAGGTTCTGCAACAAATGTGGTGGCAGTATCAGCTTCTGCAAAGGCAGGATGTAAAATTGATTTTATGAAATTCTTTAAATTTGGAAGTAAGATAGCAATTTTAAATCTGGTGGCTGCAACTGTATATATGTATTTAAGATATTTATAGAATGTCGAAGAGTGTTGATGAAAAGGTTTAAACTTACAATTAATATAAAAAAGAGAATTTTTGAAAATTAAAATAAAAAATTCTCTTTTTATTAAAAATATAGAGATATATAATAATTTAAAAAGTAACATAAAACATATCAAAATAACTATTAAATTGAAAGTTATTGTAATTTGTGTATGTTGTTTATAAATATTAAAATACAAAAAATAGAAAAAGAAGATATATCAGTATAGTTTTTGAGCCATATCAATTGTTTATTGTATAATCTGTATAAAAAATCACTATTGTGAAGTAAAGAAAAATAATATGAAATTTATAGATTATTTTTGATAAATGGAATATAAAAAAAGATTCATCTATTAAGGAGGATAGAAAAATGGAAAAGAATATTTTTGAAATAGTAGCAGATATATTACAAACAAATTCAAAATATATTTCAGAAAATGGGAAAATATTGAAAGCTGTAGTTTATAGTGATGTAATGACTATGAATAAAGGATTATTAGCATTACTTCTTTCAAATGAAAAAATAAAAAATATATTTTTTCAAGATGTGAATGGGACTCTTGTTTTTGATAAACAAAAATTTGCTTGGTTTATTGAATCTAAGGAATTTTTACCAAACTCATATACAAAATATACCAATAAAATTGGATTGACTTATAAAGAAGAATTTATTTCTAAGTCTAATGATGTGGTTCTTAATTTTCCATATAAGGATTGTTATCTTGAAGGAGGTCAGGATAAAGAGGCTCAAAAAAGAGACGAAATTTTCTATAATGAAATAATAGCAGCAGATGAAGTTACAAAAATGCTTGCACCAAAAGTATTTACACATGCAAAAAGATATACAAAAGATGGGGTAGAGGAAGATATTTTATTTAAAGAAAATGATAATTTAATAATAAAAGGAAATAATCTTATAGCATTATCAAGTTTACTTAAGAGATATGAGGGAAAAGTTAAGTGTATTTATATTGATCCTCCATATAATACAGGTATGGATAGTTTTGGATATAATGATTCTTTTAATCAATCAACATGGTTGGTTTTTATGAAAAATAGATTAGAAATTGCAAAAAAAATGCTTTCAAATGATGGAGTAATAATTATTCAAATAAGTTTTCATCAATATCCATATCTAAGAGTATTAGCAGATGAAGTTTTTTCAGATGGTAAACATTTATTGGATTTTAATACATTAGTAAGACATCCAGAAAGAAGTTTAGCAGCTGATAAGGAATTTAATGATGTTATAGAGTATTCCTTAGTATATTCTAAAAGTCCTAATTATAAAATGCCTAAGATGAAAATAGAAAAAACTAATGATGATTACCAATATGATTTTATAATTCCTGATACTCCATCAGAAACATTATTATTGGGAAACAAAACAGTTTCTGTATACTATCCAGATAAAGTTAAAATTAATAGAAGTGAAGGTCATGAGGGTGGGTTAAAATCAATGTCTATTCGAGGGAGTATTCGTGAAAAAAACTCTAGTGGAAGATTTTATGTAGCTTATATTGAACCTTTAATTAAAAACTATCCAAAAGGTACTATTTTCACTGTACCAGATATGGGTGATGATGGTAATATGTATAGAATTTTTGAACTACCTAAAGGAAATAATAAAAATGGTTTTTATTATCCAGGAAAACCTCTGTCATCTGATGTAACTCTTAAGCCATATCCTAATTTTTTAGATTTTATTCAACAATACAATTTAGTTAATGAAGAAGGTGATGTTTCTTTTAGAAATGGAAAAAAACCAGAAGAATATATTTCGTTTTATATAAATATGTTTTCTGAAAAAAAAGATTTAATTTTAGATTTTCAATTAGGTTCAGGAACAACATGTGCTGTTGCACATAAGCTTGGTAGGAAATATATTGGAATTGAACAAATGGATTATATAAAAGAAATTTCTGTTGAAAGGCTTAAAAATGTGATAAATGGAGAAAATAGTGGTATTTCTGAGTCTATTAATTGGGAAGGCGGAGGCTCATTTGTTTATTGTGAGTTACTTGAAAATGCAAGTCATCTTGTAGAAGAGATACAATTATCTACAGAAGATACAATTTTTTCTATAAAAGAAAAAATATATTCAGATGAACGTATTATCCCATATATTACTAAAAAAGAGTTAGAAGAAACAGAGGATGAATTTAAAAATTTAACTTTGGAAGAAAAGAAAAAAGCATTAATAATACTTGTAGATAAGAACAAGTTATATGTAAATTATTCTGATATGGAAGATGAAACATTTGGTGTTAGTGATTCTGATAAAAATTTTACTAAATCTTTCTATAAGGAGGTTTAAAATGTCTGAGCAATTCTTATATGAAGAATTAGATATTATTAGAAAATCTAAATCAGATATTGAGATATCTGAAATTATTAAGAGGGGACTATCTAGAAAAATAATATTACGTGAATATCAATTAAATGCTTTCAAAAATTTTTTTGAGTATTATGAAAATTCTAATTTTAGAAAAAATAAGCAAATTCATACGCTTTTTCATATGGCAACAGGTAGTGGAAAAACAGTAATTATGGCAGGATTAATTCTATACTTATATACAAAAGGGTATAGAAAATTTCTATTTTTTGTTAACCAGAGTAATGTACTTGAGAAGACAATAGAGAATTTTACAAATCCTTCCTCAAATAAATATTTATTTAATGAAATTATTGAATTCTTAGGTAATGAAATTAAAATAAAAAAAGTAAATAATTTTAGTACTAATATTGTAAATGATATAGAAATAGTTTTTACAACTACTCAAAAGCTTCATATGGATTTGTTTGAAGCAAAAGAAAATTCTTTAACATATAATGATTTTGAAAATAATAAAGTAGTATTTATATCAGATGAAAGTCACCATGTGAATTCTTTGACAAAGAAACTAACTAAAGATGAACAAGAAGCTACTAATAATTGGGAATACTCAGTTATGAATGCTTTGTATCAAAATAAAGATAGTATTATGCTAGAATTTACAGCTACTTGTGATATCAAAGATAAAAATGTAAGGAATAAATATTTAAAAAAAATTGTATTCAATTACCCTTTAATTTCTTTTAGAGAGAGTGGTTATACAAAAGATTTTCAAAATTTTGCTACAGATACAGATCTCTGGCCAAGAACTCTTATGGCACTTATTATGAGTGAATATAGAAGATTCTTGTTTGCTGACTTAAAACTGAATATTAAACCAGTAGTCATGCTTAAATCTCAAAAAATTGATGAGTCAAAAAAATTTTATGAGGAATTTTTTAAAAATATAAAAGATTTAAAAACTGATGATTTTGCAAATTTAGAATTAGTTGGAATAGATTCTTTAACAGAAGCTATTAAATATTTTAAGGATAAAGATAATAGCTTGGAAATTCTTGAGCAGTCTATAAAAAATTCATTTTCTTTTGATACTTCAATTATTATGAATGGAGCATCTGACAACAATAAAGAAAATCAGTTATTAGTAAATTCGTTAGAAGATAAAGATAATCCAATAAGAGTAATCTTTGCAGTAGATATGTTAAATGAAGGTTGGGATGTATTAAATCTTTTTGATATAGTTCGTTTATATGATACAAGACAAGGAAGTGGAAAATCAGGTAAAATCAGTAGCTATACTATAAAAGAAGCACAACTTATTGGAAGAGGAGCTAGGTACTGCCCTTTTGTGGATAGTGATGAAGATTATAAATATAAAAGAAAATATGATGGAGATATTTTAAATAAAAATCGTATTTTAGAAACAATGTATTTTCATAGTAGAAATGACTCAAGATACATTTCTGAACTAAAGCAAGCACTAATTGCAACAGGTCTTCAAGCACCTGATCAAATTATACTTGAATATACTTTAAAGAATGAATTTAAAGAAAGTGAATTCTATAGAAAAACTCTTGTTTATTCTAATCGGAGAATACTTAAAGGAAGAGAAGAGATACTTTCTATTGAACCTAGTATGAGAAATAATACTTATCACTATACTGTATTATCTGGCAAGGGAAATATAAATAGTCTTATAGGTGAAAATGAATTTAAAGTTGAAGTTTTAAAAACTAATTTTAAAGTTTTAAAGTTCAAAGAAATAGACTTAAATATTTTACTTGGAGCAATTGAGTGTTTTGAGGAATTAAGATTTGATATTCTAAAAGAAAAATATCCTGCTCTTACATCTAAAAAAGAATTTTTAACTTCAGACAAGTATTTAGGAAATTCTAGAATAGAAATTACTTATTCTAAAGAAAATATAACAGGGAAAGATATTTTTTCAGCTATAAAATATGCTTTAGGAAAAATTGCCTCATATATCATGTCATTAAAATCAAAGTATATAGGTTCAAAAGATTTTACTCCTATGATGTTAAAAGATGTATTAAAAGATAAGAAGATATATCTTGAGAGAATAGATGCTAATGGAGGTAGAGGAGCATCTCAAAATACTTGTATTAAAGAAGAATATAGGTTGGATTTACAAAATGAAAAGTGGTATGTATTTAATGATAATTATGGAACAACTGAAGAGAAAATGTTTATTAAATATTTTAAAACTACAATTGAGCCTAAATTAAAAAAGAAGAATTTAGAATATTATATTGTTAGAAATGAAAGAATACCTAATCTAGCTATATATTCTTTTGAAGCAGGAGAAAGATTTGAACCAGATTTTTTACTTTTTGTTAGAAAGGAAAAAACAGAAGGTAATTTAATTTATCAAGGATATATTGAACCAAAGGGAAGTCATTTGTTAGAAGATGATTCTTGGAAAGAAGAATTTTCTTTAGAAATAGAAAAAAATCATATCGCTAAAGGAATGTATGCAGACGAGTATAAGATAATAGGATTTCCATTTTTTAACAAAGAAAATAGGATGGAGGATTTTGAAACTGCAATTGAAACATGGATAGAAAAGGTATAGTTTATGAAAGTAGAAAAAAGTAAATTTAATGCGCTTATTCCAGAAATTCTAGAAGAAAATAAACAAATATACACAGAAGCTCTTGATTATGCTTTTAGCAATAAAGATATAAAAAATATTGCTATTACAGGTATATATGGTGCTGGAAAAAGTACAGTATGGAATACTTATAAAGAGTATAGATTAAATAAAGAATCAAATAAAAAAAATTCTTTTAAAAATGTAATAACTATATCCCTAGGTAAATATACAGATAGTTCACAGGATACACAAGATAATAATAAGACTGAAAAAGAGATAGATAATAGAGTAGAGAAACAACTAATAAATCAGATGTTATCTCAAATAAAATATGATAAAATTCCTTTTAGTAAATATAAATTTAAAGAAAATATTTCTACTATAAGATTAATTTCATATATTGGAGCAACAATTTCTTTCCTAGCATCAATTTTAATGTGGGTTTTAAAAGAAGAAGTAGTTATGTTTTTAAGAAATATATATGAAAATTATAATAATAGTAACTTTATGTATTTAAGTGGAGGAATGTTTTTTTGGCCAATAGTATTATTTTTACACATTTTTTATAAAGAAAATAAAGTGAAATTATCCAAAGTAAGTTTTAAAATTGCAGAAGCAAATGTAAAGGAAGAAAATAATGATGAGACAATTTTAGATCGTGATATAAAAGAAATAGTGTATCTTCTTGATAGTTCTGAAACGACTGTTGTAGTTTTTGAGGATTTAGATAGATATGATAATATTGAAATTTTTACAAAATTAAGAGAGCTAAATTTTTTATTAAATTCTTATATAAAAACTAATGGAGATAGAAGAACAGTTAGATTTATTTATATGCTTAAAGACAGCCTTTTTTTCTCAAAAAATAGAACTAAATTTTTTGATTTTATTTTACCAATAGTACCAGTAGTAGACTCAAAAACATCTGAAAATAGGCTTATAGAATTATTAAAAGGCGTTGAAAATTTACCAGATAGAGATGTACTAACTAAAATATCTTTATATTTAGATGATATGAGACTTTTAAAAAATATAGTTAATGAATACATTATTTATTCTAAAATTATACCATTTGGACAAATAAATTTAGAAAGTAATAAGCTATTTGCATTAATTACATTAAAAAATATCTTCCCTAATGAATTTGATCTTTTACAAGAGGATAAAGGATTTATTAAAGCTGTATTTAATAAATTGGAAAATAGTAGGGAAATTATAGTAAATAATCTAAAATTAGAGATAAAAAATATAAAAGAAAAAATAGAATTTATTAATAATAGTTTAGAAAATGATAAATTTGAAGCAATGGCATTGATGATACCAACTCATATGAAATTAGATGGTCAAGGTCAAGAAAATAAAACATGGTCAAACTTTTTAAAAGAGTGGGATAAAAAACCTAATGAAACTTTTTATATTAATCACGCAACAGGAGGTTCGTATTTCAATTATAAAGAATTTTTAGACAGGTATATTTTAATTAGTAGTGAAAAAAAATCTTTCATTGAAAAATTTCCTAAAGATAGAACTTCTGAAATGAGTAAGCTCAATTTAAATTTAGAAAAAATAAAAAGAGAAATCAATAATATAGAAATACTTAGTTATAAAGAACTTATTTCTGAGATGACTTCAGAAGAGAAAGATGGTTTATTTTCTATTCCAAATTTTAAAATAATAGAAGATCATTATTTTCCATTAATAAGATTTTTAATAGTAGATGGTTTATTGGATGAAACTTATTGGTATTATAAAGGTAATTTTGAAATTGATACTTCAAGTACATTGAAACAAAATGATGTCATTTATATGAAAGGGTTATTAGAGGGAAAAGAACAGGATATATTCTTAGATGTAGAGACACCTAATGAGATTATAAATAGACTAAACTATTCTGATTTTAATCGTTTCAATATATTAAATAAAACTATATTAATAACTTGTTTAGAAAAAAATTATGCTGATTATGTTGTAGCGATTACGAATTCTGTTGATAATAATGATAAATATAAAGAGTTAGTAAAAATTTTAGATGAATATGAATTAGATTTAATAGAAAAGTATACAGATATATTAGTTCAAAACAATATGGATAAGCTTGATAATATTCTCAATGTTTGTGAAAATTTCAATATTCCTACATTCAAAAATATATTGATTTCACTTTTAATAAATAAGAATATTTTAACAGAAGATTTAGAAATGTTCAGAAAATATATAGAGCCAAGTGAGGGAATAATAGATTTTATTCCAGATAAAGATTTTGAAGTTTTTCTTAAAAATATTACTTTAGTAAATATTAAATTTGAAGATTTAACAAAATCTAATTGTAGTAAAAGAAGATTAACAGAGATTGAAAAAATACAAGCATTTAGAATTGATATTAAAAATATAATTTTTATTACAAAAACTATACTAGATAAAAATATTGACTATGGGAATTTATTAAATGAAATTCAAAAATCAGAACAACTTATTTCAAGTCAAAATTATATTATAGATAATTTTGAAGATTTTATACCTAAATATATAGATGGGATTACAAATGAAGAATTATATACTAATAATGAGGAGATATTAATCAAAATTCTTAAATCCAATATTTCTGAAAAAATCAAATTAAAGTATATAGAAAAAAATGAAATAATAATTTCAAACTTAGATACTTTAAAAGATAATAATATAACTTCAGAGATAATAGATAGCCTATTAAAAAAAGATAAAATTAAATTTTGCTCTGAGAATTTAAATATATACTGGAATATGAATAAAAAAATTAGTGAGGAATTTATTAGTTATATAGATAGAAATACAGAGAAAACTGATTCTGAAGAAGTATTAGCTAATAATGTACCAGTTTGTAATATTCTTATTAATAGTTCAATAATTAGCGATAGTTTATTTGAAATTGTTATCAATTATGCAAGTGAACAAATCAATGATATTAATCATAATTTAGAGCAAGATAGAATAAATTTATTAATTAAAAGAAATTTAGTCAATATTACAGAAGAGAATATAGAAGTATTATTAGAAAATTCATATGAAGAAGAGTTGGTATTATTAGTAACTTATGGAGACCAAGATACAGAAGATGATGCTATATCTAAGTTATTGACATCTGAGATATCAGATGAACTAATTTATAGATTAGTTAATAGCAAAATTACAAATGAAAATGCAATAAAATTGATAGAGCTTATCACAGATGATGTTTTAATAGAAAAAATAAATCAAGACAAGGAAGTTATTATAAAAGAGATTATTAGTAGGGGATTGTCAGATACAAATATTAATTATATATGTATAAATTTTGAAACATTTAAATTAAAAGATGAATTTGTTGAATTTTTAAATGATAGAAATAAAATAGAATTTTTAGATGATAAAAATCTTACGAAATCTTTTATGAAATATGTACTAACTTTAGAAAATATTGAAGTGAGCACAAAAGTATCTCTGATTGTAAGTAAGATAAGAAATAAAACTAGTATAGAGAGCTTAAAAGAATACATTTCTTCTGTAGAAGAAATTTCAGATATATCCAGTGTCTGGAATAATAGTTTCCCTTTATTAGATAATTTATGTAAAAAAGAAATAGGGAATGCACTAATAGAAAATGAATATGTAAAACTACGTAGAGATAATAGAATATCAAAAAGATAACTATAAAAAAATAAAAGTAGAATAAAAGAATTAAATTATTTTTTTGTTTTCTAATATGTATTAAATTTTTCTAATTTTATGTAACTACTAATTTATGAAAAGAATATTCTTTAAAGGAGTATTCTTTTTTTATTAGGGATAGTTAATAAAAATTTTCTTATCAACATTGTTAATTTATATAAATACAATAATTTTTTGATTTTTATAGTAAAAATTTTATTTCACATGATTCTTCGCACGAAAAAATTTGAAACTTTATTTTTTATAAATAGAGAACTATTCTATTTATATATAAAATCTAAAATATGTTATAATAATTAAGTCTAAAAATACAAAAACTAGGAGAATTTATATGAAATTTCTAAAATTTAATGAAATAGATTCAACTAATAACTATATGAAAAAAAATATATCTTCTTTTGAAAATTATGATATAGTATCAGCAAAAATACAAACTTCTGGTAGAGGTAGAAGAGGTAATGTGTGGCTATCACCAGAAGGAATGGCCCTTTTTAGCTTTTTATTAAAACCTGAAAAAACTTTATCAATAGTTGAGGGAACAAAACTTCCTCTTTTAGCTGGAATTTCAACTTTATCTGCTTTAAAAAAGATAAAAGATGGAGCTTATTCTTTTAAATGGACTAATGATGTTTTTTTTAATTCTAAAAAGTTATGTGGGATTTTAATAGAGAGGGTAAAAGATAATTTTATAGTTGGTATAGGAATAAATGTGGCAAATAAGATACCTGAAGATATTAAAAATATAGCTATTTCAATGGAAAGTAATTATGATATTGAAAAATTAATATTAAAAGTTGTAGAAGAATTTTCAGTGTATTATAAAAGATTTTCAGAAGGAAAATGGTCAGAAATTATAGAAGAAATCAATAGCTATAATTTTTTAAAAGATAAAAAAATAAGAGTTAATATAGGTGATAAAATTTTTGAAGGAATAGCAAAAAACATAGTTGAAGATGGAAGAATTCAGATAGAGATGAATGGAGAAATAAAATTATTTAGTGTTGGAGAAATAAAAATAGAAAAGGATTATTACTAATGAAAAAAGTTGTAATTGGTATGAGTGGAGGAGTTGATTCATCAGTTTCGGCTTATCTTTTAAAAGAGCAAGGTTATGAAGTTATTGGAGTAACTTTAAATCAGCATTTAGAAGAAAACTCGAAAGACATTAAAGATGCTAAGAAAGTTTGTAATAAATTAGGCATAATTCATGAAGTTGTGAATATTAGAAAAGATTTTGAAAATATAGTTATAAAATATTTTTTAGATGGATATAAGTCGGGAAAAACACCCTCTCCATGTGTTATTTGTGATGATGAGATAAAATTTAAAATTCTATTTG
>ERZ773099.2051-NODE-2051-length-14254-cov-4.730897_pt1 | contig 14254 bp, 12 predicted proteins | sample MGYA00511120_ERZ773099 | MGnify/ENA primary metagenome ERZ773099 (study PRJEB29015, sample SAMEA2738012) | human oral metagenome | biome: human oral; feature: human-associated habitat; material: dental | place: China | collected 2104 ... | reverse complement strand
AGATCATCGCAAAAGAGATGATGGAGAATATTCAGCAGGAGCAAGCACATGGAAATTAAACTGATCTCAAAGACACCGAACTACCTAAAGACCTGCTGGACAGCAGCGCGGACGTGCTACAGCGCGGATTCGCCGATCGAACTGCTCGCCGAGGAAAAGACGGACGAGGAGATGCTGCGTCTCCTCGAGCGCATTATGACGAGTAAGCATCTCTCGGTCGTGGAACACTGCTCCATGACGTTTGCGGTCAAGGATGTGTCGCGCACCCTGCTCGCGCAGTACAGCCGCCATCGCATCGGCGTGTCGCTGAGCGTGCAGAGTCAGCGCTATGTCTCCGAGCAGTCTGCAAAGCAGGCGGACGGGCTCTTCGGTCACGTCGTTCCGGAAACCATCGCTGCAAATGAGGAGGCATATGCGCGCTATATGGCGTGCATGCGCGAGATCCAGACGGCGTACGACGATCTGCTTGCACTTGGCATGGCCAAGCAGGATGCGCGCTTCGTCCTGCCGGGTGGGGCGTGCACGAATTTCGTCACGACGCTCAACCTGCGCTCCTTTATGGATGTGTATGAAAAGCGCGTCCTGACCCCCGGCGCGCAGTGGGAGATCAAGGAGATGATGCTCCGCATGCGCGATCTGATCGTCGCGGCGGAGCCGTGGCTGGAACGATTCATTCCGCGCGGCTGAGAGTGAGGGAGCACATATGAAACGGACAGAGCATCGCGCAGAGGAGCATACGGATGAGCGTCCCTCGAACATTCTTGCGGGACGCCACGCCATTACGGAGGCGATCAAGGCGGGGCGCGGCATCAATCGCATTCTGCTCGCGGACGGGCTGCATGGAAACGGCGTGCGGGAGCTGCGCGATCTCGCGCGTGAGCACGGCATCACGCTGGATATCGTGAATCGCTCCAAGCTGGATGCTGTCGTGCCCGAGGGGGTGCGTCATCAGGGCGCGCTCGCCTACGTTGCACCCGTCGCCTATGTCGCAGTCGAGGAGATCATTGCGGCGGCGCGTGAGAAGGGCGAGGAGCCGCTTCTGCTCCTCCTCGACGGCATCGAGGATCCGCAGAACCTCGGCGCGCTCCTGCGCACGGCAGACGCGGCGGGGGTGCATGGCATCCTCCTGCCGCGTAGGCACAGCGTCCCGCTCACGGAGACCGTCGCGCGCGTGTCGGCGGGCGCGCTCGAGTACGTCCCCGTCGCGCGTATCGGCAACATCGCGCAGACCATGCGCGCGCTCAAGGAGCAGGGCTTTTGGATTGCAGGCGCGGATATGTCCGGCGAGGAGACCTATGACCGCGCGAACCTCACGGGCGCGCTCGTGCTCGTCATCGGCAGCGAGGGGCGCGGCATGAGCCGCCTCACGCGCGACCTCTGCGACTTTACCGTGCGTCTGCCGATGTACGGCAAGATCAACTCGCTCAACGCCTCGGTTGCGGGCGCGATCCTGATGTACGAAGCATTGCGTCAGCGCATGGCGAAGGCGGCACAGCATGGCTAGGCAGCGGGCGTCCGAATACTACCTCGTCGACGGATACAACGTCATCAACGCGTGGCCGGAGCTGATCCGCCTGCGCGGCAACCTCGACGAGGCGCGCGATGTCCTCGTGCACATCCTTACGGAGTACGGTGCGTTTGAAAACTACGAGATGACCGTTGTCTTCGACGCCTTCTTTACCGAGGACGAGGAACACGAGCTGCAGATCACCGACCGTATGCGGGTGATCTACACGGGCGCGGGCGAGACGGCGGACAGCTGCATCGAGCGCCTTGCCTACACGGCGGTGCGCGCGGGGCGCGAGGTACACGTCGTCACCTCGGACGGCGCGGAGCAGAGCCTCATCCTTGGTGCGGGCGCTTACCGCATCACCTCGCCGGAGCTGCGCCGCTCCGTGAAGAAGGCAAAGAAGCTGATGAAAGCGGAATACATGAATCCGCACATACAGCCGCTCGGACGGATTGAAGTCCATGAACGGCTTGACCGTGACATTCTCGCACGGCTTGAGGAAATGAGACGAAAAAAATAACGGGACTGCTGTACGAAGTCGCTTTGACTCGTACAACAGTCTCGTTTTTGTATGCGCGGCTATCACCACCGCTTTGTCTTGCGCCAGAACGAGGGGCGCAGGAGGATGAGCAGTGTGAAGATCTCGAGGCGGCCGAGGAGCATGGAGAGGCAGAGAACCGCCTTTACAAAGTCCGAGAGCGGCGCATAGGTCGAGGTTGCGCTCACGATGCCGAATGCGGGGCCGATGTTGCCGAGCGTCGTGACGGCGACGGCGATCGCGTCGAACGGCAGCAGTCCATCCATTGTAAGGAGGAATGCCGTCACAAAGATGATTGCGAGATAGAGGAAGAAGAATGTCCCGACGCGCAGGAGCATCGCACTGTCGACGTGCGCGCCGCCGAGCGAGATGTCCACGACACGGTGCGGATTGAGCTTTTGCAGGATGACGGCGCGTGCATTCCGCACGAGGAGAATGATGCGCGCGACCTTGATGCCGCTCGCGGTCGAGCCGGCGCAGCCGCCAATGAGCATGAGGATGAGCAGGAGGAGCTTCGAGAACGTCGGCCACGGTTCAAAATCCGCCGAGACGAATCCCGTTGTTGAGAGTGATGTGACTTGAAAGACGGCGGCACGCGCAGCGGCGGCGCTGTCCCATCCCATCTGGGTGATGAGGTTCAGCGCGATGAGGAGCATGGCGATGAGGATCAGGCTGAGGTAGGTGCGGAACTCTGTGTTGCGGAGAATGACGGACGGCCCCTTGACCCACGCGCGGTAGTAGAGCGAGAAGCTGCCGCCCGCGAGGAACATGAAGAGGGCAGTCCACAGCTCGAATGCGAGACTGTGAAAGTGCATGGTGCTGTCGTCGTATGTCGAGAAGCCGCACGTCCCGATGGTCGACATCGCGTGCGTGATTGCAACGGCAAAATCCACGCCACAGAGCATGAAGATACCAGTTGTCATCGCCGTGAATACGAGATAGATCTTGAAGAGTGCCATCGTCATGTCACGCAGGCGCGGCATGACGCGATCCGTCGTCGGCCCTGCGCCCTCGGCGTTGTACATATAGATCGTGCTCGCGCCAGACTGCGGCAGGAGCGCAATGAAGATAACGATGATGCCGAGACCGCCGATCCACGCCGTCATCATGCGCCAAAAGAGAATGCTGTAGGGGAGGCTGCCAAGCGAAGCGAAGACGGTCGCACCCGTGCCTGTAAAGCCCGAGATGCTTTCAAAGAGCGCGTCGAGAAAGCCAAGATAATTGCCGAGCAGATAGGGGAGCATACCGAGGAATGTTCCCGTGAACCAGCCGAATGCCGTGATGGCAATGCCCTCGCGCGCCGTCAGTTCCTCGGCGCGCCGCCCGTAGCGGCGAAAGCCCACGCCCACGAATGCACTGACGAGGACGGAGAGCATGAACGCCTCGCGGCTCGGCTCATCGCCTGCAATGGCAAGGACGAGCGGAATCACGAGCGCGCCCGCCATAGCGAACGAGAGGCGCGAGAGAATGTAGTTGACTGTGTAGATATTCATAGCTTTCTACCACCTGTGCCCCGTATCCTCGAAGAGTCCGCCGAGGAGGAGGAAGAATGCGAAGATCTCGATGCGCCCGAGGATCATCAGCAGGGCGCAGATGAGTTTTGTCCAGATGGGCAGAGCTGCGACGGTACTGAGATCCGTGAGGGAGGATACGCCGCCGGTGGTCGTGAGACACGAGACGGTCAGCGCGATTGTCTCGATGGGGGGCAGACCTGCGAGTGCGATGAGGAGGCTGCTGATCGAAAAGACGGCAGCAAAGAAGAATGCGAGCACGAGAATGCGCCCCGCAGAGTGCAGGGGAACGACCTCGCCGCCCTGCCGTACGGCAAGCACCATGCGCGGGTGCAGGGTGCGCAGCAGCTCCGTCCACGCGAGAGAGACGAGGACGAGGACGCGCGATATGCGAAAGCCACCCGCCGCAGAGCCCATGCAGCCGCCGATGATGGCGAGCAGGATGAGCAGCAGCGTTGCACCACTGTGAAATGGAACCTCCTCCTGCAGCATGAGCCCGTTCGTCGAGAGAAAGGAGATCGCGTAGAAAAAGCTGTAGCCGAGTGCCTGTGCGAACGGCTGCGTGCCGTGGAGGAGGGGCGGTATGACGAGTATTGTTCCCGCCGCGAGAAAGAGCAGGAAGAAGGAGCGCAGCTCCATGTGGCGTGTGAGCATCGCGCCCGATCTGCGGTGCAGGAGCTGCCAGAGCGTGAGGAGGGGCAGCGCCGAGAGCAGGGCGACGAGCCCCGCACCGAGCATGAGGGTGGGTGTTGGCGGCAGACCGCCCGTCATTGGCCCTGCGCCCGATGAGATTGTAAAGAGTGCAAGAATCAGCGCAGGGAAAATTTCGTCCCCCGCCATTAGATAGATGCCGACTGCGACGGCAGTGATGGCGATGTAGAGCAGCGTCATCTCGCGCATGGGGCGCGTCATGCGGTTCCAGAGCGGACTGAAGAGACGCTCCTGCCGCACGTTGAAATCCACGCCGAAACATCCGCTGACAACGGGCAGCACCGTAACGAGAATCACGATGAAGAGCAGCCCGCCGAACCAGCTCATCAGCGCGCGCCAGAGGACGAGCGAGGGCGGAAGCGTATCGCCGAATACTGTCATGCCCGTGGTCGTGAGCGCCGAGATGCACTCAAAAAACGTATCTGCAGGGGAGAGATGCAGCCCTGCGAGATGGAACGGCAGCATGCCGAGCACGGCGAGCAGAAACCAGACGGCGAGGAGGAAGAGCGTACCCTCCTGCACCGAGAGCTGGCGCATATGGCTGCGCCCCATATTGCCGAACACCATGCCGAGGATCGCGGCGAGCACGCCGAGCGCGAGAAACGAACCCGCCAGTGAATCACCGTGGGCGAAGCCATAGGCAAACGGGATGAGGTACAGCGGCGCAAAGACATATGCCGTGCGCCCCATGAGCACCCAGAACAGATCAAAACGCATCAGTCATCTCCAAAATAGGCGAGCGCCTTTTTCGCAAAGCTCTTGAGGACGAAGAGGATCACGCGGTCGCCCGGCAGGAGCTCCGTCATGCCGTTCGGGATCGCCGCCTCCTCATTGCGCACATAGGCGCAGACGAGGCATTCGCGCGGGAGATTTGCGTTCATCAGCTTCTTTCCCACAACCGGCGCGCCGCTGCTGACGATCACCTCAAGCGCCTCCGCCCGCGCGCCCTCGAGCAGGGTCACGCGTGTCACGTCTCCGCCGCGCGCATAGGCAAGCACCTCGCTCGCCGAGAGCAGACGCGCCGAGAGGGCGATGTTGACGCCAACCTTCTCCATGAGGTCGATGTATTCGTTGCGGTCGACGCGCACGACCGTCTTGATCCGATTGTTCGAGAGGTGGCGCGCGAGGAGGGCGAGCATCAGATTCAGCTTGTCGTCCTCCGTCAGGCAGACGATGACATCCGCCTCCGCGACGCCCTCCTCCGTCAGCAGGTCGATGTCCGTTCCGTCGCCGCAGATCGCAAGCCCCGCCGTCAGCTTTTCTGCGAGCATCTCGCAGCGCTCGCGGTCTCGGTCGATCACCTTTACCTGCACGCCCTGCCGTTCGAGCATGAGCGCGAGCGCACGCCCTGTGCGTCCCGCGCCGATGATCGCCGCACGCGTCAGTTTGTGCGTGTCGCTCTGCATGAGGCTCTGGCTGAACTCCTCAATGCGGTCGGGCAGCCCGATGAAGTAGGCGTTGTCGCCCGGCAGGAATACATCGTCGCCGTGCGGGATAACCATGCGGTGGTCGCGGAAGATGAGCCCTGCGAGGACACCCTGCGGCAGCTTTAGACTTTTCAGCGGCGTGCGCGCGATGGCGGAGCGGCGGCGGATGCGCGTCTCGAAGAGGCGCACCTTGCCCTGCGCGAAATCCTCCACATTGAGCGCGGCAGGTGTCATGAGGATGCGATTGATTTCGTTTGCCGTGATGAGTTCGGGGTTGAGCACGAGGTCGATATCGAAATTCTCTTTGAGATAGCGCCCCGCCTCCACGGTGAAATTCATGTCGCGGATGCGTGCAATCGTGTGCGCAATGCCGTGTTTCTTTGCGAGCACGCAGGCGACGATGTTCACCTCGTCGCTGTTGGTCACGGCGATGAGGATGTCCGCGCTGTTGATGTCGGGGTCGTTCATCGTGAGAGGGCTTGCGATATTCGCCTCGATCGTCAGCACGTCGAGCGTCGTCTTTGCCGCCTCAAGCTGGCTCTCCTCGCCGTCCACCACCACGACATCCATGCCCTCCTCTGAGAGCAGCGCCGCAATGCTGTAGCCCAGCCTCCCCGCACCTGCGATTACGATCCGCACAATGAGTCCCTCCTGCGTATACTGAGTGAAATATAAAGAAGTATACCATATATTTTCGGTAAGTTAAACTCATATTGAGGAGGGTACAGGAGGAAATGGATTGAAAGAGAATTTTATTTTGATATAATTGGAATAGGTGAATTTTTCTGATAGATGTGACTGGAAATGGAGTGAAGATTATGCGGCAGAGCGAGGAAAACACTGGAATATACGAAAGATCAGAGCGGCAATATCTCGCGCATATAGATAAGACAAGCGGACGTAAACAGGGGCTGCATGCACATCTTGAAAATGTCTCCGTGCGCTCCGGGGTCTTTGCTGCAGCCTTTGGAGAGGAAGCAATGGGACGTTTGGTTGGAGCGTACCACGACATTGGAAAGTATTCGAACGAGTTTCAAGACTACATCCGCGCCTCTGAGGAAGAACAGAAGAAAAAGCACGGTAAAATTGACCATTCGACGGCAGGTGCCAAGGAGATCGCACAATTAGGCGGCGCGGCACATGTATTGGCACTCTGTATTGCCGGGCATCATGGCGGGATTCCCGACCTTGGCACGAAAGTGGATACGGCAGCAGAGTCCACGCTTGTAGGGCGGCTTAAAAAGGAGGTGCCGGACTATCATTCCTATCGTGAAGAGAATGCAGTCCCCCTTTTGCCGGCATCGTCGCTTTTTTCCAAGGTATCTCATATCCCTTTTTCGACAATGCTTTATACACGCATGCTATTTTCCTGTCTTGTTGACGGGGATTTTCTGGATACGGAATATTTTATGTCTGGCGGAACCGTCGAGCGCAGCGATTTTCCGTCGATGGAGGTGCTCCTTGAACGATTGCAGAGTGCCTTTCGAGAGAAATATTTTGCGCCGCAGTCTGTCGAGGTGCAGGAGCGGCTGAATGAACCCATCAATCGAAAACGGATGCAACTGCTCCAAGAGTCGATTGCGGCAGGCAAGAGTGCTAAAGGCCAATTATACCGCATGAACATCCCGACAGGAGGTGGGAAAACAATCTCGTCGCTCGCATTCGCCTTGCATTATGCTGTGCATGCCGCTCACAAGCGCAGGCGTGTCATTTATGTAATACCGTATACGAGCATCATTGAGCAGACGGCGAAGGTGTTCCGCGAACTGTTGGACTCCGACTGCGTTGTCGAGCATCATCAGAATGTGGACTATGACGATACGACTGATGAGATGAACCACAAGAGGCTCGCAGCAGAGAACTGGGACGCTCCGATCATTGTCACGACAAACGTGCAGTTCTTCGAATCACTTTTTTCAAATCGGCCGTCAAAGTGCCGCAAACTCCATAATATTGCAGAGAGCATCATCATCTTTGATGAAGCACAGATGATTCCTATTGAATTTCTGCGCCCGTGTATGGAAGTTGTACAGGAGCTTGTACGTCACTATGCCTGTACCGCTGTCCTGTGCACGGCGACACAGCCGCCGCTCGAAAAATTCTTTGCGGATGATATACAGCCGATCGAGATTTGCCCTCATGTGATGGAAAATGCTGCGTTTTTTCAGCGGGCAAAGATTCGGATGCGCGTGGGGATGATGATCGGGGATTTGGCTGCAGAACTGGAACCCCATGGGCAGGTACTCTGTATCGTTAATCTGAAACGGACGGCACAAGAGGTTTTTGAGCGAATGGAAGAAAAAGAGGGCACGTATCAACTGTCCACAAATCTCTATCCAGTGCATCGCGCGCAGGTTTTGGAAGAGATTCGAGAACGGCTGAGGGCGGGGAAGCCCTGTCGCGTGATCTCTACCAGTCTTGTAGAGGCGGGTGTCGACCTCGACTTCCCCTGTGTCTACCGCGAGATGAATGGACTCGACAGCATTATACAGGCAGCAGGACGCTGTAACCGTGAGAATAAGCGGACGGCGGAGGAGAGTATTGTGCATGTGTTTTCGCTCGAGGATGTATCAAAAAAGAGTTTCCTCCCTGCGGACACGACCCGAATCGTTGCGCGAAGCTATGGAGAAGATCTGGGGAATCCAAGGGCGATTCGCATGTATTTCAACGAGCTCTATGATCTGGGCGGAGAGAGGCGTCTGGATCAAAAGAAGGTTATGGAAATATCGAAGAAGCTTTCCTTTGCTGAAGTTGCAGAAAAATTTCGCTTGATTGAGGAGCAGACAACTCCTGTTCTTATTCCGGAGGCGTATGAAGCGAAAGCCTTGCTGCAGCGACTCGAAGGAGGAGAGCGAACGCGTAGCCTGATGCGAAAAGCAGCGCGTTATATGGTTTCCCTTCGACCGAGTAGGTTGGATGGATTGGTGAGGCAAGGGAAGATTCGAATGTTGGATGAAGAATTTGCGGTTCTGGAAGATATGAGTGTCTATGATAGGAAGCAAGGATTGAAGGAAGATGTGTGAAAAATAAGAACGGGGAGATTATACAATCTCCCCGCCCCGGACACATAAATACGAGCAACCATAAATTTCAATCCCCGCATAGTTATATCTATGCGACAATGACATTTTATTATGTGGAAATACTCTTGTCAAATTTTCTTGACAGACTAACCTTTTTCCGATATATTTAATAAAAGCAAACATAAGAAAATAGGAGGTGTTGAATGTGTCTTATGGCGTTCGACTGGAGGTGTGGGGGGATTTTGCCTGCTTTACGCGACCGGAACTCAAAGTAGAGCGGTTTTCATATCCTGTCATCACACCAAGTGCCGCACGCGGTGTGCTTGAGGCTCTATTTTGGCATAATGGCCTAAAATGGGTCATAGATCGTTTATATGTTTTATCCAAAATCCAGTATGCCAACATTCGGCGCAACGAGCTCAAGGCGAAGATTTCCGCGAGTAATGTGGTGAATTTTGCCGGCAAGGGACAGGGGGAACTATACCTGTCTGCCCGAGAGAATATTCAACAGCGTGCATCGACTGTGTTGAAAGCCCCACACTACGTCATTGAGGCGCACTTTGAGATGACAGGGCAGGCGAACCCATCAGACAATCCGGGGAAGTTTCGGGAGATGTTTACCAGGCGGGCGCGCAAAGGGCAGTGCTGGCACATGCCGTATTTCGGATGTCGTGAGTTTCCGGCACAATTTCGTCTATACGAAGATGAGGCCATAGAGACAGCATATCCGGGTGAAACGAAGGATCTGGGCTTGATGCTCTATGACATTGACTACAGTGATCCGGAGAATCTTCAACCGATGTTCTTTCAGGCACAGATGGTCGATGGCGTGCTTGACCTGCGTGATTGCGAGGTGTATCGTTGATGCTGAAGGCACTCGTACAGAGATATGAAGACGAATGCAAAGAACATCGATTGCCGAAGGAGGGCTGGGAGAAGCGAAATGTCCATTTTGCACTTATCATTGGGAGAGAAGGGGAATTGCTTCAAGTTGTTTCTCTCATGCAGGAGGTAGAACGCGGAAAGAAAAAAATATTACGTCCGCAGGAACTCCTTGTGCCCGTGGGGGAAACGCGTACGAGTGGGATATATCCGCTGTTCCTCTGTGATAATTCGTCCTATTTTCTGGGAGCAGATACAAAGGGAAAGCCTAAGCGGTCGGCAGATTGCTTCACGGCTGCGGCAAAACTGCATGAGGAGATCCTAGCAGACATTACAGGAGAAACGGCACAGGCTCTAGTTCATTTCTTTCATCACTGGCAAATAGGTAAGAATGCCGTTTGCAAACATCCGGAAATTGCTCCCTATGCCGATGAGATTCTTGCAGGTGCAAATCTTGTGTTTCGCTATGCGGGGCAGTATGTCCATGAAGCGCCTGAGATTGCGTCAGCATGGGAACGCTATCGTCAGAATCGCGCAGAAGAAAAACACGGACGCTGTCTCGTGACTGGAACAATAGAACCAATCGCTATTAAGCATCCGGCACTCAAGGGGGTGAGCGGAGCACAGCCAACGGGAGCCATGTTGGTCTCGTTTAACGAGAATGCCTATGAATCCTATGGGCATGATGGCCAGCAGGGGGGCAATGCTCCTGTCTCAAAACATGCAGCATTCGCTTACGGTACTGCACTTAATGCACTGCTTGCAGACGATGCACATAAGAAGCTCATTGGTGACACTACTGTTGTCTACTGGGCCGCAGAGAAGAGTGAAGCCGCTCAAAATGTATTTGCAGGCGCGCTCGGTGATAACAATGAGATGACGGATGATTTGCTGGATAAAATCTTAACAGATATACGGGACGGAGGGGATATCGACTATGACGGTGTCTCCATTCCTTATGAGAACCCTTTTTATATTTTGGGGCTGGCGCCAAATGCAGCGCGGGTTTCTATTCGTTTCTTCCTGCAGGATTCCTTTGGCGTGTTTCTGAAAAATCTCGCCTTATATAGAGAGCAGATGGATATCATTCGTCCCTCTTGGGTGAAAAGCAGGAATGTTCCTCTAGGGAAGCTGCTTTTGGAGACGGTAAATCCGAATGCCAAGAAACTGATGGCAGCTCCTGTCATGGCGGGGGCGATGATGCGAGCTGTATTGACCGGTATGCCGTATCCCGTGTCTGTATTTCAAAATATTATGATCCGGATTCGTGCACAGCAAGGGGCGGAAAAAATAAATCCGAGGCGTGCCGGTTTTTTGAAGGCATATCTGCTGCGCAATAGAGAAAGGAGAATTACTGTGGCACTTGATGAAAACGAAACAGAAACCGCTTATTTGCTGGGGCGCTGGTTCGCTGTTTTAGAGCAGGCACAGAAGATGGCACTTCCGGAAATCAAGGAGACCATTCGGGATCGGTTCTTCAATTCTGCTTGTGCAACGCCCGCCTATGTATTCCCGCTTTTGCAGAAACTTTCACTTCATCATATCAAGAAGCTGGAAAAAGCTGCGGATAGGGTTCGTGTCGAGAAATTCTTGGCTGAGATTCTTGGAAAACTGGAGGCAGGAAGCATTCCGCGACACTTACCGCTCGAGGAGCAAGGCATATTCATTCTGGGATATTATCATCAGCAGCAGCAATGGTATCAGAAGAAGGAGGCAGAATAAAATGTCCGAAGCAATTAAGAATCGCTATGATTTTGTCATTCTGTTTGACGTAGAGAATGGGAATCCCAACGGTGACCCCGATGCAGGGAATATGCCGCGTGTCGATCAGGAAACAGGGCATGGGCTCGTCACGGACGTTTGTCTCAAGCGTAAGATTCGCAACTATATCGAAGCGATAAAAGAGGGGGTGCCCGGCTATCGCATCTATATCAAGGATGATGTTCCGCTTGCCCATCACGATCAAGAGGCCTGTGCTCATTTTGGGATTGAGGACATCAAGAAAATCAAAAAGGATAATCCGGAAATCGACAAGAAAATTCGTGATTTCATGTGCAGTAATTTCTTCGACATTCGTACCTTTGGCGCCGTTATGACGACGTTTGTACAGGGGGCGTTGAATTGCGGTCAGGTACGCGGACCAGTGCAGCTTGGGTTTGCGCGCAGCATTGATCCTATTCTGCCGCAGGAAATCACTATTACCCGAACAGCGATCACAACGGTACAGGCCGCACAGGCACAGAAAACCACGATGGGACGCAAGTTCATTGTTCCCTATGCCCTCTACAAGGTAGAGGGCTATGTCTCGGCAAATCTTGCACGTAAGGTTACCGGATTTTCGGAGGAAGATCTGGAACTCTTGTGGCGGGCAATCTTGTCTATGTTCGAACTGGATCATTCGGCAGCACGTGGCAATATGGCAACGCGTGAATTGATTGTTTTCCGCCATGAAAGCGAACTCGGAAATGCACCTGCCTATCGGTTGTTTGATCGTGTTCATGTCAGTAAGAAAAGGAAAGAGACTCCCGCACGGAGCTATCAAGATTATGAAGTCCATGTGGATACAGAGAATTTGCCTAAAGGGGTAAGCTGTATGCGCATGAGTTGAGAGAATAAAAATGTATGCGTGATATGTGGTGCGAAGGTAAAGCAAACAGAAAAACCAAGCAAAAAATATAGATGCGAGGACCTGCTGCAGGAGGGGCGTGGCAAAGGGGGATATCGTAACCTCGTTTGCGGTCGCGCCCCTCGTGGGCGCGCGGATGTCGAAATGTAGACTTTCGTATGGAAAATTTCGGAGGGAGAGGGTCATTTGCTGTGCTTTACAGGGGTATCCGTAGACTATGGCGCGGGGGAGGATGTTGTGCACGCGATTGCGGACACGAGTCTCTGCGTGGCGCGGGGGACGGTGCTCGCGCTGATCGGCGCGTCCGGCTGCGGCAAGTCTACACTCCTGCGCGTGGGGGCAGGGCTTGTGCGCCCGACGGCGGGCACAATCACGAGCGGTGGCGTGCCCATCGACCCGCGCACGCTGCGCATCGGCTTCCTGCCGCAGAACTACGGTCTGCTCGCATGGAAGACGGTGCGCGAGAATATCCTGCTCGGCGCACAGATCAAGGGGGAGTGGAGCACCGAGCGGGTGTCGGCATTTGATGAACTCGTCGCAGAGCTTGGACTCTCCAACCTCTTGGAGCGCTATCCGCGTGAACTCTCAGGCGGACAGCAGCAGCGCGTCGGGCTTGCGCGCGTCTTTCTGCTCGCGCCCGATCTCCTGCTGATGGATGAGCCGTTCTCCGCGCTCGATGCGATTACGCGCGAGTCGATGCAGGAGGTATTCCTCTCGCTGTGGAAAAAGCAAGCTGTGACGACACTACTCGTAACGCATTATGTGGAGGAGGCACTGACGCTCGCAGGGCGGATTGCCGTCATGCGGGGGACGCCGGGGCACGTCGCAGAGATCATGGACAATCCGTATGCGGGCGACCTCGCACACCGTTCCTCTCAGGCGTTCTTTGCGATGGGGCAGGAGCTGCGCGCAAAGATCGCGGGAGGCGTATGATGGCAAAGATTTCACTGCGGATGTTCGTGCTTGGCATCGTCTTCTCTCTTGCCCTTTGGGCGGTTGTTGCACATCTTCTCGCGATGCCCGTGATCCCGCCACCGGAGCAAGTGCTCCTGCGGCTCGTGCAGAAATTTACGGATGTGATTGCCGTTCATGCGGGCTACAGCCTGATGCGCATTGTGCTCGGTCTCGCTGCCGCCGTTGCCGTTGGCTATCCCGTCGGCGTTCTGATGGGATACTTCCCGCGCGTAAACCGTCTGCTTGCGCCGCTCCTATATCTGAGTTATCCCGTGCCGAAGATCGCGCTCCTGCCCGTGGTTATGCTGCTCTTTGGTGTAGGGGAGCAGAGCAAGCTGCTGCTCGTCTTTCTCATCATCGTCTTTCAGGTCGTCGTCGCTGTGCGCGATGCCGTGGCGGCGATTCCAGCCGAGACCTATGCGCCGCTGCGCGTGCTGGGCGCGTCCTTTGCGCAGATTGTACGGCACATCATCGTGCCCGCCTCACTGCCGAAATTCATCACGGCGGTGCGTGTGGCGATGGCAACGGCGATCTCCGTGCTGTTCTTCACGGAGACGTTCGGGACGCAGTACGGCATCGGCTACTATATTATGGATGCGTGGCTGCGCGTGAACTACCTCGATATGTATGCGGGCATCGTTGTTCTCAGCACGATGGGGCTGCTGCTCTTCATCCTGCTCGACTGGACAGAACGGCGGCTGTGTGCATGGAATCGAACATAAGGTTTTGATTTGATAGAAAAAGTTGTGGACTTGCTTTTCTTTTTCCTACAAATGTCCTATAATGTAGAATGAGAGAGATTCTAAATGATGAGTTCGGGAGGGCTCTGTTGTATGAAAGGTACTGTAGTCGCTACATGGATTAGTACATCGCGTGAGCTATGGGGCAGTGATGTGGTTGACGGGGTTATGCGGGAGATGGGGTGGGAGCCGGATCGGCTCTTTCTGCCGCTTGAGGACGTCGATGACGGCACGATCAAACGCCTGATGGAAACGCTCAGCAAGGCGAATGGTCTGCCTGTTCGAGATATTTGGTATGAAATGGGACGCGATAATATCAAGTCCTTTGCGCG
>ERZ773099.2049-NODE-2049-length-14265-cov-4.917382_pt1 | contig 14265 bp, 21 predicted proteins | sample MGYA00511120_ERZ773099 | MGnify/ENA primary metagenome ERZ773099 (study PRJEB29015, sample SAMEA2738012) | human oral metagenome | biome: human oral; feature: human-associated habitat; material: dental | place: China | collected 2104 ... | reverse complement strand
AATCCCAAGGGGCGCGTGAGTTATATGTTGCAAAAGGACTTGCTCTTGGAGCACAAGACGGTGCTTGGTAATATCATTCTGCCCCTCTTGATTCAAAAGGTGGATAAGGCAGAAGCTATTGCTCGCGCAGATGAAATTCTTGCGACCTTCCAGTTGACAGCTGTACGGGATAAGTATCCTCATGAACTCAGTGGAGGGATGCGCCAGCGTGTAGCCTTGCTCCGCACCTACCTTTTCGGGCACAAGCTCTTTCTTCTTGACGAGGCCTTTAGTGCCTTGGATGAGATGACCAAGATGGAACTTCACGCTTGGTATCTGGAGATTCACAAACAGTTGCAACTGACGACATTGATTATTACCCACAGTATCGAGGAGGCTCTCAATCTCAGTGACCGCATCTATATCTTGAAAAATCGGCCGGGACAGATCGTTTCTGAAGTCAAACTAGATTGGTCCCAGAGCGAAGACAAGGAAGTCCAAAAAATTGCCTATAAGCGTCAAATCTTGGCGGAATTGGGATTAAATACTTAGAAAAATAGGGAGTTGGTGAAGATTATTCTTTACTTGCTCCCTTTTCCTTTAAAAAAATCAAAAATTTCGGTATAATAGTCAATTATACCGAAATCATTCTATAATCGTTGATACATAAGGGTTTTATGTATCGCTTTTTTAATCTTGTGGACTTTTTTAGGAACTTTTTATTTTTTCGAGGGCAGTTTCAAAGAATGAGACTGCTTTTTTTTGGTTCTCTTTTGATAAATGGCTGTAAGTGTCCATAGTTACAGATATTTTTGCATGGCCAAGCCGTGTCTGTATTTCCTTGTATGGCAGACCAGCATTAAGCAAGATACTAGCGTGAGTGTGTCGGAAAGCATGAAAGCCTAAATCAGTACAGTTAGCGTTTTTTAAGTGTTTATGTAGGCGATAATCAACCTTTCGAGTATTGACATAGTTGTCAAAGCTATCAGAGAATACTTTCTCATAGGTTAAGCCAATGTTTCTACCATTTTCCGCTTGTCTTGCTCGGTAGAGACGAAGCATGAGCACTGTTTTATGATCGATATCTAAAACTCTATAGCTTGATTTTGTCTTAGGAGTGTTTACCTGGTTTAAAATGTTGAGTGTTTTGTTAATATCGATCGTTCCGTTCTGCAGGTCAATATCAGACCATTCCAGGGCTAGACATTCACGGATACGCAATCCAGTAGCTAGGAGCGTTTTATAAAGCACGGTATCATAAAAATTGATAAAGGTATTTTCTAGGCTATCGAGATGGGAGAGGAAGTTTTTAAGTTCCTGATCTTGAAAGTATTTAATTTCTTGTTTATCTCTGGTTATCTTTCTAGGAATGACAATATCACGAGCAGGGTTATTGTCTAATGCTTGAATAGAAACTCCATACTGTAGAATACGTTTATTTAAGGCATGAAGGTGATTGTATTCTTTATACCCCGTTCCGTCCTGATTGTACTCATCCGCCCACTTATTTACCTGAGTTTGGATAATAACAGGAGTAAGTTTATCTAGTTTGTAAGTACCAAATGAGGGTAAGAGGTGGTTATTTAAGCAGCCTTTTATCTTTATCTGCGTATTAGTCTTTATGGTATGCTGATAGGTTTGCCAGAATAAGTCCACAAGTTCCCTATAGGTTGTTATATGTGAGCGTTGTTTCCGTGTAGAGCCGTTTTTCTCAAATTCTACCTTAGCCTGGGTGGCCTTGTTTTTGAGTTCTTTCTTTGTTCGTGCTGATATGGTAGTCTTGACCTTCTTGCCAGTTACAGAATCAATGCCAAGATAGATACTAGAGCGGTAGACTGCTGATCCGTCTTTTTTCGTGTGTTGTATAATCTTCATGGTTTTACTCCTTTTCCATCAGCAGGCAAGCAATTAGAAAAGGTTTTGAGTTTAGACCATGCGACGAGATACGAGAATGCCCCTATTTTCGATTTTAAGCAGTCGGACGGTATATTTGTACCAGAATAAGAAATAAGGCGGATATGGGGCTTATTATGGGTTTTACCAAGAGTTTTATTTTTTGTCAGTTAAAGAAAGCTTTTTAACAGTCTCCAAAATAGCTTGCTTTTGTTCAGGTGAGAGTGCTGCAAAGTGAATCAAGAGTTCAGAGTAGTTAAACGGAAGATTGCCAATAGCTTGATAAAAACTTTCAATAGCTTCTATACCAGAACTATTTATTGCAAAATAGTATTTCTTTGTACGTTCCATATCTGATAGGTTAGATAAAAGAGAAGATGTATGATCTGCGAATATATCTTGTTCGATTTTCTTTAATTTTGCTTCAGAAATCATATTTAAGGCTATTTGTTTGCCTACCGTCTTAGAAAATTTTTCTTCCACTTCAGTCAAGTCTGATAAATTTATTCTTTCAGCTTCAAGAATATTACTATATTTATTTAGCAGTTCAATTGTTTCATTTTTTGTTATTTCAAATGTTGGTGTATCATAACTCAATAATTCAGGAATAGTTACTCCGAGCTCCTCAGCCAACTTCACAGTATACTCATGTTTTACAGAAAGTTTTGGCTCTTTTTCCCAACGGGAGATAGTCATTTCCGACACGCCGAGTATATCAGCTAACTGTTTCTGAGTTTTATTTGCTCTTGTTCTCAGTTCTTTTAATCTATTCATTGTAATACCTCAAAATTAATTATAGCATAAAACAGCAAAATTTTTAACGAAAATGTTAGAAAGCTCTTGACAACTAACATTTTATTTAGTAAACTACAAGAGAACTAACAAAAATGTTAGTCAGAGAAGGAGGACTTTCATTGCTTATTACCTCAACACAAGCAAAAGCAATCCGCCGAAAGCAAGCAGACAAGAAATTGACTGCCAAGCAAGCAGGCGAAGAAATTGGAGTTACACAAGTTACCTATCGCAAAATCCGAGACGGTGGCGAAGTAAAGCCGAGCACTTACCAAAAGGCCATGCAGTGGCTTGCTGAAGATTATTAGAAAGGAGCGAATCAATTGAATTGGTTTATATGGACGGCAAGAAAGAGCCGTATACTACGAGCGAGATTATCGCTGAATGTGCTGAAGTACAGCACCACACTATTACACGCTTAGTCAGAGACAATAAAGCTGATTTTGAAGCGTTGGGAATACTTGGATTTAAAATCCATAAATTAGATAAGAGAGGGCAACCTAAAAAATGCTATATTCTAAACGAACAACAGGCTACCTTACTGATCACTTATCTAAAGAATACCGAACCTGTACGGCAATTCAAAATGAACCTAGTCAAAGCTTTTTTTGAAATGCGTGACGAACTTTCCAAGCGACAACTACAGAGAGAACTGGAAAAACCAAAGCGTAAAAGTTTAACTGAAGCTATTCAAACATGGGAGAAAGCACCCAAGCATGCCTATAGTACCCTGACAAACTTATTACTGAAGGGAGTGACAGGGAAGAATAAAGCGCAACTCATGAAGGAGCGAGAAAGTAAGAACGGTATTGATGGCTTGACAAGTGCAGAACTGACAAACTACCAACGTTTGGAAGATATGGCAATAGCTATGATTAATTTGAATAGGGGGTATTCAGAAATTAAGAACCTTGTTTTTAAAGTATAGGAGTATAGAAAATGGAAAATGATTTTAAGACAGTTACAAATGCCAAAGGGTTAGAAATTCCTAAGTATTCCAAGGATTTTAAAAAGCTAGTTGAGAAAGACAGACAGATAGCCGAATATCTTTGCATGAACTACGAGAACTTGGACAGTGAAGACCTGGGCGCATTTCTTGAAACAGTGGAGCAGGGCTTCAGTTGGATTCTAGATCTTATCGAAAGTAAAGACTTGCTTTATAAACCCAAGTCAGGTAGTAGTCATGAAAAAAGAAAATAAAAAAATCACTTGCTCAAATTTTAGACGAGGCGAGCAAGCGACAAGATTAAGGATATAGAAATTTTTTCTATGCTCTGATTATAGCAAAAAATATCTATTCTATCAAATATCTAAAGAAAAACCGAAGAGCAGGCAAGCAATTAGAAAAGGTTTTGAAAAATGAGTGCTGACAGGGTGATTCTAAGGCCTTGTTTAGCTGAAAGATGGGTAATTACTCACGAAACACCGCTACAAGCGTTCGCCAACTTGGGGCAACTGCCCAGCGTTTGGAGTGGTGAAATAATCTAATATAGGAAAAAGGGAAAACAGACTATGACAGAAACAACATACGATATTATCGCTAAAAGTTTGGATAGAATTAGTATGGAATTACACCAAGCAGACGAAAACAATGATTTTTCGAGAATAGGCCTCTTATCAGGACAATTAAAAGCTATCAAAGAAAATTTACACCGCTTACTTTGGATTGAACTTCCTGAATTGAATGAAAGTCATAAAATCGAGGCAGTCTCTAAAAGCACTACGGGAATGTTTTTCAGTCCTGGTATTTTTGAAATGGACGCTATGCGACAAGCCTTCTTTAAACGCCAAGCCAAGCACTTTTTTGACAACGAAGTAGAGCAACAGGCGTATATAGAACATGCTGAAAAGGAATATTTAGAGGCTACTATAACCTTGAAGGATATCCTTTTTAACTCTAAAAATGCTAATCGGAAAGTAAGTAAAGATCATCTTATAGAGCGGTTTGAGGAGGCGATGAAATGAATGAGCTAGATTTAACCAATACACAGGCGGTTATCTTTTCCGTGGTATTGATTGGCCTACTGCTTTATCTAAACCACCGAGACCGTCAAAAAAGCGCCCAAATTGAGCGAGAAAGTACACAGACGATAGAAACAACTAGCGAGGATTTAAGCCCTGATTATGGGCGATATATTCAGCTTGCAGCGGTTAAGCCATGGGGGTACTAATATGTTTGAAAAAATGATTGAAGATTTAAAGTCTAAGATTTTGGAAGCAGTGGAACGGTATTTAAAAAGCCATGAGAAAGTACCTCAAAAAAGATTAGATTTGATCAGCAAGGTGGAACTAAAGGAAGAACTGGGCATAGGAGATAAAACCTTGATAAAATGGGAGGGTGCAGGACTACCGCAGTATATACCGCCTATTGAAGATACTAGAAAAGCGTATTATAAAATCTCAGACGTTTTAAAGTTTTTGGGGGTAGATGATGGCAAAGACTAAAATATATTTTTGGTTAAAAGTTGATAAGAAGTTTTTTGATAACCTTTTTATTAAGCGACTTAAAAATATGCCTGGTGGCTACACTATGACAGTGATTTATATCCGTCTTATGTTAGAAAGTCTAGAAGATGATTGTATTTTATACTATGAAGGATATTTTGATAGTTTGGTACAGGAATTAGCTTTAAAACTGGATGTTTCTGAAGATGATATAAATATGACGGTTGCATATTTTACAAAATGCGGACTGATTCAGATAGACGATGATGGACATGCTACATTATCGCAAGCAAAAGCCATGGTTGAGAGTGAAACAAACTGGGCAAAATACAAGCGAGAACAAAGAAAAAATAGTCAAGATTTACCAAAATTGGAGAATGTCCAAAATAAAAAGACTATTTCCAACTCATGTCCAACAGAGATAGAGATAGATAAAGAGTCAGATAAAGAGTTATATAAAGAATATATATTGTCAGGTAAACCTGACTTTACTTTCCCAAATTGGTTAACTCCGAGAATGATCGAGGAAATAACTAAAGGACATCCTGAGAAGTATTTAATAAGAATCCCTCTAGCTTATCTGAATCATACAGTAGGGAAAAATTATAAATATTTGGACAAAAACTTGAAGCCGATAATGGCACGATTCAAAGAAGGCTATACACTTGAAGATTTTAAACAGGTGATAGATATTAAAACGGCAGAATGGAAGGATAGCCCTGAATTTTCTAAATATCTGAGACCAGAAACACTTTTCGGAACTAAGTTTGACGGTTATTTGAATCAAAAGCCTAAAACCATAAAAGGGAAGTTTGAAGATAACTTCCCAGACCTACCATTTTAGGAGTTGTAAAGATGAAGGAACAATTTAAAGAATTTAATAACAGAAAAATATCGGATAAAGTTTGCGATATTCACCAGGTAAATTACTGGGAAATTTCTGTACCAGTGTTAGGGAATTCAGAAAGAAAACTACAAGCATTTTGCCCGGAGTGTGTGAAGGGAGAGATTAAACAGAAAGAGAAAGAACTATTGCAGCAGTTCGAGGACAGGCAAGCTTACTTTAAAACTTATGATGTCTTAATGCGTGATAGTACGATTCCTAACGAGTTGAAGGGGGCAACGTTTGATAATTTCTTTGTTAAGACGACAGAGGAGCGTCAGATGTTAGAGTTTGTAAAAGGTCAAGCCCAGAAGTACCTTGCAGGTATGACGGGAAATACTTTAATCAGTGGTAGCACAGGAATAGGAAAAAGTCATTTATCGCTTGCCCTGGCCAAAGAAATCAATGAGAGATTCAGAGAGAAGAACGAGCCTAAGAGTGTCTTATTTGTCAGCTTAACCGAGATTATAAAGCAGATAAAAGAAGGCTGGGCTTATGGCAGAAATGCAAACTTAACAGAGTATGAGGCGGTTAAAAAGCTTGTTGATGTTGATTTTTTAATCATCGATGACCTGGGGGCAAAAAATGGGACGGTAACACCTAAGAGCGATTGGGAACAGGATTTCTTGTTTGATATTATCAATAATCGAGAAACTACGATTTTCAACACGAACCTAGATAGTAGTGAACTGCGGACTGTTTATAATGCTAGAAACTCAAGTAGAATTTTGAAAGGTTTAGAAGGGAACACTTTCAAGGCTTTCGCGATCAAAGATAAGAGATACACTATAAACACAGTGAGGGGAGAATATCAATGAATGATGATAAAATGCGATTTGCAACAGAAAAAGGCTTTGTTGTCTACGAAAAATGTGGTATAATAGAGATAGAAAAAGTTCCAAGGTTTGGAGAGATAACTTTATTCTACTCAGATGGGAAATTTACCCATCTAGTCAAAAAAGAAACTAAAAAATAAGTCTATTGAGAACAACTCAGGGACATACCGTAAGCATATAATGCTAGTGGTATGTCCCTTTTTGTTTGCATAGAAAGGGGGTGAGTATTATGGCAGGAGATACTTCTTTAGGGTATGTGGTAGCCAATAAGTTTTCTATGGATCCAGAGAAAAGACAGAAAATCTTTTCTCAGTGTACAAAAGAAGATGATAGCTTAGAACAACGGAAACAAGAAATACTAGAAAAATATGCTAACAAACAAGACAAACCAAAATCTAGAAAAAATGATTCTAAAAGCTCGTAGAGTCATAAAAGAAAAGCTAAGAGCAAAGAATTTTAGAAAAAATTATAAACAAAAATCAGATATTAAAAGATGAAGGAGCAAAAAAATGACAACTAACTTAGCTAAACAAAAAGAAAATCTAGAAGCTTATATCCGAAGTACGGGTTATAACACTAGAGGGATGAACGTAGAAAATAATCATGTACTCATTGAAAAACCAATCCTTGATAGTTACGAAGATGAACATCAACGTAAAGAATTGGTTGATCTAGTAAATGTTATTGAGACTCGTACCCGTGGTGGGAAGTATGAAGTAACTGACTTTGAATCTGATTCATTACAAGAAGTTAGCGAAAATTCGGTTGAGAGAACAGAAGCAGATAAAAAGAAAACTATCAGCGTTGATTACTTAGTTAAATTATTCAGTGGGAAACTTGATTTTTCACAGGAGCAATTAGATGATGGCCAATATAATTTAACGGATTTTCTTGGTAAGAAGATTATTAAATTAAAACGTAGAACACGAAATAGAGAGATTGGGAAAATTCTCCAAACTGCGAAAGTGCAGACTGCTACAAGTATGGACGACTTGAAATCTATTGTTTCTTTAATCAATCCAGAGCGCAATGTATCTATGGTTGTTAGTCAATCACTATTTAGTATCTTAGAAAAAATGAAAGACACTTCAGGAAATTATCTTCTTAAAGTTGATAAAGAGACAGGAACAAGTGAAACATTCTTTGTAGATAACTTTTTAATTGTAGATGATACAACATTAGGGAATAAAGGTGACAAAAAAGGCTTTATCGGAGATCTAGAAAACTTTGTTACTTTGTTTGACCGAAAGAAAGATACACTTAGCTGGGCGGATGCGAATGACTATTTTGGGAAACGGTTGATTTTACATACCCGATTTGATGTAAAAAAAGTTGAAGAAGATTGTGGTTACTTTATTCAATGGAACTAGGAGAAAGAAATGGATATTAATCAAGTATTTGAAACACTGGATGATCTAGATAATAAAAAAAGTAAGATTAATTCAGCACGAGAACAGTTAAGCGAAAAAAGGAAAAGCCTGTTAGGCAATCAAGCAGTTTCATTTGAGAACATAGATTCTTTTTTGTCAAATAACTTAGAATCTTTAGAGCAGCTGGAAAAGATGGAAAAAGCTATCAATGGCCTTCAGGAAAAATTTGATAGTGATTTTTCAGAAGCTAATGCAGTCATCTTTGAATACATTTTTAAAGAGACTAAGCAACGGATGGAAACTAAGAAGATCTATAAACAATACCGAAACCAACTTAGACGAATTCTGGACGCATATGATGAAATTCAAAAACTGAAGAAGGATGTAGAAGAAATCCATACAGGTGTAGTCAGAGAAATAAATCAGAGACATTCTCTATCGCCGTATCGAACAGAAGTAAGTCCGCTTACTGTTCTACCATTCTTAACCCCTGATTCTAGCGGATGGATGAATTTTTCTAAGGAATATCGGGACATCAAAGTGTATCTAGAAAAATAGGGAACAAATTAAGTAAGGCTAGTGATATATGGCTGAAACAAAAGAAATATCGCTAGTCCTACTTTTATGCTTCACTAAGTTTCACATAATAGAGTAACCATAAACTGATAAAAAACAATAGCTTAAAAGCTAGATGTATTAAGGGGTTATAGAATAGTGTGAGTTTCACAGAATGTAAGATATGAGAAACTGAGGGGATAAATTAAAGAAATTTCCCTTGAACTTGTCATACTGAAGAGTTGTCAAACTTAAAACAATGATACCTGGTAAGTGGAGTGTTGGAAGGCTTTTAGCGCTTTTTGTCAGTTTGACAGAATTTACAATTTGACAAATTGAAAGATAAAAAAATTTTTAGATTTAAGTGGAGGTACTTGCCTATGTACGAGTTGAGTAACAGAGACCTGGACGGAATAGATATTGAGTTAGGACGATATAGAACGCTTGCTAATAAAATTTATTTGAGAAGACAGGAACTGATACATAATAAGAAACATAGTACTGAAGATTATACTGGTGGGAAAGGCAAGACAGTATCTAGTCCTACTGAAGCGACAATCATTAGAATTGAAGAAGACCAAACACTAAGATATTTAGAAGGCTTCAAACTAGTTGTAGATACCTTGATGGAAAACTTAATTGAAAGTGATCTAGTCATTTTTAAAATGAGATATTTAGAAGCTGGTGCGACTTGGGAAGACGTGGCAGAGAAACTAAATAAAACTACTCGTTATATAAATAGCCGTAGAAAGGTAATCGCTAAAAGATTTGTTGAGTTGAAAGGATATTGACTCCCCCCCACCTTTTAAAAAATCTTTCTGGCCTGTAGGGTACCGGTGAAGGGAACTTTTTCCAAGTCGGAGCCTACCAAACAAAAAGGGGATAAAAAAATAACAAATCAGAGGAAAGTGCTAAGTTTTTTATTTAATATTTGAAATGTAAATCACTATTTATTAGGTATTGTTTTAGAATATCTGTAAAACACGATTCAAAATAATAATCTAAATAAAAAGGTATTAATAATTAATTAGAAGTGTTGTTGAAAAGTATTTGAAAAAAGATTATACTGAAGTCATAGAATAAGATACAAACATTTGAATTATTACCTGGAGTTCTAAATTTCAATTTGAAAGGATTGATTAGTTATGCCTTATACTTTGACCGAGGAAGAAGAAAAGTTTTGGCTTTCTCAACCTGATGAGATTTCTATTCTTCCCATTGAGGAAATAGAAAAGAAATACGCAGGATTAAGCGATGAAGAACTATGGCAGAGTATCAAGAATACTATTGATAATTTATAATAATTAAGCACCTAGAATTTTCTAAGTGCTTTTTCTTTTGTTTTACGAATAATAAAGTAGGAGGAAGAAAAATGAATATTTTAAATATTGAACTTACGAGCATTGAAGAAACTAAACTAGGTTTTTAACATTGGGTAAACGTGACTTATAGTGTACCGATACTAAAGAATGAATACAAGGTTAAGTTATTGCTCCTGTTAGATTTTAAAATAGAAGATAAAGAAATACTAGATTACTTGGTGTTAACTTGGAAGTATCGGGATTTGGTGCTTCATTCAGTGGATATGCACAAATTGGAAAAGCAGGGGTAAATATGATATAATTGTTTCCTATTATATAGACACAAAAAAAGCACGTTTTACCGGTCTAGCTTATTTTCTTCTTGGGTTGTAAAATTTATTTTTATCAAAAAATCATGTCAGTTTTTATATCTGGAATAGAAAAATAATTTACAACGTAGAGTTTGAAATTATTGACTAAAGAGAAAAATACTAAAATATATTGTAGTCCTTAAATTACGTGATATAATATTAGTAAAAGGAGATTCAGTAATGCAGCCATCATTATTTATTGCGAACTATATAATTGAATATTCTAACGAAAAGAGCTATTCAATCAACAACCTCATATTACAGAAAATATTATATTTTGCCAATGTAATTAAAATTGTTGACACTAAAATTCCTCTTTTTGAGGAACAAATGGAGAAATGGAAATATGGTCCCGTTGTACCAAGTGTATATCATGAATATAAAAGATTCGGAGCTTTTCAAATAACAAAACAGGATATTGTTGAAGAGTATTTTTGTTTTGAAAATACAGAAAACAATTCGTTAGGAAACATAAAAATATTTAAGTATAAACCACAAGATATTCCAGAATCTGACATTAATTTGTTAAAGAAAGTTATTGATAGATTTTCTAATGTAGATATTTTTGATATAGTGGAGAAAACTCATAAACAGGAACCATGGGAAAAGTATGAAAAGTCAATTAAAGATGGTGTTCAAGGGATAAAATACACAATTGAAGAGATATTGAGTTATTTTAACAACCATCCGGAGGAGTTAGAATGGCTCAGATAAGTACAAGTTTAATCCGAATCCTTTTAATTCTTGATATTTCTAGTCTAAATAATGAAGTTATAAAGATTCTTCAAGATAATTTAACTGAGGAAAATTTAGCAATTCCATACGATTATATTGCTGACTTTGTATACCAGAATGAAAATAGTAATGAGCTTAATGAAAGGTTAAATAAAAACATCGATTACTTATCTTCAACTGTAGGAGCAGATGATATTGCTAGGAAATCAATACTAGATAAAAACCTTAAGAAAATAGGTTCTAATTATAGTTTATCTCAAATTCAGAAATCTTATATAACAAAGGTTGCCAAAGAGGTGGAAAAGGGATTAAAAAATGTAAATAACCAACTAGACCAAGTTAGCACTCTTCTTCAAGATACAAAGAAACAATCAGATGATTCTAACAATATTCTTGGAAATGCTCAAACCAAACTAGATCTGGTTGACTCTCTTCTTAAAGATACGAAGGAACAATCAGATAAAATTGAACAAACAAAATCATCTATTTACACGGACTTCATAGCAATTTTAGGGATTTTTTCAGCATTTGTTTTTGTGATGTTTGGAGGTATTGATATAGCAAGAGCTGTTTTTGATATTGGAGATGATTTATTAAACATGAATCTATCTAGGATGATAACAATAGGTTGTCTGATGTTAATTGGTGTAATAACATTGTTGTATTCATTGCTATTATGGATTTCTAGAATCGCCAATAAGGAAATCGGAAACTGCATGAGCAGTAAATGTAAAGAGGGTTGCTCGTATAAGTGGCAGCATTTATTTCTGCGTCATTCATTTTATGTTTCATTGATTGTTATATTAGTGATAATTACTATTTATTTCTCTAATCGATGATAGATTAGCTGGTTGGAAACTATATAATATAGAAAAAGCACGTTTGACCGTGCTAGTTTCTTGCCTGCTGAACTCATTTAAAAAGTACAGATTTATGTTCAGTGATTTGTGGAGTAAGGAAGAAACTCCAACATATTCAAAGAAAAAACAAAAACCAATAAATACCCTAGTATCAAGCATTAAGGAAGTATAAAACAACTTACTTAATATTCAAAAAAGCGATACAACAAGATGCTTTAATTTTAAGAAATATCTTACAGAAAGCCTACAACAGTGGGCTTTTTGCTTTATCTTAAACCGTTGATTTCTGGGTTTGTTCAGTTATTTGTTCAGTTATAAACTTTTTAGTGCAGTTTCATAGAATGAGACTGCTTTTTTTGCGTTCTCTTTTGAGAGGTGACTATAAATGTCCATAGTCATGGATAAAGTGGAATGACCTAAACGGTGCTGAAGCTCTTTGTAAGGTATTCCAGAGTTAAGCAATAAACTAGCGTGTGTATGTCTGAAGCCATGAAAACCTATATTAGTGACCTTTGCCCGTTTAAAGTGGGTTCTTAACCTAGTATGTAAGGTTCGATTATTGGGGTATTCATGAATAAAGTCAGAAAATACTACAGTTTCAGACCGCCCAAGTTGCCAAGCTTCTTGTACTTGTCTATGTTTGTACTGCTTCAGCATACTAACAGTCGCTTGATCTATATCTATATCACGATAGCTAGATTTTGATTTAGGACTATTGAGTTCCTGATTATAGTTTAGTGTTTTTGTGATATGCACAATGGCATTATCTAGGTCAATATCAGACCAGGAAAGGGCTAAAGCTTCATTGATACGACAACCAGTAGCAAGCAAAAACTTATAAAGTGTAATCTCATAATAATAGCGATACCTACTTACATCCAGAGTATCTAAGTATTGAAGAAATCTTTTTAAGTCTTCATTATCAAAATGCTTTACTTTTTCTCGCTTTTCTTTTTGTGTGTTGCGAGGTAATATTACCTCACGAGCAGGATTAAACGGTATAGCTTGCATAACTACACCATACTGCAAAATACGCTTATTTAAAGCGTGTAAGCTATCGTAGTATAGAAAAGCACCTTCTTCCCCTTTATTGGTTTTGTCAGCAAGTTTATTGACCACATTTTGAATAAGCGGAGTAGTTAGTTTATCCAACTTATAAGAGCCAAATAAAGGTAAGATATGGTTATCTAGCAGTCTTCTAACGTTTAATTGTGTGTTAGGTTTTACTGTATGCTTGTAACTTTCCCACCATAAGGAAGCTAATTCCTTGTAAGTAGTAATATTTGAAGCCTGGAATCTAGTAGATCCATTTTGTAAAAAAGCAATTTCAGCTTCTTTTGTCTTTTGCTTAACTTCTTTTTTTGTTCTCCCTGTTATGCTTGTCTTTACATCTTTTCCAGTGACTTTATCAACACCAAGATAGACATTAGCACGATATACTATTGAACCGTCTTTTTTTGTGATTTGTTTTATTTGCATAGTATTCCTTTCCATCAGCAGGCAAGCAATTAGAAAAGGTTTTGAGTTTATACCATGCTAGGAGCTACGAGAATGCCCCTGTTTTCGATTTTAAGCAGTCAGACGGCAATTGTACCAGATAAGAAAATAAAGCGATTATGGGGCTTATAAAGGATATTGATTAGATAATCTTCTCAAATACCATTGTGGCTTGAATACGGTCGCCACCGCCTAGTCCTTTGCTTCCACCATTGGCGGTTGTGATGGTATGCAGGCGATAACCTTTTGAAGCTTGTTTATTGATAACATCTTCTAATTCTGTAAGGTTTCCTGATCCAGTGCCGAAAAACTTTTCTTTCAAAGTTACCTGAAGGACAACGTAGTGTAGTCCATTTACTCCAGATGCAGTAGAAAAGCTTCCTTCTTGTTTTACAGTGTCAAAAAATCCCATGGGGTTTACTCCTTATCAGTATTTTCAAATAATATTACTTGTCGTTATTTTTTTTAAATGATACTGCATCTTTCTTTGCGAATTTTTTTGCAATAGTTCTAAGCAGTTCTCTTTCATCATCGGTGCAGAAAAAGTAGTTAAGCATCAATTCTAGAGCGAATGGATCAAGATGCTTTCTTAATTTTTCATAGTCATAAAAATCTAAATCGGTTTTTGACAATTGCATATAGTCAAATTCTTGCCATGAACGATACTCTCTTGGTGTTGGGATGTAACCATCAAATGGGTCTTTTTTACTATTTGAGTAATTTAGCAAGTAGGCAACACTTACTCCAA
>ERZ773099.2048-NODE-2048-length-14270-cov-3.337883_pt1 | contig 14270 bp, 10 predicted proteins | sample MGYA00511120_ERZ773099 | MGnify/ENA primary metagenome ERZ773099 (study PRJEB29015, sample SAMEA2738012) | human oral metagenome | biome: human oral; feature: human-associated habitat; material: dental | place: China | collected 2104 ... | reverse complement strand
AAACCTGAACGGGACATTGGCTATTCAAAGCGCTTGGGGCAGACCGCATCTATCTCTTGTCAATCGTGGAAGCGGCCCTCTTGGCAATAACGCCGGCTCTCTAACTTGGGATATTCCTGCTGACAGCGTCGGCGAAACAGGGGCAATCAATGAATATCTTTGGTGGAGACAGGTCTTCTGGGTCAATCCAGCTAATCAATATGGCTTCATCAAAATTTCCTTTACTGGTGAAAATGGCGAGTTCCTCTATGGTGTCGAAACTATTAAGCGAGGGAATGGCCTGAATACTGAGTACAATTTCCTAGCCGCTAACGGAAGCGGCGGATACAGATTAGTCAAGCAATGGACGTTTTGGCCAACTCATAATCAAGGTGAAAATCCGTTTACTAAAGATACTGGTTGGTGCGACCTTATACGAAGAAACGACAAGGTGCAAGTGCATTGGTACGGTACGCACCCAGAGTTTACCATACCAGAAATTGCTGGTAAGAAATCAATTAAAGTGCATGTTGCTATTGGCACTTTTGGGGATAAGCCGGCTCCAACTCGCATGTATCTTGATAGCATCGTTTATCGAAAAGATTTTGTAAACGGAACAAAAGATGTTCCTAATCGCTATGCTGCAGGCAGCACGGTCGTTATCAACAGCGAAAATGACAGTTTGATCTTGAATAATATACCTGACTTGGATCAAGTAGTTGATGGCTCTCTATGGCCAGTTATTCCTCCAGGGAAGTCTGAAATCGAAATCTTACAGTCTGCTTGGGCGAAGAAGAAACCGACAGTAACTATCGAATTTGAAGAAAGGTGGCTATAATGCTTTTAACAATCCACGATAGCGCCTTGAAAAAGGTTGCTTTTATCGATAATAACAAGCAGACCACCTTGAATTTCTTTAATGACAAGTGGACACGCTCGCTTGAAAGTGCAACATCAGTCTTTGAGTTTTCCGTTTTTAAGAAGAAAGTACAGTCTGACACATACGCTGAACAAGCCTATAAGCACCTCAATGAGCGTGCTTTCGTTAGCTTCAAGCACAAAGGACGGTCTTATCTCTTTAATGTGATGAAGACCGAGGAAAACGAGCAAATTATCAAGTGTTACTGCGAAAATCTCAGTCTCGAACTCATGCTTGAGTATCAAGGAGCATATAAAGCACCAAAAGCAATGACATTTACAGAATATCTTGATGTTTGGGGCACGCTTGGTCTATCTAAGGTCGAACTCGGCATCAATGAGATAGCTGATCAGCGCAGAGCGTTGCAGTGGGATGGGCAAGAAACCTCTCTTGCTCGCTTAATCTCTTTGGCTCGAAACTTCGATGCTGAAATCGAGTTTGAGACGCACTTGAAATCAAACAGTCAGCTTGACCGCTTTGTTTTAAATGTCTATAAGGCACATAGCGCAGAAAATCAAGGTGTCGGACGCAAGCGAAATGATGTCGTCTTAAAGTATGGCAAGAATGTGCGTAGTATCAAGCGAAGCGTTGACAAGACGCAATTATACAATGCTATCAAGCCGGTTGGACGCAAGGAAGAAACAACGACCAAGATTTCCAATCCGTCAGCTACACAAGCCGCAAGCGGTAAGAAATATACCGGAGGTGGTTTAAACTACGCTGGGCACCCTATGAGCGCTGCGATAGTCCAAACTATCCTAAATCTCTGTGTGCAGTACAACATACTGCCATCAGGTATGATTTGCCAGCTCTATCTTGAAAGCTTCTGGGGCGCTTCTAATGTTGCCAGAATTGATAACAACTGGTCGGGTATGTCTGGGTCTGCTCAGACTCGGCCAAGTGGTGTCAAGGTCACGACAGGGAGCGCTAGACCTGCTAATGAGGGCGGAACATACTTTCACTATGCGTCAGTTGACGACTTTATGAAAGACTATGCTTATCTGCTAGCTGAGCAGACAAGCGGAGGGCGCAAGTTTTACGGCGTCAAAGGCAAGCAGAACATCGAAGACTACACTCGCGGTCTTTTCCGTGTCGGTGGCGCACTATATGACTATGCAGCTGCTGGATATGGCCACTATATCGCTCTAATGAGGGATATAAGAGGAGGAGTCAATCGCTCTAATGGGAACATATTAGACAAGCTTGATGACCTTTGGAGACAGCCTAATAATCAATTAAGCAGCCCTAGCCAGCCTATAACACAAGTCGTTAAAGCTGACAAGGTGATAGCAGTCATCAACGAGATGAAAGGTTTGCAAGGCCGGACAGTCGGCAACGGTCAATGTTACGGCTTGGCGGCTTGGTACTCCATGAAGCTAGGCGGACCTGGTCTTGGTGGTGGCGTGACTGGTTTTTCTGGTAAGGTAGGCGCTGGTATTGCTGCAGCTTATATCGGCACTGACTACGCTTGGGCTAATTTTGGTTGGTCAGTCGTGCGACCTCGTGGGACTAACGAGCTAAAAGCTGGAGCTTTAGCAAATATCAAAGCTCACAACATCTTTCAACAAACTGGATCTTATGGACACGTCTCTATCATCATTGCGAACAACGGAAGTACCGTAACGGTACTTGAGCAAAACTATGCGGGTCGGCAGTATGTAACACTGGGGACTTATAATGCTCAGGCTTATTTGGGAGCTGTAGAGACGCTTTGCTACCCGCCAGAGTTAAAAGCTGGTAAGACAGTCGAGGGGAACACAGTAACGAGCGGAACAGTTGATGTGCCATTACCAGAGATAGAACTTAAAGAAGTATCTGTCAGCACAACAGAAGTGGTCATCGACCCTAAGAAGACTCAAGAATGGAAGAACGAAAAGGGCGAAGTCGAGTTTTACCTAAAAGGTAGCTTACTATTCGCTCCTCTATCTAAACAGCTCTATCCATCTGTTTTAACAGGTACTGAAACAAACGACAACTGGATCCGCAAGGACATGGAAGTCGATACAGATAGCGAAGAAGTGCTTATCTCCGCGGCCTTGCGTAATCTCCGTAGATATTGCTATCCAGCTATCACATACGAAGCAGATGGATATTTTGATTTGGATATCGGAGACACTGTCAAAATCCAAGATACTGGCTTTAGTCCTATGTTGGTGCTCGAAGCTCGTGTCAGTGAGCAGCAAATCAGCTTTACCAATCCGAGCGAAAACAAGACAGTCTTTGCGAATTTCCAAGCCTTGCAGAACAAGGTGTCTGATAGCTTGCTGACTCGCATGGCTAAGCTTGCGGAGCAGGCGATACCGTACGAGCTGAAGCTGTCTACCGACCAAGGAACGACCTTTAAAAACCGCACAGGACAGAGCTTGTTAATGGCTACACTCGAGAAGAATGGCAAGGTGTATGAGCCTATCATCTTCTACAAGAAAGGCGACGCCATCATTGGAAGCGGTAGTCAAATGCTTGTCCGTGCGACGGATTTTGAGAAGACATTGCAAGTAGTGGTTGAAGCCTATCTCAATGACGAGAAAGTGGCAACGGCTGAAGTGACTTTTAGCAACGTGGCTGACGGTCAAGCCGGTGCGAAAGGGGACAAAGGCGACCCAGGACCTCCAGGTCCTAAAGGTGATAAAGGAGCGCTCGACGAGGAGCAACTCAAACAAGTCAACGACAAGATTGATAGCAAGGCTGACAACAAGCTCACAGCAGAGCAACTAAATGCTTTAACAGAAGCCATGCAACTAGCCAAAGCAGAGCTTGAAGCCAAAGCAAGTATTGATACAGTCAATGAATGGGTTAAATCTTATCAAGACTATGTCAAAACAGACGAAGCTGGACGAGCTGCAGCAGAAGCTAAGCTTGTATCGGCAAGTCAGAGATTAACCAAGGTTGAGAACAATCTGGGCGACATGGCTGAAAGATGGAGCTTCTTAGACCTCTACATGAGCGCTAGCAATGACGGTTTGAATATCGGTAAGAAAGATGGATCATCTTCTGTCCGTATCGACCACGACCGCATCAGCTTTTACTCTGCAGGCTCTGAGGTGGCTTATATCTCGCAAGGTGTCCTCAAGATTGAGAACGGGGTATTTACTCGGACGCTTCAAATTGGTCGCTTTAGAGAAGAACAGTATCAGCTCAATCCAGACATGAATGTAATCCGATATGTAGGGGGAGGTGCTTAAACATGGTCAGAGCTAATTTCAGCGGTGGCTGGGGGCATAATTTGCAACTAGACGTGACTTGGGGCGTAAGGCGGCAAGACATAGCCGGCAACTATCCGATGGTCAACGTGTCGGTGCATTTAGTCTCTAATGCTTATGTATCCATACCATCGTCCACAAAAGCTATCACAGTCAAGGTCAATGGCGCTGTCATTGATACAGTCAACGTTGATGTCGGTATTGGCGGAAATCAAGATAAGAGCTTGTTGTCAAAAGACTACCGTATCGACCACTCAGACGATGGCTCTAAAGAGTTTAGTCTTGATGTATGGTTAGAAATCAATGTCGGGAATTACGGCAGCGCCGGAGTTATCCAGACGGTCAAATTGCCATCTATACCACGAGCAAGCTCTGGGAATGATGTGACAGCCGTTATCGGTCAACCAGTGACGATTAACATTAATCGCAAGCACGAGAGATTCACTCATTCAATTTGGGTTAGGTGTGGAAGCTATGACAAGAAAATCGCTGGCGACGACATAGCAACTAGCTATGTATGGACACCAGAAATGGCATTATGCGAAGAATTCCCTAATACATCTAGTGGTAGTGGACAAGTCACGATTATCACTTACGACGGAAGCAGAGAGATTGGTCGTGATGTTAAGCGGCTTAATCTTTCTATCCCTGATAACGTCAAGCCGACTTTTACAGGCTTCACACTCACAGATGGCAATGCTATAGCAGCCAATATCGTTTCTGGCGGTGAGCATTTTATCAAGATTTTGTCTGACATCAGAGTTAATTTTGGCGCAGCTTCTGGTGTTTATGGCTCAACTATCACAGGCTATTATGCGGAGATTGTCGACAAAAATCAATCCACGACAACCAACGGCGGTGGCCTTGGTTTGATGAGCTATGACGGCCAAGTCATCATTAGAGCTAGAGTTACAGACAGTCGAGGGCGCACGAGTAATGCAATAGAGCGTACAGTGACTATCCTTGATTACTTCCCGCCGATTTTAAAATTTGATGTCGCAAGAACTGGCTTGAACGGCGGAACGCTGACCATTACACGGACGGCAAAAGTCGCTCCGCTAATTGTCAATGGTTCGCAGAAGAACAAGATGACGTTGACATTCAAGGTCAAACCTCTTGCAGATAAGAGCTACACATCGGACACTGGCCCTGCTGCTGGCTCTTGGACAAGCATAGCAGAGCTTATCAACAGCCCAGCAAACCTATCCGGACAGTATCCGGCCAATAAAACTTGGGAAGTCGTAGGAAAGCTAGAAGACCGTTATACAAGTACCGAATTTGCGGCCATCGTCGCAACCGAGGGTGTAGTCATATCCTATAGCCAGTTTGGCGTTGGTATTAATAAAATCTGGGAGCGTGGGTCGCTTGATGTCAAAGGCGACATCTATGCTAATGACAAGCTCATTCAAATGCACGCTTTGACGCAGAAGAATGGCACTGCCATCTATGCTTATGGAAAAGACTTTGACCAGGAACGAACGACAGGTGTCTATTTCAAAAATGGCACAGAAAACAACAATCCTGCTCGTCAATATGGCTGGCTGTTGGTACTCAATAGTAACAATGAGTGCTTCCAGATGTTCTTTCCGTCCATATCAACAGCAGAGCCAGCTAAGCGTGTCCTACTTGCTGGGAAATGGAGCACATGGTCAACCAATGCAAGGAGTGACCATGCAAACCTCAAGCGCATCGAATGGACGTCTACAGGCGTCAATGGTGTGCATTACAAGCGACAAGGAGATTTGGTGACATTGAGATTAAACATCAAAGGAAAGGCCGGAGATATCTCTCTTGGGCGCATTCCGCAAGAATTGGTGCCAATCCAAGGAAATGCTGCCATGCTCAATGTGCCAGTCTTTGAAGTGCAGTCGGCAAGCGACCGGCACTTGCAAGTCAATGGAGACGGCGTATTGACCTTGTTGAATGGAGTTGACAAAGACATCAGGACACAAGTCACTTGGTCAATTTAATAAAAAGAAAGGAGACATATGTCTAAATTAAATTTCAACAGGAAGAGTTGGATTTACTCTTCGTCCAACAACGAAGTAGAGGGTACTCATGTTATTCTGACGAATGCAGAGGGCGCTTTTTATCCAGTATTTCTTCCAAAAGAAGCGATTGACCTACCAGTCGAGGAACTGGAAAAGAAAGCTCTTGAAGTCGTCTATCAAGAGAATTTCCCAGACCGTGCTAAGAAAGAGCAGGACGAGGAAATCAAGAAGAAATTCCAGGAAGCCGACAAGAAAGAACAAGAAGCCGCTCTGCAGCGGGCAGAGCTGAAAGAATTGCTCGAACTTGTCACATACATTGCACTTGGTATCTCTGGTGGTCTGGACATCAATAGTTACACTGCTCTAGCGCAGAAGATTGATGCGCCAGTGGCTGGCAAGCGATACACAGGTCCTACATTCGTCACGATTAATTATCCTTATGATACCAATCCGAAGTGGCAGAAAGGTAATCGGACGATTGTCAAATACACGGGCGCTACTGGTTACAACTACACTGGCCAGTCTGCGGAAGACATGCTTAAGTCTGGAGCATGGACTATCGTGCTGCCAAACATTAGCAACTAGCTAGAAAGGGGGTGATTATTATTTGAAACCAGAGTACCAGCTTTTAATGACCGCGGGCGGATTTATCATCACAGTCTACGGTTTTTATAATGTCTTGCGTGCTAAGAGCATTGAGCAAGCAACCAAAATCAACTCATTGGAATTGCGCTTAGGCTTTTTGGAACAGCAGACGAAAGACCACACTAGACGCTTGGACGACCACGACAAGCAGAACCAAGCTCTTGTCGCAATGACGGAGCAAATCAAGAATTTGACTGAAGATGTCAAAGAACTCAAAATCATGATCGAAAAGAAAGGAAGTTAAATCATGAACAAATTTGCAAAGAAACTCGCTATCAAAGTAATCAAGACTATGGCTCAAGCAGCGCTTGGTGTCATTGGCTCGTCTGCTCTAATTACTGAAGTAAATTGGACTATCGTAGGCTCTACTGCGCTGCTTGCAGGGTTCATTTGTGTACTAATGAACCTTTCTGAACTGAAGGAGGAAGAATAAATGACAGATGTTGCAAGTTGGTTTGAAGCTCGTCGCGGAGCTATTACTTATTCAATGACCGGGAGTCGAAATGGAGCTGACGGGACAGGTGACTGTTCCGGAACTATTTCACAAGCCCTTAAAGATAACGGATTTGACATTCACGGTCTGCCGTCCACCGTAACGCTGGGCGCGCAGCTTGCTCGCGTAGGATGGGCTCGTATTAGCATTAATCAGGATTGGGAAGCTCAGCGGAATGACATCGTCCTAATGTCCTGGAGTGCGGACATGGCAGGTTCCGGCGGAGCTGGAGGACATGTCGGCGTAATGCTAGACAGCGTTAACTTTATTAGTTGTGACTATTCTACTCAAGGAGCTCCTGGAGGTGCTATTAACACTTATCCTTGGGACGATTATTACAACTGGAACCGCCCTGCTTACATTGAAGTTTGGCGCTATGTAGGCGGCGACAACAAGCCTGCTACTGAAGTTCCTACACTTACACGGCAGCCTCATAGTAAAGCCTACTATCGCGCAGATGAAGTTCAATTTGTCAACGGTATTTACCAAATCAAATGTGACTACTTGTGTCCAGTAGGGTTCGATTGGACAGAGAACGGAATCCCGGTATCTCTTGTCAATTGGGTCGATAAGGACGGCAACAACGTAGCTGACGGAGAAGACAAGGACTTTAAAGCTGGAATGTACTTTAGCTTCCAACAAGATGAAGCGCATATCGCTGACACGGGCGATGGTGGATACTATGCAGGATATTACTTCCGCAAGTTTGAATTCGGTCAGTTCGGCACTGTCTGGCTATCAACTTGGGATAAGGACGACCTTGTCAATTACTATGAGTAATTGATTGCAATTTTTCTTAAAATTAAATAGAAAGACTTACTAAGTTGTCTATCGCCCCGGCTCACGCTGGGGCTTTTTTGTTTGCTTCAAGGGGCAAAAAGGGGGCATAAGTTTAAAACTTTTGTATTTTTATAGCAAAAAACATAGATAGTTTTATCTCTTTATATGCTTATTTAATGCGTTTTAACGCTATTCTATCTCAATGAATTACACTTTACTCTTAAAGACGCTGTAAAATAATTTTGGTTAATAAAGCCTGACACACTTGCCTTTGGCGAGTATGTCAGGTTTTTCTTTTTGCTCTCAGTTCTTGAACTTAATAAAAGATTTAGTGGCTTCGAGAAAGTTGATTGATGAACTTTCTTGGAGTTTTTATTTTGCAAAGAAGTGAAGGAAATTGTCTCTAATCAAAAGAGAATGATAAAGGACAAACATTTTCAAAGACGTAAAATAAAAAGTTGAAAATTTTAGCAAAAGCACTTTTAAATTATAGGTCTTTATGATAAAATGAAGGGAACATTTCTTTTTGCGTAATGATTGCGAGATCATTGAAAAAGTTTAGGAGGTAAGAAATGAAATGGAAACCACTTCAGGACTCGCTGCGTCCTGTTAATCCTTTTGGCAGTAAATTTCGCCTACTGATGGGATTATTTGTTGTGCTTTTTTCAATCTTTCTGCTCCCCATTCAGACATTGTCTGCCTTGGAGGAGATTAAGAATGCAACGGATATTTCTACTCTGGATATCCATAAGTTTAATTTGAATATCAATAATGTCAGTGTCTTATCTAAGTCATCGGCTGTTGATCAATTTCATTTGTCCAATCCGCATTATGAATATCTGAGTGGCGGGGTTTATCCTAGTGAGATGGAGAATTTCACTCTCAAAGTGGATAAAAGCAAGAAGCAGGATCAAGTATTTGATAATCCCCTGGCTTTAAAATTTACCAATATTGGAACTGTTCGCGGTAAGCAAGTGGATGCTTATCTGAATTTCAATAAGGTAACCTTACACTACCTCAATACTGCTCAGGCAGAGTCAGAGATGAATAGTGCTCAAAAGCAAACGGTAGAATTTTTCTCTATTTCGGAATTATGGGAAAATAATGCTTTTGAAATTGGGAATGTTCCCTATGTAGATGCAGCTCATGACTACATTATGAATAAGGCTTTTTGGCTTGATGCGGATGTAACAGCAGAGTTGCGTTATGCAGATGGTTCCGAGACAGATTTGAAGTTGGTTATGAAGCCAACAGACATCGATGCAATTGATGCCAACAACTTGAAGGAAACCTTCTATGTTAAAGATTATCAAAATGATGTTAATCTTCGTTTGATGAATAATGCCAATGTCTTAAGACAGGAAGACCAAGGAGAACGAACTGCTTGGGTAGCAACTCAGATTACAAGCGGTAGCTATTCTGAGAACAATATTTCTGGTTTAGCGCTTCGGTCAAATAGTAATAAGATGAATTTTGGTTATTCATCAACAGAGGTTTGCTCGGCAGTCTTTGGTCTTTATATTGAAAAAGTTGATCCCAAGCCAGTCTTAGAAGTGGATCCAGTTAAGATTCCAGCTAAGGAAGGTCAAGAGGTGACTTATAAGGGAACCTTCAAGATTCCAGTTCCTGGTAAGGATATTTTGGCTATCCCGACTACTATTGAGATGGCTGAAACCTTTGATGAGCGACTGGATTACAAGGAGCTCAAGGTTGAGGCTGGCGGCAATGTCTTGCAGGAAGGTCATGATTACACGATTGAAAAGAAAGGCCAGACCGTTACGGTCAAGATGACACCGGAGTATGTAAAAGCAAATTCTTCTCAGGATATAGTCATTACCTACAAGACTGCAACCAATCAAAAGGTAGCAGAAAAGGGTGCTGTAACGATTGAAAATACAGTGACCTTGAAAGTTGATAATCTTTCAGCACCATCTAATCAAGTTACTACTGACTTGCTCTATGAAAAGAAACATGAATTTATCAGTGGCACTGCTGGCAAGGAACTCCCGCAGGAAATCAAAGACCTAACACCAGAAACAGAAAAGAATCTGGAGAATGGTACAAAGGTAACTCCAACGCAGCCAACTAAGACGGAAGTGCAGACCGCAGACGGTACTTGGACCTTCAAGTCATACGACAAGACAGAAGAGACCATTAACGGAGCGGATGCTCACTTTGTTGGTACATGGGATTTTACTCCAGCGCCAACCTATAAGGCGACACACGAGTTCGTCAGCGGCACAGCTGGTAAGGAACTTCCACAAGAAGTGAAGGATTTACTTCCAACTGATAAACCTAATTTAGCAGATGGTACGAAAGCTACTCCAACACAACCAGCCAAGACAGAAGTGAAAGCCACCGATGGGAACTGGACTTTCAAGTCATACGACAAGACAGAAGAGACTATCAATGGAGCGGATGCGCACTTTGTTGGTACATGGAAATTCACAGCAACTCCGTCATCAACTTACAAGGCTGTGCATGAGTTCATTAGCGGTACAGCAGGTAAGGAATTGCCACAAGCAGTGAAAGCTTTGCTTCCTGCTGATAAATCTGACTTGGCGGATGGTACTAAGGCCACTCCAACACAGCCGGTCAAGACAGAAGTTGAAACATCTGATGGCAGCTGGAGCTTCCAGTCATATGATAAGAACGAAGCAACCATTAATGGAGCAGATGCTAAATTTGTTGGAACTTGGACGTTTGTGGCGAAGCCTAGCCTAGCGCCAACTTATAAAGCTACACATGAATTTGTCAGTGGCACAGCAAGTAAAGAACTTCCACAAGAAGTGAAATCCTTGCTTCCTAGCGACCAAGCAAACTTGTCAGATGGCGCTAAGGCTACTCCAACCCAGCCAGTCAGGACAGAAGTTGAAACATCTGATGGCAGCTGGAGCTTCCAGTCATATGACAAGAACGAAGCAACTATTAATGGTGCAGACGCTAAATTTGTTGGAACTTGGACGTTTGTGGCGAAGCCTAGTCCGGCACCAACTTATAAGGCTACACATGAATTTGTCAGTGGCACAGCAGGTAAGGAATTACCACAAGAAGTGAAATCCTTCCTTCCAAGCGACCAAGCAAACTTGTCAGATGGCACTAAAGCTACTCCAACACAGCCAGTCAAGACGGAAGTGAAGACAGCCGATGGCATCTGGAGCTTCCAGTCATATGACAAGAACGAAGCAACTATTAATGGTGCAGATGTTCACTTTGTCGGTACTTGGACTTTCGCAGCTGACTCAACTACGCTTACTGGCACTGTGATCTGGATTGACAATGATAACGTTGCAGGTCGCCGACCACAGAGTGTCCTTGTTCATTTACTTGCAGATGGACAGGATACAGGCATCAGCGTAACTGTTGATGAGGCGATGGGCTGGAAATATAGCTTTGAAAACCTGCCTCGCTTCAAGGATGGAAAAGAAATCGTCTATAGTGTTCGCGAGGACGAAGTGGAAGGCTACAGCAATCAAGCTGAAGGCATGGATGTAACCAATCGCTTGCTTGTAGATGCTCAAGTTAAAGAGATTGGCAAGAAACGAATTCTGCCTAAGACTGGCCAAGATACATCTATCTGGATGCTGATTCTTGGATTCTTGACTCTTGGAGGAGTAGTTGGCTTGACCAAACGTCAGCGTGACTAAGATTAAGCTACAGTAAAAAGCTTTGAAAATCAAGAATATATGAAAAGTCTGTTGTCTCAACTTTTGTTGGGAATAGCAGGCTTTTTATTTTTCAAGGAAAGATAAGCATTATAAGCAGTCAAATGCTTGAATTTTTCATAGAATTAAAAATAAGCTTGTATTTTTCTAGCAAGTATGGTAAACTATTTTGGTAAAAAATTATACAAAGGAGACTGTTGATGAAGACAAAAACATTAGCACTCGTAAATGGACTTGTTGGACTTATCGGTGGTATTATTCTACTTTTGTGGCCTTTCTTCATTTGGGTTATTTATTTTATGCTAGGTGTATTTGACATCCTGAAAATTGCAATCCTAGCTTTGGGGATTGCTGGTATTGTCTACTATAAGGATGATAATCGTGTGGGACCAGCAGGCTCTATCTTGATGATTGTAGGTGGAATTTTTACCTTTAATGACTTCTTGGGCTGGATTGGTGCTATTCTTTCTATCATAGGCGGTTCCCTTTATTTAGCAAGCTTGAAGAGATTCCAAGCATAGAGCGAGGATTGAAAAAAATACTAGTTTAAAGCTTGCATTGCCTTAAATGGATAAGCAATCATGCAGAAGCAGGATGATGAACTTTGGTTAGTTCTGTCCTGCTTTTTTCTTTTTAGCTTATTTACAATCATTCTTAATAGCCAAGTAAGCCTAGTCATGGTATAATGGTTATGACTTAGATGAGAGGCTATAACGGAGTAAATAATGAAACAAGAACATCAGCATGACTTTGACCAAGTAATTGGCCATTTGCGCGCCAAGGGTGTGCGCATTACAGAAACGCGGAAGGCGGTAATTGACTATATTATCCAAAGTCATGACCATCCTAGCGCTGAAATGATATATCAGGACTTGAAGCCCAATTTTCCTAATATGAGTCTGGCAACAGTCTATAATAATCTCAAGGTTCTGATTGATGAGGGTTTTGTCGCTGAGCTCAAGGTTCGCAATGATACGACGACCTACTTTGACTTTATGGGCCATCAGCATCTCAATGTTATCTGTGAAAAATGCGGCCGTATCGCTGATATGGAGCTGGAACTTCCGGATGTGAAGCATGAGGCTGAAGTGCAGACTGGCTACCACATTACTCAAAGCCAAACGACTGTCTATGGCCTATGCCCCCGATGCCAGCAAGAGGTGGTGTGACTGCGAAGATGATTAGGAGTTTTTTGGAGCCTAAAGACGAACAAAGTTGTGACTCGCTTCGCAAGTTCTATCTGCAACTTCAAAGCAGTACTTTGAGCAATCAGCTATTGTGTTAAGATTCTATTTCTAATAAAAAGCAAGGCTAGAACTTATGTCTCTTAGCCTTTTTCTATGTGTTTTAGCAAGGTAAGTTCGCAGGACAAGGATATCATCTGAGCTTAGAGGCGTTGATACCTAGTCAAGTATAGCACTTAGCAAGATCAGATATTTCAAGTACAATCCCTTATATACTTATGCTATTATTTTACAGGTGAATTCTCTTTTGATATAATGAAAGCAGAATAAAGCCTTGTCCAAAGAGATTCAAAGAGTTCTGAAGGATTTACAATATAGGTAAATTCGTCATAAGTCGGTAGTATTGAAATCTTTAAGGGGTATTACTTTGTGGGTGGGTTAGATTTTTAGGAGGTCTTATGTTTTGGAGAAAGAAATGGTTGGATGAGTTGTCAGACAGTGATGAATCGCCTCTTTTGGAATGCCGTCATCTTCTCTTTGAAGAGGAAGCTGGCTATCCTATTTGTCCTTCTTGCGGCAAGTTAATAAAGAAAAATATCCTCAAAACAGTGTGGATCGCTCACGTCTTTATCTGATTTATCAAAAGGTGAAGCGAGTATGGAGTGTCAAAATTGGAATTGCTTCGACACTGCTCATTATCATTCTATCTTATTGGTTGCCACAGGTTATAGGTGGCTGGTTTCTATGGACAGGGGACTATGGATTTAGTAGATTTATTCCTTCTAGTTCTCATAATCCTACCTTATTTAGTGTGACACTTTTTGGCTACATTCCCTTATTTATCCTTTTTGTATCAAGAGAGCGTGTTAAGCGATTTTTTACCTTCTCTTTGAGGATTGAGCATTTCCATAAAATTCTTTATTCTTGGACAGTTCAGCTTACTCTCTTTATCTTTTTAATCATCTTATTAAGTACTTATATGCCTAAGTTTTACGAAATGGAAGGAGAATCGTTGATTGTCAAGCAAATTCAGCTAACTCCCGCCCAGCAGACTAAGGGAGTAGAGCTCTTTGTCTTTGTCAATATGCTTTGTAACTGGATAGTAGCAGGCTTGTTGGCCATTCATCAACTGATAGACAGGAGACGGACTTGGTGGCTCAAGGAAGCCAACGAGGTTTATCTATCTGGCGGGTGTTAAGGCAAAGGTTTCTGATCGGAAATACAAAAGCGCTTTCTTGCTGAAAAAGGTCTGATTTGACGAAATAGGCTAGCTTTTTAGGCGAAAATTTTGTAAAATAGAATAGATAAACGGGGACTGCCTCGGAAAATAAAAGGAGAATCCATCTAATGGTAAAATTAGTTTTTGCTCGCCACGGTGAGTCTGAATGGAACAAAGCTAACCTTTTCACTGGTT
>ERZ773099.2045-NODE-2045-length-14293-cov-2.550850_pt1 | contig 14293 bp, 17 predicted proteins | sample MGYA00511120_ERZ773099 | MGnify/ENA primary metagenome ERZ773099 (study PRJEB29015, sample SAMEA2738012) | human oral metagenome | biome: human oral; feature: human-associated habitat; material: dental | place: China | collected 2104 ... | reverse complement strand
AATCAGGTGCATCTCATTGTGGGCAACAATAATTTGACGACACTATCTAGAAAATGTTGCGGGCAAGGGAGTGTTGCCCACGCGAAAGACTTTTTTCTTTGCCTGAAGCGTCCGCCGGGGCATTTGACATGTGCCCCGGCGGACACACCGCTTTTTTGACAGCACTATGGAACAGTTTCTCCAACAGCTTGTGAACGGTCTGGCCGTGGGCGGGATCTACGCCTTGGTAGCCTTGGGCTACACCATGGTCTATGGTGTGCTGAAACTCATCAACTTTGCCCACGGCGATTTGTTCACCATCGGAGCCTATCTGGGCTTGACGCTGCTGGTCAGTTGCAAACTGGCCGGCACGCTGCACCCTTTTGGGGCTGTCGGGCTTGTTTTTCTCATGGTTGCCCTGCTGGTGGCCCTCATCGGTTTTTTGCTGGAACGCACGGCCTACCGCCCCTTGCGTCAGGCAGGCCGACTTTCGGCTGTGGTTTCGGCGTTGGGGGCATCCATCTTTTTTCAGAATGCGGTCATGCTCATTTACGGAGCGCGTTTTTACGTCTACCCGGATTACCTGCGCCCCGATTTTACCGTCCGCATGTTGGGGCTGGACGTGCCCGGCGTACGCCTGCTGGTGATTGCTGCCAGCGTACTGCTCATGCTGGGGCTTTCGGCCTTTATCCAGCGCACGCGCACCGGAGCGGCCATCCGTGCGGTAGCCATTGACCCCGGCGCGGCACAGCTTATGGGCATCAATGTGGACCGCATCATTGCGCTGGTTTTTCTCATTGGTCCGGGCCTGGGAGGTGCGGCCGGCCTGATGGTGGGCATCTATTACGGGCAGATTGATTTCACCATGGGCTGGTCTTACGGCCTCAAGGCCTTTACCGCAGCAATTCTGGGAGGGATCGGCAACATTCCGGGAGCCATGCTGGGAGGCTTTCTGCTGGGCGTCATCGAGGCTCTGGCTGCGGGATATATCGCCATAGCCTGGAAGGACGCCATAGCCTTTCTGGTGCTCATTCTCATCCTGATTATCCGCCCCACAGGCATTTTGGGCGAGCGCACGGCGGACAAGCTATGATTCGCCTTTTGTCCCGTCCCTTTTTCAGTATCTGCGCTCTGGGTTTGGGGCTGTGCCTGTTGCCCCTGGTCTGCAACGCCTACTGGCTGGATGTTTGCGTCAGCATCGGCCTCTATGCCCTGCTGGCTCTTTCTCTCAACGTCATTCTGGGGCAGGCGGGCATCTTTCACATGGGGCATGCGGCCTTTTTTGCCGTGGGCGCGTATACCACAGCCATCCTCAACACGCTCTGCCAATGGCCCATTTTCTGGACCATGCCCCTGGCGGGCGCGGCAGCGGCTTTTTTTGCCCTGCTGGTGGCGCGCCCCATCATTCATCTGCGCGGGGACTATCTGCTCATTGTGACCATCGGCATTGTGGAGATCGTACGCATTGCCCTCATCAACGATGTTTTCGGGCTGACGGGCGGGGCCAACGGCATTTTTGGCATCAGCCGTCCGCAGTTTTTCGGCTTCCGGATTGTCAGAGGCGTCCATTTTTTCTATCTGGTCTGGGGCATGGTGGCCGTGAGCCTTTTGCTGTTCCACTGCCTCTGGCGTTCGCGCTTCGGGCGCGCCCTGAACTACATCAAGGAGGACGACGTGGCCGCTGAAGGCTGCGGAGTCAACGTCACGCAACACAAGCTCATGGCTTTTGTTCTGGGGGCATTCTGGGCAGGCATGGCAGGCACGCTGTATGCGGCAAAAATGGTGACCATTGCTCCGGAATCCTTCAATTTCATGGAGTCCGTCATCATTTTTGCCGTGGTAGTTCTTTCCGGCGGCAGCCAGTTGGGAGTTCTGGTCAGCGCTTTTTTGTTCATCGGTCTTCCGGAGCTTCTGCGCGAATTTCATGACGCGCGCATGATGCTTTTTGGTTTGGCCATGATGGTCATGATGGTCTGGCGGCCGCAAGGGCTGCTGCCGCCCCGTGTCCGCCGCTACCGCATTTCCCCGGAAGCGGAGAAAAGCGGGCGCACGGACGCCTGCGGAGGGGCGGCATGAGCCTGTTGCGTCTGGAGGATGTGAGCAAGATATTCGGTGGGCTTATCGCGCTCAACGGCCTGAGCTTCTGTGTGGAAGAGGGCAGTATCGTAGGCCTTATCGGCCCCAACGGAGCGGGCAAGACAACGGTTTTCAACTGCATTACCGGAAATTATCGTCCTGAAAGCGGGCAGATCTTTTTTGGCGGGCGCGATATTGTGGGGCTGCGCCCGCACCGCGTGGTGGAACTGGGCATCGCGCGTACTTTTCAGACCATCAGGCTCTTCAACCGCCTGCCCGTGCTGGAAAATGTTCTTGCCGGACGCCATTGCCGCATGCGGGCGGGGCTGCTTGCGTGCATGCTGCACACCGCCGGCATGCGCCGGGAGGAGCAGGCGGCCGTGGCCCGTTGCATGGAAGAATTGCGCTTTGTGGGGCTGGACGGCAGCCATGCCGAACCGGCGGGGAGCCTTTCCTACGGCAACCAGAGACTTCTGGAAATTGCGCGCGCTCTGGCTTCTGATCCGCGTCTGATCATTCTGGACGAACCTGCGGGCGGCATGAACGACCAGGAAACCGCTGCCCTTGTGCACACCATCCGCGCCATCCGCGACCGCGGGGTTACGGTACTGCTCATTGAGCACGATATGCGCCTGGTGATGAAAATCTGCGAGAAACTTGTGGTTCTTGAACACGGCAATCTCATCGTCCAGGGAAGCCCGTCCGATGTACGCAACAACCCTGCGGTCATTGAAGCCTATCTGGGCGCCGACAACGAGAAGTGGTGAGCATGGCTCTGCTGCAACTGTCAAACATCGTGGTGCGCTACGGCAATGTGGAAGTGCTGCACGGCATTGATCTGCGCGTGGAGGAAGGTGAAATTGTCACCATTCTGGGCGCCAACGGCGCGGGCAAAAGCACCACTCTTCTTTCCGTCAGCGGGCTGGTGCGCCCCTGCGCCGGATCCGTGCTTTTTGACGGGCAGGATCTTCTGCGCCTTCCCAGCCACAAGGTGGTAAGCTTGGGCATTGCCCAGTCACCCGAAGGGCGGCGGGTGTTCGGAACCATGAGCGTGCTGGAAAATCTGCGCCTGGGGGCCTTCTGTATTGCCGACAAAACCCGCAGTGCGCGCACGCTGCAATGGATATTTGATCTTTTTCCGCGCCTGGAGGAACGCAAATCCCAACTGGCGGGTACACTGTCCGGCGGAGAGCAGCAGATGCTGGCCATTGGCCGCGCGCTCATGGCCGAACCGCGTCTTCTGCTGCTGGACGAGCCTTCTCTGGGACTGGCGCCGTTGCTGGTGCGCTCCATTTTTGAAACAGTGCGCGCCATCAACCAGAAGGGCGTCACCGTGCTGCTGGTGGAGCAGAACGCCCGTGCTGCGCTCAGGCTGGCCAGCCGGGGCTATGTGCTGGAAGTGGGGCGCGTGGTGATGGAAGATCAGGCCCATCGCCTGTTGGCCGATGCCAGCATCCGGGAAGCCTATCTCGGCGGATAGGGCAACAGGGCGGCATTTGGAGAAAAATCATGCGTGAACATCCCGTGCGTCGCAAGGACCGCGCCATAGGGGCTGATGAATGTCTTGGACTTCTGGAGTCGGGACGCTACTGCGTTCTGGCGACGACAGACGATCAGGAGCAACCCTATGCAGTGCCGCTTTCCTACGTGTTTTGGGAAGGAAAAATCTGGTTCCACTGTGCCCACCAGGGACACAAGATCGAGAACCTGAAAGACAATCCCCGCTGCTCCCTGACGGTTGTGGGCGATAACCAGCCCGTCTATTACAAGGATTTCACCACATGGTATGAGAGCGTGGTGGTTTTCGGAACCGCAGAAGAAATTTGCAATGAAGCCATCAAGACCGAGGCTTTGCTGGCTCTGGCCCGCAAATATCTGCCGGAGCACATGGACAAGGCTCCCGGAAGCATTGCCGCCTCTCTGTCCCGCACGGCTGTCTACGCTGTCAGCATCAAGAAAATGACCGGCAAGGCCAAGCGCAGGCCCGCGTAGCAGCACTCGCCGTACTGCTGTGCCGTGCCGCGCACCCCCTTGACCGGCGAAAAACGCAGGCCATATGCGGGGCGGCGACATCGGCCAGCGGCTGGAGATCACTCTTGCCGTTCCGCCAGCAGGCGTTGCGGAGCACTGGCTTGCACGGCGTGCGTTTTTTCGCGGGGATTGTACTTCCAGCCCAGCAGGCGCGCCGAGTTCAGTGCGATAAGCAGAGCACCCGCGTTGTGCGCCAAAGCTCCGGAAACAGGTCCCATCATGCCCGCGGCGGCGAGCGCCACAGTTACGAAATTCAGAAACATGGACATGCAGATGTTGGTCTTGATGGTGGCCGCAGTTTTTCGCGCCAGCACGATCACCTGCGGCAGACGTTGTATGTCGTCGTGTACCAGAACGGCATCGGCGGCGTCCACGGCAATGTCGCTTCCCACGCCGCCCAGAGCAATGCCGACATGAGCCGCCTTGAGCGCCGGGGCGTCGTTGATGCCGTCGCCGACCATGCAGACTCTGTCGGAGGCTGAAGCCTGCAATTCGCTCGTGATGATGCGAACCTTGTCTTCCGGCAACAGTTCGGCCCTGACATGCCGTATACCCGCGGTTTTGGCGATATGACGGGCGGCCTGAGCGTTGTCTCCGGTGAGCAGGATGGTTTCCACCCCTTCCGCATGAAGCAGGTTGACGGTTTTACCGGCGTCCGGGCGCGGAGTGTCTGCAAGAGCTATGATTCCGGCAATGGCATTGTCCGTTCCGATATGGATCACTGTGCTGCCAACGGCCGCATACTGTTCCATAGCCGCTTCAATTTTTTCATCTGCCTCCATGCCGTTGTCCCGCATGAGTTGCAGGGTGCCGCCGTAAGCCCGCTTTCCGTTTGCTTCCAGAACCACGCCCCTGCCGGGGATGGCCGTGCACTGTCCCGCATCCTGCGGGATTATTCCCAGGCTTTTGGCATGGGCCACGATAGCGCGGCCCAACGGATGTTCGGAACGCTGCTCAATGGAGGCGGCGAGGGCAAGCACGCCGGTATCGGTCAGGGAGGGCGAGAAGGAGCGGACGGCCACGACCTCCGGTTTGCCGTGGGTCAGGGTGCCTGTTTTGTCAAAAGCCACATGGTTTATCTTGGCCAGCCGCTCCAGTGCATCGCCCGAAGCGATAAGAACGCCGAACCGTGTGGCGTTGCCGACGCCCGCCATAATGGCTGTGGGTGTTGATAGTACAAGGGCACAAGGGCAAAACACAACCAGAATTGTCACGGCTCTGATGATTTCCCCTGTACAGAGCCAGGTTCCAATGGCCGTCAGCAGGGCGGCAATGACAATCCATGTGGCCCACCGGTCCATGATGCGCACAATGGGTGTTTTGGAGGCATCGGCGGACTCCACAAGGCGGATCATGCGCTGGAGGGAGCTGTCGCCGCCCACCTTGACGGCCCGCATGTCAAAAGCGCCCAACTGGTTTACCGTTCCGCTGAAAACGGCATCATTGACATCCTTGTCCACAGGCAGGGATTCGCCGGTCATGAGCGACTGGTCAACGGCAGTTCGCCCCGAAATCACCACCCCGTCCACAGCAATGGCTTCACCGGGGAGCACCCGTAGTACGTCACCGACTCTGACGTCGTCTGCGGGGATGATTTTTTCTTCCCCTGCGCACAAAACACGGGCCGTACGGGGCGTCATGCCCGCCAGTTTTTCAATGCCTTCGCGGGCCTTGCGCACGGTGCGCTCTTCAAGCAGGGAACCGAGAGACATGATAAAGGCCACTTCGCCTGCGGCGAAAATTTCTCCAATGCAGACCGCCGCGACCAAGGCCAGGGCCACAAGCACGTCCGCCTTGATGTCAAAGCTGGTCACAAGGGCGGTGATGGCCCCCCTGAGGATGGGAAAGCCGCAAAGAATAACGGCTACCCAAGCCGGATCAAACATTCCCCGCAGATCGAAAAAACTGAAAACCAGAGAAATCCCGCCGATGCCTGTGAGCAGAAGATGCCTTTTTTCTTCATTGGCAAAAAAGGTTTTTATCGCATCCGTCATTGGTGCTCCTATGTCAGGCGTGAAAACTGTTCCAGCGCTCTGACCAGTTTTTTGATGGTTTTTCCGGAATCCCCACTGGCAATCCCATCCAGGACACAGTGGTGGAGATGCCCTTCCAGAATGACCTGCCCGGTTTTGTGCAAAGCAGATTTTGCCGCGCCTATTTGAACAAGAATGTCTTCACACGGTACATCGTTCTGCACCATATTCATGATTCCCCGGATTTGCCCTTCAATTTTTTTCAGGCGGGCGACCACCGCCTCCACATCCATACATTGGCGCATGTTATCTCCCCTTTGTACGATATACCCGTATAGGGTATTGCAAAAAAAAAATGAAATCAACCAAACACAACGAAATTTTTTCCGCTTTCTCAGAAAAAATTCTCTGCTCCGGCGGCGGATGGTTGCGCAGGAAAAGCACTGCCCGCGTCAACTATATGCATCTATAATTTACGGGCACTTCTCCATGCCGATCGGCAGAAAAGTTTTTCTGTGCGAGGGCTACGGCTTTCTGTTCCCCGTCCCTGTGGCTATTTCATAGGGCCAGTCGTTGATGCCGCCAAAATCATACACCTGCGTGTACCCCATGCGGACAAGCTCGTGGGCTGCTGCCGCGCTTCTGCGGCCGCTACGGCAGTAGAGAAGGATCAGGGCATTTTTGTCCGGCAGTTCTGTGGCGGCGCGTTCTTTCAATTCCGCATGGGGAAGAAGCATTGCCCCCGGTATGTGCCGCTCCCGAAATTCCGCTTCTGTCCGTACATCAAGCAGCAGATATGGCTCGCCTCTGTCCATGACGGCTTTGGCCTGAGAGGCGGACAGTTTGGTGTATATTGGCGGGGTGCTGTCCTGCCTGCCAAAACCTGTGCCCGGCAAAAGAAGCATCAGGCCGACAAGAATGACACCCAGTATTTTTTGCCACATGGCGGGACTCCTTTGGGAAATGAGTGGACAAAACAGTACGCGGGAGAAAGGGGGCCGTCAAACAGAAGCTTCCGGTACGGCCCGCATGCCCCTTTTGCGTGTCGTTCTTGACAAGGCATGGTGGTGCGGGCAAATTTGCAAAGCATTTGTCCCTTGTCGAATTTGTGTCGGGCAGGATCTGGAATGGCTTTCAGCAAGTGTTTTGTCCTGTTGCTCTGTTGTCTCTTCTGCACCGAGGCTCTGGCCTGGGATGGAGTTGTGCAGCGGATCGAAGACGGCAATACCCTCACTGTGAGCAGAAAGGGCCGGAGCAGTGGGCCGGGAGTTGTTCTTGTTTTTTATGGCATTCAGGCGCCCGGCCTGCGGCAGCCCTACGGCCGCGAAGCGCGAGATCGCCTGATCCAGCTTATTCCGCCCGGCACGGAAGTTGCCGTGGAGCCCGTGGGCAAAGCCATGTCGGGTTATGTCAGTGCCTTGGTGCAGATCAAGGGAACTTCGCTCAACCACCTTCTGGTCATGGAGGGGCTGGCTTGGGTGGATCGCCAGACATGCAAGGCCATTTTCTGCCGCCGCTGGCACATTCAGGAGCACCAGGCCATTCGGGAAAGGCTGGGTATCTGGGGATTGAATGTCGGCACACCGCCGTGGCAGTGGGGCAAGTGAACCGCTTTTTTTGCAAATGCCGCAAATGCGCCGCAGGCGCTGGAGGATACATGAATATTGTCGGCCTTGAAAAAATGCAGGACTTTCTCGCCAACTGGCGTGAAGACCCTTTGCAGGCCAAGGATGCCTTTACCGAGTTTCTGGCCTTTCTCTCGGCACAGGACAATGTGCATTTCAGCTTCAAGGCGCGGCCGGGAGTGAGCTACTCTTTGCGCGCCAGCCATTCCGCCCAGTCCCGCCGCGAGCTTTTTGCCTTGGTGGACGTTGTGGACGATGATCCGCAAAGCCGCTGGCTTTCCGTATGTTTTTACAACGATATGGTGACGGACCCTGAAGAACTGGGCGATTTTGTGCCCGAGGGGCTTTTGGGCGAGGACGCACGCTGTTTCAATCTGGACGGTGATGACGCTTCCATGCGCACATATATCGGCGCACGTCTGGCCGAGGCCGCGGCCAGCGCGGAAAGCGAAAAGGCGTGAGCCCTTCGCCCCCGGTGGCCCTCCGTTGCGTGGCCATTGATTTTGAAACTTCCGGTCACGCGGCCCACAGCGCCTGCGCGGTGGGGATGGCCCGCATTGACAAGGGGGGAGTGAGTGAAGTCTTTTACAGTCTGCTCCGCCCGCCTTCTTCCAAAGTGCTGTTTACAGAAGTTCACGGCCTGACTTGGGCCATGCTTCAGGATGCCCCTACCTTTGCTCAGGCATATCCGGCCATTGCCGGCTTTTTGCACGACACGGATGTTCTGCTGGCCCACAACGCCAGCTTTGACCGGCGAGTGCTCCGTGGTTGCTGCACCAGCTTCCGGAAGCCGCTGATTGATCTTCCCTTTCTCTGTACGCTCCGGGGCGCACGGCGCAGCCTTCCCCTGCCGTCCAAAAAACTTTCCGCCGTCTGCGGGCATTTTGGCATTGCCCTCAACCACCACCATGCCGGATCCGACGCCGCAGCCTGCGCCGAGGTATACCTGCGCCTGCGCTCTCTGGGGGTTTCTGACGCCCAGATGCGCATATGATCCTTTTTCGCGCTTCCTGTACCGGTTAAATCCAAATCCCCGCATACGGCACTTCCTTACGTGCGGGCGAAGATTGTTTCTCCGTCCCGCCGCCTTTTCCGACACTCTGCCTTTCTGTCAACAAACCGGCGGTCAGAAGAGCAGAGAATTTTTTTTGTTTTTATTAAGCTGTTTTTATTGTGCATTTTTCTTTGGAACAAATTTTGCTTTTCATGAAAGAAATTTCTCTGTGCAAATGCGGAGGTGGCCCATGAAAAGTATGTTCAACATGCAGATAGGCCTTGTGGGCAAGGTCATGGACATGCAGTTGCAGCGCCAGAATGTCATTTCCGGCAATATAGCCAACGTGGAAACACCGCACTACAAGCCGCGCGAACTGACCTTTGAGAAAGATCTTCAGGCTGCGCTTGGCTTGGACGCTCGTGGCGAGGTGAGCAGGACGGACAGGGCGCACATGCCCACGGTTTTTGATCCGGAAGGTTTTGGCCCTGACTGGTCAAAGGAACTGAAGCCGCGCATGATCCACGGGGAAGACAGGGTCAATATTGACAAGGAAATGGCCCGCCACGCCAAAAACCAGTTACAGTATACGGCCTTGACTCAGGTCATGACCAAATCCTTCGAAGGCTTGAACACGGTCATTCAGGAAGGAAAGCAGGCCTAGCGCCTGCCTGTGGAGGGCGTCATGGATTTCATGACAGCATTTGACATCAGCGCGTCCGGCCTTTCGGCGGACCGCACACGCATCAACACCATTTCCATGAACCTGGCCAATGCCAAGACCACGCGTACTCCGCAGGGGGGCCCGTACCGTCGGCGCAGCGTATTGCAGCAAACTGCGGATGTGGATGATCCTTTTTCCATCCACATGCGGTCGGAACTGGATCGGGCTGTGCAGGGTGTTCGGGTCATGGCAGTGACCATGGATACCCGTCCCTTCAAAAGGGTTTATGAGCCAGGCCATCCTGATGCCAATGAAGAAGGATACGTTCTCTATCCGGACATCAATGTGGTGGAGGAAATGGCCAATCTCATGACGGCCCAGCGCAATTATGAGGCCAACGTGACCACTGTGGAAGCTCTCAAGGGCATGTACGTCAAGGCGTTGGAAATCGGCAGATAGGCGGCTGGCAGCGGCCGGGAGAGGAGGCAGTATGAGCATTCAGGCAACGGGTATGCGGGCCTATACCGAAGCCCTGCAGCACTTCAAGAAGGTGCAGGGCTCCCTGCAGGAAGGAATGCCCGTCAGCGGCAAGACGCTGTTTGCCAAGACGCTGGATCAGAGGCTGTTGCGCGACACGGTGGATCGCGGAGAAAATTTCGGTGCGCAGGCCGATTTTATCACCTACCCTGATCATCGGCGCATTCCGGTCATGTCCGAAAACAGTTTTACCGACACCGTGAAAAATTCCCTGCACAAGGTCAATTCTCTTGACGCTGCAAAAAACAGGGCAGTGACCGATTTTGCCTCCGGCCGCAATCAGAATGTGCATGAACTCATGATCAGCATGCAAAAATCCAGTCTGGCCATGAAGCTTACCACAGCCGTGCGCGGCAAGGTTCTGGAAGCGTACAAGGAAATTTCTCGCCTCCAGTTCTGATACCGGTTTGTCTTCTTTTTCGTCGCACCACGCTTGGCGTGGTGCGTTTTTGTGCTGCCGGAAGCATGTACCATTGGCTGCGTACCTGTTTTTGCGGGAAGTTCGGGTGGCATGACAATTGCTACCCTTCAGCAGCATCATGTCGAAAAACCGCCACAAAGATATCAGGAGCGACCGTATGCCCGAATTTCTTGCACGCATCATCACTACTATCAAGGAACTTTGGGCCGGAATGAGCATTGTGCAGCGTGCTCTGGCCGCAGGTGGGGCAGTGGCATTGCTGGCAACGGTTATCGGTCTTTCGCTTTGGCTCAACAAACCGGAATACAGGGTACTGTACTCCAACCTGGGGCCGGAAGACGCCAGCGTCGTCATCAAGGCGCTGCAGGCGGACAAGGTGCAGTACCGGCTGGTGGACGGCGGAGCCACGATCATGGTTCCCCACGAGGTCGTGTACGATCAGCGCATCAAGATCGCGGGCGAAGGTGCCCTTGTGGGTCAGGGCATAGGTTTTGAGATTTTTGACAAGGTAAAGGTGGGCCAGACGGACTTTGTGCAAAAAATCAACTACACGCGCGCTCTTCAGGGAGAGCTGGCCCGCACCATCAGCGAATTTCCCAGCGTGGATAGCGCCCGTGTACATCTGGTCATTCCGCGCCGCAGCCTGTTTGTGGAGGAGCGTCTTTCCCCTTCGGCCTCTGTTGTGCTCAAGCTCAAGCGCCCCAGCGTCAAGCCGGATCAGAAAGAAATCACTGCCGTCCTGAACATGATGCTCATGTCGGTGGAAGGGCTGGACAAGAAGCATATTTCCATCACCGACAACGGCGGCAAGGTGCTGTACCAGCCGGAGGAAGACAGCCTTGCCGGCATCAGCACCACCCAGATGGAGTACCGCAGCCAGGTTCAGCGCAATCTCGAGCGCCGCATCGAAGAAATGCTCCAGCCCATTTTTGGGCCTGGCCGTGTCATTGCCAAGGTCAATGCGGACATGGACTTCAGCCAGAAGACCATCAGGCGCGAATTTTTTGACCCGGAAAAAACCGTGGTGCGCAGTGAGCAGCGCAGCGAGGAAACCCAGCAGGGGCGCGCCAATCTCGAAGCCGGGTCGCCCGACGTGAACTACCGTGGCGACGGCATCACCGGCTCTGTGTCGGATCAGAACGGCAGCCGGGAAACGCGCACCACCAACTATGAAATCAACAAGGAAGAGCAGCAGATCGTTTCCAATGTGGGAGATTTGCGTCGGCTGACAGTTGCAGTTCTCATTGATGGCACGTATGAAAAGGCCGAGGGCATCTGGACTTTCGTGCCCCGCAAGGACGAAGAGCTGGAGCGTGTGCGTCAGTTGGTGAGCAACGCCGTTGGTCTGGACAAGGAGCGCGGCGATGCTCTGGAGGTCAGTTCCGCTCCCTTTGCGGATTCGGAGCCGCCCCAGGATCCCAACTTCGCCGGCATGCTGGCCGATTACGCGGAGCGTCTGGGCAAGCCCCTGCTCAATGCGCTGCTGGCCTTCCTGTTCCTGATGCTTGTGGTGCGGCCCGTGGTTCTGGCGCTTATCCGCCCCAAGGTCGAAGCCGGAGAAATGGTGGAGGGCCTTGAGGGGCTTCCCGCAGCGGAAGAGCAGATTGCCCTGTATGAAGCCCTGGAAGAAGCGGCCAAGGGCGAAGAAGAAACGCAGGAAGAAGACGACGAAATGCTGTTCAAGGATATTGAAGCTCTGAAAGCGCACATTTTCAGCCTTTCCGACAATCATATGGAACAGGTTGTCATGGTGGTGCGCGGCTGGATGAAAGGCGATGAAACTGCCAAGGCGTAGCCCTCCTGGGATTTCTGACGGTGAGGACACCTCTTTTGCGGCGCAGCGCCGGGCAGCGCGCCTTGCCCAAAAGGAAACCAACCAGAGGATAGAAGACCTCAAGGTGCGCCTGTTTCGCATAACAGAAGTCCATATGGATCGCGCCGTGCGCCTGATCAAACGCTGGCTGACCGAAAAAGAGTAGGGGCAGCAGAACGTTATCGTGTATGGGATCGCTGCCCGGAGCAGGGCTGTGCAGGATGTCCGGAGCGCAGAAAACGCAGTCCGGAAGATATGTGAAGGAGTGGACAAATGGCGTTGACCGGCAAACAGCGCATAGCCGTACTCTTGCTCGCCATGGGCGACAGATTTACAGCGGACGTGTTCAAGCGCATGAACAGGCAGGAAATCGCCGAAATTTCCAGAACTATTGTGGAGTTGGAATCCGTTCCTCGCGAAACGGTGGAAGAAGTGCTGCGCGAGTTTCATGAATCCCTTGTGGAAGGGGTGGACATGATTTCCGGCGGCAGCGACATTCTGAAACGCCTGCTGGTCAAGAATGTGGATCCGGAAACCGCCAAATATATCATGGATTCCTTGAGCCTGGAGACAGGGTCCGCGCCTTTTCGTGAACTGGATCAGGTCAGTCCGCGCGTGTTGTCACAGGTATTGCGCAACGAGCATCCCCAGACCTTGGCGCTCATTCTTGGGCATCTGCATCCTGATCAGGCTGCCAGCCTTTTGACAAGCCTGCCTGCGGGCGTACGCGCAGAAGTGATCATGCGTCTGGCGCGTCTGGAGGCTGTGCCCGAAGACATGCTGCTGGAGGTGGACCGGGTGCTCACCAGTCAGCTCATTGCCATGGGCGGCAAGGAAGGCAAGAAGGTGGGGGGCGTGCAGTCTGTAGCCGAAATTTTGAATGCCGTGGATCGCGCCACGGAAGAAGAAGTCCTGTCGGAAATCGAGGAAGATTCCGCGCAGCTTGCCGAAGATATCCGCAACCTCATGTTTGTGTTTGAAGACTGCAAGAATATTGATGACCGCGGCGTGCGCGAAATGCTCAAGGAAATCTCCAATGAAGACCTTACGCTGGCCCTGCGGGGAGCCAGTGACGAGCTCAAGGAAAAGTTTTTCAAGAACATGTCGGAACGCGCAGGCAACATGGTTCGCGAAGAACTGGAATTCATGGGGCCGACAAAGCTTGCGGATGTGGAAGAGGCTCAGCAGAATATCGTCAAGATCGTGCGCCGTCTGGAAGGCGAGGGGAAGCTGGCAATCAGCCGCGGCACAGGCGATGTTTTTGTGTAGCGAAAAGCGCGGCGCGGATGCCCTGTGATGTGGGGATGCGGTCATGGCTGAAGAGCAGAGAAAGTGGAGCACTGTTTTCATGGGGGAGCGCGAGGCCACCGCGCAAGAGCTTGAAGCCATGCAGGAACCCCTGTTGCGCGAGCGTATGCGCCACAGGCAACAGGAAGATTATCTGGCGCGGGTACGCGCCAAGGCCGAGGAACGCGCTCGCGAAATCCTGGGCGCAGCCTATGCCGAACGGCAACGGGTACTGGATGAAGCCGCGAAGGAGGCGCGTGTCCTTTGCCGGAATATGACTGTCGAGTCCGAAGCCATGAAAGCCCGGAGCCAGGATGCTCTGGAGAGCGCCCAGGCAGAGCTTGCCCGTGCCGAGGCCCTGCGGGAAGAGGCGTGCAGCGTTCGCAATGCCGCCCACGATGAAGGGTTTGCGGTCGGCATGGAAAAAGCTGCCGTGGAACTGAAGGCTTTGCGCACGGAGATGGGCATATCTCTGGGGGAGGTGTTGCGCGGTTTGGAGGCGCAGCGTGAATCCCTGGCCGCCACATGGCGTGAAGAACTGGCGGATTTGACGCGCGCCGCAGTGGAGGCGGGCACAGGCTGGACTCTGGAAGCAGAGCACGAGCGCATTCTGCGCCATCTGGTGCTTGACTCCCTGAAGCGTTTGGAAGACCGGGCTGTGGTCACAGTTCGCGTGCATCCCGAAGACGAAGCCTTTGTGGGCGAGCTTTTTTTGATCGCCCGTGAAAGCGCTCCCGATCTCAGGCAGTGGGTCGTCACGGGCGACGCATCGCTGGAGCGGGGCAGCATACTGGCCGAGAGCGGCAGCGGCAGCGTGGACTGCCGCCGTGAGCATTTCCGGGAACTGGTGGACGGCATTCTGGTCCATCTGGCCCTGCCAGTCCGTGAGGGCG
>ERZ773099.2043-NODE-2043-length-14297-cov-3.460820_pt1 | contig 14297 bp, 16 predicted proteins | sample MGYA00511120_ERZ773099 | MGnify/ENA primary metagenome ERZ773099 (study PRJEB29015, sample SAMEA2738012) | human oral metagenome | biome: human oral; feature: human-associated habitat; material: dental | place: China | collected 2104 ... | reverse complement strand
TCACTTTATGATACTTAGTTAATTCGATAAACAACCCGAATTTCCTGCAAGTTCTTGCAGTGCTTTCAGGCTTTTTTCAAATTTACCATAAGGGAAAGAAGGACCTTTGTACTTTCCATTTTTTATATTTATCGTACAATTATTGTACTCTATGTTTGCCTGTGAATCAAGCACCTGAGAGAGAAAAATTTACTGAAAACAATCCGCCGTATGTTCAAAACCTTTCAAATACATGCATTGTTTATCTCGTGAAAGATCGGCTTGATGAGTGCGGCATACATCTGTGTCATCTCCTCGGGACTCTGGACACAGCCGCGCTGCATCCACCACTCCACCATCAGCACAAAGCTGCCCGTGATGTGATGGATCAGAAAGTCCTCGGGCAGAGTGTGCTCACGCAGGAGGGTGTGTCCGCGTGCGGTCAGCGTCTCACTGAGCTTTTCGCGAAAATATCGAAGGAAGAGATCCCTGCTCTCACAAGTAAGGAGGCTGCGGATGTTCTTCTGCTGATCCTTCATGTGATAGAGCATATGTGAGACAATCGTTGCGGGGTTGTCACGGTCACGGGAGAAGTCATGACTGCCCTCATCCGTAACATCCTCGAGCACATGGGAAAACATATCCTCACACATTGCACGCAGCAGCAGATCCTTCGTCTCGAAATGCGTGTAAAACGTGCTGCGTCCAACATCCGCCGCCTCGATGATGTCCTGCACAATGATATTCTCGTACCGCTTGTGCGCAAGGAGTTCCTGAAATGCAGCAAGGATTGCCAGTCTGGTCTTCTTACGGCGTCGCTCCATCGTGTATTCCTTCCATCTGTCATATTGATATGAACATATTTTGTATTTTGTCCAATAACGGACATTCACATCGAACTGTTTCTTACGTTTTTTTCTCGCTTATTGTACTATATGTTCAAAACTGAAACAAGTTCGTCTTTTGGAAAGAGAGTCATTCCAAGGAGGTTTTTCCATGCTGAATGAACCATCGGAAAACAAAAAATTCCTGACGGGCATTGCCGCCCTTCTGAGCTTTGCCGTGCTCATCTACTGGGGAACGGGAGATCTGGTACGCGCCGTGACCGCCATCATCGCGTTCAGTCCCTGCGCCTATCTCCTCACAGGATCGACCGCCGCCGCAGGTGCCGAGCTCAGCCTCGCGCGCCGCAGCATCCTCGTCCGTGCGAGCAATGTGCTCAAAATGCTCGGACGCACGGAAACGATCGTATTTGACTGCAATGCGCTGAGCCGTACGCGCAGCATCGACACCGATTTCCCGCGCATCGTCACCACGCTCCGTCACATGGGGCTGCATCCCGTTCTCCATATGGGCGACGACGCAGAGGCAGCGGCACGCATCGGCGCGGCTGCCGGCATTTCGGATCTGCGCAGCGATGCAGATATGGAACGTGCATCAGCGTCCTCCGCACCTGTCGCTCTTGTCCATTTTCACCAGTGTGCGGCACACGGCAGCAGCATCCGCATCGCCCTGATCGGCAGCACATCCGCCGCCGATGCGGTCATCCTCGGCGGCGATCTGCACGCGCTCCCCGTGCTCGTCCGCATGGCTCGCCGTACGCGCGGAAAGATTGAGCAGAACGAGATCTTCGGCAACACGCTCGGTCTCATCGGTGTCGGACTTGCTGCGGCGGGCATTCTCACCCCCGTCTCGGGCGCACTCTGGCATGCGGCATCCGCGCTCATCCTCCTGCTTAACGCCGCAAGTCTCCGCTCCGTCGGTGAGCGCGAAAAAAAATTTGCATTTTAGAATGTCGTGTGATAGAATGACCCAGTACATTTTTCGTTGAGGGGGTGAACAATTTGCCAAATATCAAGGCATCCATTCTGAGTGTAAAGTCTGACGCCAAGCGCCGTGCCCGCAATGTTGCGGAGAAGACGCGCGTCCGCCGCGCGATCCGCAGTGTCAACGACGCTGTTGCTGCCGGCAACGCAGACGAGGCGAAAAACCTCCTCGTTGCGGCATACAAGTCCATCGATCAGGCGGCTGCAAACAACGTCTATCACAAGAACGCTGCAGCACGCAAGAAGTCGCGTCTTGCCAAGAAGGTCAACGCGCTGGCACAGTAATAAAAAAGCCACCAATGTGAGTTGGTGGTTTGAACATGTAGCGTATAGCCCCCTATGAGGGGGCTTTTTTATTGCCCTTTTTCAGTCCTGATACCTGTAAAGGAATGAACAATTCCTCTCGGACTCACCATATCGCCATCATAGTATATTACGTTCCATCAGTTTTTGCAGTTCACGAGGGTCAACATCCTGCAAATAGGTCTCGGTCTCGAGTATCCGATCCACCTCCGCATAGTAGCTCGTGACAATCTCAGCGTACGGAGAATTAGAAGGTCGTCCCTCTGCGTGCCAGTGGCAGAGGTCTCTTAGTTCCGTATGACGCTCTGCAATAATAGCGAGCGTTGCCAGATTGTCATGCCAAAGACGCGCCTTCCACTGCTCAGATTTTCCGCCTGATATCCCCGTCCCGCACTCATACCATATAAGGTTGTGATCCCAAAACCCGAAGCGAATGTCATCGGCAGCCATAATGACGTATGCCGAATCCTCTGCATATACCACCCGACCATAGATCAGCTCTGTGTAGGCTGTTACAAGGCCACGCTCCCCCATAAATGCGGCACCAACTACATAGTCCTGACAAACAAGATAGGCCTGCTTTACCGCATCATAGTCTCGCTCTTTATAGGATTTTAGCTGAAAAGGCTGCATGCGGTCAAAGATGCGATATGTGTCCTCCTCCTTAGCATAGAAACAGCTGCGCCCAAAGGCAATTTGCCCCCCTTCCGTTTTCATGAAGTCCATCATACGAGAGAGAACACGATCATCATATAAGTAGTCCCCCGGCGAGATCATCTTCACATAGCGCCCGCGCATCGCATGAAGGATGTTCATTGCATTCTGCACGATCCCCTTATTCTCCGGGCTGCGCACAATCATATAGTTACGAAAGCCATGGCGCAGCATCCAGAGTTCAATCTCCTCATGCCGGAAGTCCTGTGTTCCATCATCTCCGATGACAATTTCATAGGAGCAACCCTGCTGGCAAATGATGGAGTACAGTGTCGTATACAGCTGGTCATAATCCGACCGGTAGGTCATAACGCCAACGCTTATATCGTATTCTCTTGGTGGATGAAAGAGCCGCTCCCTCACATCTACCCCGTAGACCATCTTCACGCCGGAACCAAGAGCATAATCCGCATATGCAGCAGAGATTTCTTCCCTCGTCGTGATGAGGAAATCTGCCATCTCAAGCATGTGGAATGAAGAATTCTCAGATGTGTATATCTGCACCAGTGGCGCATCCTCATGACACATGGAGAGCAATGAGAGAAGCTCTTGATGCTCTGTCGAAAAACCTTCCTTGGGAATTTCAACAAGGAGGACGGACGGACGATCAGCAGTATACGCCGACAAATAATCCAGGAGCACCTTTCGCCATATACTTTCATGCGCTGTAAAATCCGCTACCAAGTAATAAATGGCGTATCCCTGCTCTCTCAACGATGCAAGCGCCTGTCCGATCTCATCGGGCTGTGCAACATTATCTGCTGCAGAGAATTGTTCTGCAAACGCTTTCGCATTGTTTTGCAGAGACTGCTCGCACGCTTGTATCTTTTCCTCTGGCCAGTTCCACCATTGAATATTCAAAAGCCGCTTAATCGTTTTTTCATCATATCGGTATCCTGTAATTTGCCCCGGATTCCCCTCAACAATGGCATAGGGCGGAACATCCTTTGCAACAACAGCGCCCGAATGGACAATTGCTCCGCTGCCAATATGAACGCCCCCAAGTATGATGACGTCCTCGCCGATCTTTACATCATGCCCGATAATGATCTGATTGTGATTGACATGGAAGGCGTGATTCGATATCCCATCGGTATAAAAAAACTCCTCAAATGGATAGGCTGCAGTCCGATGATAGTCATGGTTCATCCCGATCTCAAACAGGACATGCCCCGTCAAAGAAGTGTATCGTCCAACAAGTACGTGCAGCCGCTGACTGCCATGCTCAATGATCCCGTCCGCCACATAGGAACCGGCGCCTACGGTCATGAAGACCCTGCCGTCCTGATGGAGCATGCGAGTCTCTGCAGCTCGCTCAAGACTGACCTGAATAAACACGACCTACTCCCCCGATCAAAACATCACACAATCTGCATTTGGGATGCCGCATTCTCCCGCAGTGCCGGAAAGATACGCTCCCTTGGTGCAAGCCCATAGACAATATTTACGCCGCTGTCTGCCGCATAGTCTGTACACAAGGAGGATACAGCCTCCTTCGTTGTAATAAAGGAGTCTACATAAGACCATATAGATACCATTCCCGCTGTATTTGCGTAACATGTCATAACAAGAGGGGCATCTTCTCCAGCCTCTGCAAGTATGCTGCCGAGTTCTGTAAGAAAAGCCTCCGGCGTATCATCAGGCAGCGCGAGGAGCAGCGCAACATGATCTGTCACCGTATAGGCTCCTAAGTAGTCTCGGAAGACGTTACGCCAGATTGCCTCCTCAGATTCAAAATCAGGGATGAAATAATAAAGTGTATACCCCCTCTCCTTAAACTCAATAAGATTCTCTAAAAAAGGCTCCGAAGGAATCTGCTCCTCCGATACAGAAAACCGTGCAATAAATGTACCAACATCACCCAACAACAGTGAAATATGCTGCTGGATTTGCTCTGCAGGCCAATACCACCACTTGATGTGCTGAAGCCGTGCTATTGTCTCCGCATCGAATCGCTTCTTAACGACGCGCACAGGGTTGCCGACGACAACAGTATAAGGCGGAACGTCCTCTGTGACAACCGCCCCCGCACCAACCACAGCCCCATTTCCGATATATACTCCTCCATGAATGGTCACATCACAGCCGATCCAGACATCGCTGCCGATAATCACCTGAGAGCCACGGCTTCGTACAGGAGCTGCCATTGGATCGTTTTCCGTCTCAATGCCTGCAATGCCGCTTGCATAGGATGATTCGAATGATTCCTGGAAGAGGAATGTCATACGTGGTCCTAGAGAAGCGTAAGAACCAATCAGAACATGTGCGGCATCGCTCCCACCTCTAATAGTCCCATCTACCAAGTAGGAGCGATATCCTGCCGTTAACAAGGTCGTCCCGTTCTCTGTGAATATCTTGCGAACAGACGCTTCTCTGCCATCAAGCCTCACTTTAATATCCATGATTCACTCCTAGGACAACGCTCGCCTCAGTCGTTCCTCTGCAACAGGGCGCACAGCGTTCCAGTCTTCCTCCGTGCGCACATACTCTTCTTGCCGCATTTCGTTGACAATAAGCTCATGTGGATAGCGCGGTGTGCCATCATTCCGACGAACCCCATACTTCTCATGATAGCGAATGGAGGGCAAATTTTCGGCTCTACTCCAAAACTAGTGGAAATACGATTTTTAGAATGGAGCAGGTGTAGCTAAATCTAACTTTCCTGCAACCAAGTAGATCATCGTTGCATAGCCTTCGAAGGTCTGAAAACCTCTTGCTTTGCGTTTCGCCGCTTAAATCATCAAGTTGATCCCTTCGCAGATCGCGTTTGTCAGGCGCGTGTGGAAAAAGTTCAGTATCTCCCCCCGTGACGCTTTAGCGGCAAGGCAGCATCCTTCATTGGCTGCAAGCGGCAGCGCCTCATCCATGAGCACAGCTTGTTCAGCCGCACCTGCACCTCATCCATGGAGGCCGGGGCATAGAAGTCATCCAGAGATCGGACAATCCGAAAGGCTCGCCCCGGTTCGACATCGAAGGCACGGCGCCTGTCTGCATCTATGGCAATGGTGACGGAAGAGACATCGGAAAGATCCATGCGATTTACAGCCTCATGCACCCAATACGTGAGGATACCTGCGAGCGACTTCTCGTCGCAGCGAAGCAGACGGGCGGCTCTGGCACGAGGAACATCTTGCAGCAGGAGCATGGCATAGCCCTCGAACAGCAGGGTAAAGCGACTGTTCTTGCGCTCAAACGGTGCGTTGACCTGCATGGCACCGCATTTTTCGCACAGAACACGGGGGCGTATGCAGTGGACATAGCAGAGATAAAACAGGCAGTCCGCATGATGCCAGATTCTCTCCTTCGACTCGTAACCGTACCGTTTGGCCGGCGCACCACAGACATGACAGCATAGTGCGGCCGCCTTGTCTACGCCCACGTGTATATGGATTGCCGGCTCTTCTTCATGAAATTCTGCCCCTAGGATATACCACGGCTCTTCCAGTCGCAGTGAGCCTGCAAGCATCTTCTCAAAGTTCTCGGCCATTTCTCATCACCCCAAGTGATTATACCATTTCCACCACTTCGGGAGTAGAGCCATTTTCCCAGAGGCCTCTCTCAGAATACTGTTCCCCGTACTTTTCAAAATCCAGATTCTCAATATCTTCGGCTTTGATTTCATCTTTCATGCTCAATTATAATCTCCAATCGTTACGCATGCACATATTCCTACACAGGAAAGTCTGGATCAAACGCCAGAATATCCGCCAGTGTATCAAACTCATGGATAACGGCGTGCGGATAGCATTTCCGGTAAAGTACAAGCTCATCAAGATGCCGCATATAGAACTGCTCCCAGAGCATCTCCCTAATGGCGGCATTCCGCTCGTATTCAGGTTTTAACAATGAACGAAATTTTTCACTGAATGCCCGCGAAAAATACACCTGCCCCATCATATACCAGCCGCGGTCTCCGCCGATCTGAACATGGGAGATGCGGTCATCCGCATCGACGGACAGATAGTATTCTTCCGTTGGCCCCTCGCCGTAAACCGCCGCATAGTAGGAGCGACAGACATAGGGTTCAAAAATATTTTCCGTAAAGTAATTATCCGCCGAGCAGATGTAGGTATTGTCCAGCACATCCAATACGCGGTAGACGGAAGACGTGTTGTTGTACCGCCAGTAATCGGGATTCTCGGCAATATGGACATGCGGATCCGACGCAAGATACGAAAACTGTTCCTTTCGATACCCTACAACAAGAAATATATCTTCGATCCCCGCGGCAATGAGCTGCTGTATTTGACGCTCCACAAGCACTTCGCCGCGGATCCGCAGGAGCCCCTTCGGCTTTTTGTCCGTGATCGGGGCAAGTCTGCTGCCGTATCCCGCGGCCATCAGCACGGCGTTTTTCACACGATAGGGCTCGAGCGCCGCCAGTGCAGATACCCGCTGCTCCGCACTGCCCGCTTTGCTCTGCGCGCAGAGCTTTTGAAAATCCTCATATGTCATCATATCGTCTCTGCTTTCTGCGGATAAAGAGAAACCAAAACAACGCCGGCAAAGACAAGTCCGCATCCCAGAATCATCTGTCCCGACACCGCTGCGCCCCCAATGCTCCATTGCAGAAGAACGCCCCAAATAATGTAGCTGGCATTCAGCGCCATTCCGCGGGCGCATCCAATGGCTCTGTTGACCGCATACCAAAGGAAATACGATATGCCTGCAATGATACCTGCAGCGGCGAGCAGCCCGAGTGTAGTTGGACGCGATGAAATCTCCTCGAGCACAAACTGCCCTGGTAAAATGATCACAGCCATAAACAGCAAAACGGTACCGGAAATGCATTCGCGCAACGTAATGGCAAGATCGGGTTCAATATCTGCCATCCCCCGCACGGCGAGCACGATTTCACTCCCCCAGCAAAGCGCTGCAGTCAGCGCGCAGAGAAGCCCCGGCAAAAGCAGCGGCGCGTCAAAATCGGACGGTGTCCCCGCCGTCAGGATCGCCCCCGTTACCGCAAGCATAATGCCGATCCCCATGCGAACGGTGATCACCTGGCGGAGGAGAACGCGGGCAAGGACGCAGCCGACAACGGGATAAAGCGCCGAGATCGCCAACGCGTAGGTTGGTCCCGCCCAGAGGATGCCGAGGCAATAGGAAAGCTGTCCGAGTGGGCCGCCAAGAATTGCCGCAGCACACAGGAAGGCTCCGGAGCGATGAAAAATCGTACGAACACAGCGCAGGATGCCGCGCGCCCCGTTCACGAGGAGCAAAAATACAGCCGCACTCATGTCATTGACAGCAGTGCAGACGAGCGGGATCAGAATCCCTGCTGCGGAACTTCCCTCCGCAAGGGGCCGCGCTCCGATATCGTACAGATAATTGTTGCAGCCCCAAAGGAAGCCGCTGAGAATGCCGAGCGTCAGCCACAGAGGATAGTTCCGCATCACATCTCACCCATGAGAGCCCGTGCCTTTGCAGGATAGTCTCCTGCAAATCGAAATTGGTTCTCTGCATACGCGCCGAACGTCACGCCGAATGAACTCTTATAGGCGCACCAGCAGCTCCAGAGAAGTCCGCCGACCGCCATGTAGGCATATACTCTTGCTCTTACCCGATCGTCAAATCCTTCGTGGAAATATCCCGCAAGCAGCTGCTCCGTCTCTGCTTCCGTATAATTTGCATAGATTGCAAACATCGCTATATCAATGAGCGGATCCGAAAGGCCTGCGTACTCCCAATCGATGAGATAGGGCCGCTCGCGCCCCTCAACGAACAGGAAGTTATCAAAGATCGAATCAATATGACAAAGCGTGATATGGTCTGTTAAAAAAGGGCGCAAAAAAGAGCGCAGGGAAAAGACCTCTTCCCGCACTTCTTGATATTCCACGCTGTTCAGTCTCTCCGCAGGCATCAGTTTTTCATAGAACGCCAGCGTTTCAAATGGATCAAATGGCTTGGCCCCGGTCAATCTGCGCTCATGGAACGAGCGCAGGGCTCTCATGCAGCGCTCTGCCTCATCCCTGTTCCCGGGGTCACAGACATGCGCGCCCTCATAGTAATACGAGATCTTATAACCGGGATCGATGCTGAGTGCAACGATGCGTTCTGTGATATCAGCCCCAGAAAGGAGTTCATAGACCGCCTTCTCATTGCCGCGGTCGATCAGGAGCTCGGTTCCCTGCCCGTTATAGCGGAAGATATATCTCTGTCCGTCCGCAGCAAACAGAAAGGAATCGTTTGTCATTCCCTCCTTGAGCGGCAGAAGAGTGCTCTCAGCAGCATCCCTGCCAAAGTGGCGCTTGATCGTGCGCCGAATAAATCCTTCCTCTTCTGCCTGCATCGGCCTCAATTGTTTTTCCCCATTCGATGTCACACACAATGCCCCATTCCGTGTTCATACAACGCCAAGATCCAGACGGTACTGACGAAACACCTCGCATATATTCTGATATAAACCTTCGGGCCACAGATCCGTCTCAACAGGCACCGGAAGCGTCAGCGGATCGGCAAAGAGAAGCATCGCAAGCACGAGACGCGAACGCCGCTCCCGTTCCCCGGCAGCTTCATACATCTCCTGCACCTTTGCAAGGATCTGCTCTTCTCCCCACACGAGATTTTCATTCTGAAGGCGCAGCGGCAGGAGCGCCAGATAGAGCGGGTACCATTCCTGTGCGCAAAAGTTCTGCAGCAATTCCTCCGTTCCTCTTCCGATCAAGGATACAAAGGCTTTCTTTTGGTCGAAGATCCATCTTTCCACATCGGGCAGATATACGTTCTCGGGATGCAGGCTGTCTGCATAATCTTTTTTGAGCCGGTCGGCGATACGCTTCGCCGCGCCGAGATGTTTTCTGCGGAATGCGTCAACAATGGCCCTGCGCCGATCCGCGGCAGGATCTTCACCGTAGATCAGCTGCTCCAAATGCTCTTCGGCCTGCGCCCAATGCTCGGCGACATAGCTGCCCTCAATCATCTTCCCGTAGTCGTCGGTCAGCTCGGCCCCGTTCGGGCAGTAAACCAGAGGACGCTCGAGGAGAAAAAACGGCATGTTGAGGGAGGAAAAATCCGTCAGCAATATATCCGCTCGGCTGAGCGCCTCAAACGGCGTATATCCTCCATCGTCGAGCTCAATCCCGCACTCCTTCAGCCGCGCTTTATAAGATGTGACCTCACGCTCCGTCAGATCTCCCCGCTGGATAAAATTATCAAACATAAAGGGATGCGGGCGAATTGCAAATTTCAGTTGGTCACTCCCGTGTCTTACCGCAAAGTCGACAAAGCGGTCTTTATAATCAAGGAAGTGGCTTCCTCCCACCATCGGATCTGTTGTCCAGCGCGGCATCCATAGAATTTTGCGGACGGAATGCTCCTCGCTCTGCTGTCTCAGGTACGGCTCGAAGCTGGGATAGCCGAGATCCTCGAAGTGCTGCAGACCGGCAGCAACGGTACTGGGATAGGTGGATTCCAGCGCAGCCTTCTCATCCGCAGCGTCGCAGAAATGAAATGTCAGATACGAGAAAAAATCCTGCATCGTCGTTTCCCAATGGATAAAAAATTTTGTGCCCTGTGTCCCGTATGCAATATAGCAAAGCTTTGCGATCTTTGCGAGCTGTGCCGTGTGGGTTCCGTCGAGCGGGCGCAGCCCTTCGTAGGGAAGGCCCAAAAAGATATAATTGGGGCTCAGAATCCGCAGATCAAGCACATTGGTAAAGTCATAGACATCCGGATAGTGATCGTGAAAGAAATGCCAATAGCGCTCTTCGTATTCGCCCACGTTCTTCCCCGCCGCAAGATCCGTTGCACTGTAGCTCGGAAGAAGTACAATGATCGGCTCCGCTTCGTCATCTGCTGCGAGCACATCATAAACGGGCGCCTGTTTATCCCAAATAAAGTCATTTTGGACGAGAAAAACAACCCGCATCTTACGCTCTGCATGTGGGCGATTATGCGCTTTTGCCAAGTAATACTGGGCGATATAGGGGTTGAAATACGATTTTTCCTGCATACAATTACATCCTTACTGCCCATATGCCCGCACGTTCCGCTGTACAGACGCAAACGTCCATGATGCCGAGCTCGTACAGACACTTCTCTCATCCGTTCGACAATCTTCGCACGACAGTCTGCCTGACCGCAGCCCAATCCTCTTTCGAGCGGACATACTCGACCTGCTTCATCCCGTTCACCGTCAGCTCGTCCGGGAAACGCGCAGAGCCCTGATGCCGATGAAATCCATACTTTTCATGATATCGTATGGAAGGTGTATTCTCGCACACGACATGCGCATAGCAGGCGTCCACGCCGAATGCACCGTACATATACTCCGCAAAAAGCAGCGTCGCCTCGGCAAAGAGGGGGCTCCCCCGATAGCGCCGGTCACCGACCAGCAGCCGTCCCGTGATGCAGATCCGCTCCACCGGAATGTGATCCGTCCAGCCCATCGTGGCAAACGGCACATCGTTTTGTTTGTCCACAACGACCAAAAGACCCTGCGTGGGATCTGCACAGTAATGCCGATACCATGCCCGCTGTTTCTCCATATCGAGGAGAAAAGGCTGGTTCAGATAGCGGTTGTTCAGAGGATCGTTGCGCCATGCAATAATGTATGGGAAATATTTTTCCGCAGCCTCTGCCAAATATATGGCATTCCCCTCCAGACAAAGCTCCCGCATAGGCTCTCCTTATCAGACATCACGGGCGGTATGCATTGACCGTCTCGATCACATAGGCAATCTCGTCCGCGCGCATCCCATTGAACATCGGCAGGCTCAGCACCTCATCCGCATAGCGCTCCGCCACGGGGAAGCTGCCGTGCCCGTACCCGAGGTTCACATAGCACTCCGCCAGATGCGGCGGAACCGGGTAGTGGATGACCGTCTCGATGCCATTCGCCGCAAGGTAGTCCTTGAAATGCCCCCGAGCTGCCGTACGCACAACAAACTGATGATAGACATGCTCTGCCCCGTTCCGCGTCTCAGGAAGGACAATGTGTGGATTGCGAATGCTCGCCATGTACTGCGCAGCGATTTTCTTTCGCTCCTCAATCAGCTCCGGCAGATGCCCCAGTTTCACACGCAAAAGAGCCGCCTGTATCTCATCCAGACGGGAGTTGACGCCGCATATTTCGTTGTGATATTTTTCCTTGCTGCCGTAGTTGCGGAGCATGCGGATCTTTTCGGCAAGTACGGCATTGTCGGTCACAATCGCGCCCGCATCACCGAATGCACCGAGGTTCTTCGTCGGGTAGAAGCTGAAACAGCCAATATCGCCAAATCGACCCGTCATCGTTCCGCCGAAATGTGCGCCGTGGGACTGGGCACAGTCCTCGATCACAGCGAGACGATGCCGACCCGCGATCTCCATGACGAGCTCCATATTGACCGCCTGTCCATAGAGATGAACAGGCATAATCGCACGCGTGCGCACTGTGACAGCATCTTCAAGCCGTTCGGCGTCAAGATTATAATACTCGTCCGGCTCGACAAAGACAGGCGTCGCCCCATTTGCCGTGACGGCAAGCACTGTCGCGATATAGGTATTCGCGGGAACGATAACCTCATCTCCTACACTGATGCCAAGCGCAGCAACGGAGAGTGTCAGCGCGTCAAGCCCCGAGTTCAGTCCGACGGCATAGCACGCCCCTGTATAGGCAACAAATTCCTGCTCAAATGCCTCCAGCTCAGGTCCCATAATATACCAGCCGGAGCGCAGAGCACGCAGCGCCGCCTCCTCGTATTCTACGGCATGAAGGTCGTACTGACGTCCAAGAACAGCAAGGTTAATGTTCATGTCTGCGCCTCCCTTTCATGCACCATCCGCAGAAATTCATCGTAATCCCGTATATAATCAGACTCGTCATAGACCTCAGAGGCGAGCACCATGAGGACGGCATCGGGCGAGAAGTCATACATCTCCCGCCACATGGCATGAGAGATATAAAGCCCTTCATAGGGTTTCTCAAGCGGAATAATTTTTTTCTCATGCCCGTTGTCAAGGCGTACCTTACAGCTCCCGTGAATGCAGATCAGAATCTGCTCGAGTGCCTTGTGGGCATGATGTCCTCGTACAACGCCCTCCACCGTATCATACATATAGTAGACGCGCTTGATGCGAAACGGGATATCGTTGAACTCCTCCAGCGCAACAAGCATACCGCGCTCGTCGCCATGCGGCTGAAACATATATTTTACAATCTGCATACTGCCCTCATCTGTCTTACACACCTTAAGAAAGCACGGATAAATTCATCACCCCTCTGACGTGGTCATGTGACCAGCGATTCCTAAAACATCATCCTGCCTCCATCATACTCTTTGAGATGACCTCATAATGGACACGAAAAAACTTTTGCCCTCCTCGCACAATGCTCCGTCTGGTACTCAGACAACGCCAAGCTGCGTACGATGCTGTCGAAATACTGCCTGTATATCCTGATATAGTCCCTCAGCCCATCGATCAATCTCAAGAGGAACCGGGAGCGTCAGAGGATCTGCAAAGAGAAGCATTGCGAGGACGAGGCAGGAGCGGCGCTGCGCATCATCGGCAGCCGCATACTTCTCTTGCAGTTTTGCAAGGATCTGTTCTTCCCCCCACACGAGGTTTTCATTGTGAACGCGCAGAGGCAGGAGCGCCAAGTAGAGCGGATACCACTCCTGTGCACAAAAATATTGAAGCAGTTCCCCGCTCGCGCCCCCAATGACGGTAACCAGCTCTTTCTTTTGATCAAAGACCCGCTTTTCGATCTCTGGGAGGTATATCTCTGCAGGATACTGACTGTCGGCATGATCTTTCTTCAGGCGCTCGACGATGCGCTTTGCAGCCCCCATATGAATCGTCCGAAATGCGGCAACAGTATCCGTACGATACTCTGCCAGAGGATCTTCTCCGCGCATCAAATGCTCCAGATGGTGTTCAATCTGCGCCCAGCTCTCCACAATATAGCTTCCAGCCGCCATTTTTGCATAATCCTCTGTCAGATTAGGATCATGCGGGCAATAGACAATCGGGCGATTGAGGAGGAAAACGGCATACAGATCGAAGAGAAATCGGTCAGCAGGATGTCGGCTGAAGTGAGCGCATCGAACAGCTCGTATTGCCCCTCATCAAGCTCAATACCGCAGTCTGCAAGCTGTTGCTTATAGGCGCGTACCTCTTCCACCGTCATGAGCCCGCGCTGGATAAAGTTGTCAAACATGAACGGATGCGGACGAACGGCGAATTGGAAGTCTTCATTTCCATGTCGTTCGGCAAATGCCGCAAACAAATCCTTATAGACAAGAAAGTGACTTCCTCCGGCCCCCCCTCCACCGTCCAGCGTGGCGTCCAAAGAATCCTGTGGTGCTTCTTGGGCGAGCCCTGGTAGGCAAGATATGCCTCGTACTCAGGATAGCCAAGCACTTCAAAATGCTGCAAGCCAGCACCAACGGCATATGCGTTGGCTTCTTCGTATCCGCGCTTTTCTTCCATCGAATCGCAGAAATCAAACGTCAAATAGGAAAAGAACGGCATATGTTCCCATGCACGCAGGAA
>ERZ773099.2042-NODE-2042-length-14302-cov-15.601951_pt1 | contig 14302 bp, 16 predicted proteins | sample MGYA00511120_ERZ773099 | MGnify/ENA primary metagenome ERZ773099 (study PRJEB29015, sample SAMEA2738012) | human oral metagenome | biome: human oral; feature: human-associated habitat; material: dental | place: China | collected 2104 ... | reverse complement strand
GTTATTTCCCTGTAACATATAGCAGGAAAGAAATAGAGAACATTATTTATCAGTTATTGGATAACTGGAAGAACAATCAGTAGAAAGGAGGAGCCGGGAATGAGTGAAATATTACAACTGGATTATTATTATGGGATTGAAGCGGAGCAGTTCTCATTCTATAGAGTTCCTCGCTTGCTTATTAAGGATGAACGATTTAAGAAATTATCAAGTGATGCAAAACTTTTATATGGTCTGATGCTTGATCGTATGTCCTTATCTATAAAAAATAAATGGTTTGATGATAATAATAGAGCATATATTATATATACCATAAATAGTATTATGGAAGATTTGGGATGTGGAAAGGAAAAGGCTGTTAAGGTTCTTGCAGAGCTGGATAATACTAAGGGAATTGGTCTGGTAGAGAAAGTTCGTAGAGGATTGGGTAGACCGGATATTATATATGTCAAGAATTTTGCTTCGCCGGAAGGAAATGTAGATAAAAAAGAGACAGTAAACACTGATAAAATCACTGAAGTCGGAAAATCGGACTTCAGGAAGTCGGAAAATCAAACTTCAAGAAGTCAGAAAACAGGACTTCAAGAAGTCGGAAAATCAGACCTCAAGAAGTCAGAAAATCAAACCTTTGGAAGTTCGGAAATCGAAACTCAAGAAGTTGGAGAATCGAACCCTAATTATACTAAATATAATAAAACTGATTTAAACTATATTGAGGAGAATTATATCAATCCTATCATTCAATCCGGTTCAGAGAAGAATGATGTGATAGATGATGTACAGAAATGCATAGAACTGATCAAAGAAAATATCAGTTATAATCATCACATGAAATATGATAGTTATGGAGAAAAAGAACTCTATGATGAACTGTTTCAAGTAATATGTGAGGTAGTCTGTGTGCGGCGTCCGACAATCAGGGTAGCCGGAGAAGAATATCCGTATGAGCTTGTGAAATCAAGATTTTTGAAACTGGAAAGCAGCCATTTGGAATATGTGATTGACTGTATGAAGAATACAACCACTAAAATTACAAATATCAAGGCATATATGATTACGGCACTTTATAATGCGGCTACTACAATAAATCATTTTTATCAGCAGGAAGTAAATCATGATATGTATGGGGGAGGCTAGTGTAAAAAGGATATTATTTAAGGTAATGCTGTTATTGCTTTTGATTGTAGTGTAGAATAAAATACAAGGTATATAAAGAAACTGTGTATCTGCTTTTTTATAACTTCTGGTCATAATGTCCAGAAGTGGGAAGGGAGAAAAAAGGTACAGATAAGCGAAGATTATAAGGTATGACGACATAAAGGTTGCAGTTGGGAAATGGTATAATAGTTATAATTTATTTAAGAATTGAGAGGTGATTTTGTGTCCAAAATAAATGTTGAAGGATCTGAAATCAGCATTATAGCCATAGATGATAAAGATTATATTTCTTTAACTGATATGGTAAGAAATATTGAAAACGGTTTAGCTTTAATCGAGAAGTGGCTAAGAAATAAAAATACCATAGAGTTTTTAGGTATTTGGGAGGAAATGTATAATCCTGATTTTAATTCCCTCGAATTCGAGGGAATTAAAAATGAAGCCGGACTGAATCGCTTTGTTTTATCGGTAAAACAGTGGGTAGAAAAAACCAATTCTATTGGTATTGTTGCAAAAGCAGGAAGATACGGAGGAACTTACGCACATAAAGATATTGCTTTTGAATTTGCTTCTTGGGTATCCCCATACTTTAAGTTGTATTTAATAAAAGAATTTGAACGCTTAAAAGAAGAAGAACAAAAGAAGCTCGGTTGGGATATAAAAAGAAATTTGGCAAAAATCAATTATAGGATTCATACTGATGCTATAAAGAATAATCTTATACCTGAAAAACTGCCAAAGGAAAAAATTAACTTTATTTATGCAAATGAGGCTGATATTTTGAATATGGCTTTGTTTGGAATGACTGCAAAGGAATGGAGAGATGAAAATCCAAATTTAAAGGGAAATATCAGAGATTATGCGGATATATCTCAGCTCGTTTGCCTTTCTAATCTTGAAAATCTAAATGCAGTATTTATAAATGAAGGGATGAAACAGTCGGACAGATTGGAAAAATTGAATTCTATTGCAATTGAGCAGATGAAAATATTATCTGAAGCTGAAACTGTAAAAAAGCTGAAGTAAAATGAATCTTAAAATAATCCTGTAAAAAGGTGATTAGAGTAACATCTAACCACCTTTTTTCTTGTAATAAATGAAGGAGGTGAACTATTGATCAATGAAGAAGTAAGCAGACAGGTTATTGCCATGGTAGAAAGAGGAAACATAAGAACAGCTAAAATGGTAATAGACCTTATGAAAAAAATGTTAAATATGGCAGCAAAAAAAGGGAAAAGTCTAAAGGAATTTATAGAAGAAAAGAAACCGACAACAGTAAAAGATTTGGTGAAGAAAGGGAAGGTTGAAACCTTAGAACTAAATGACCTTGATTTTAAAGGCTTAAAAAGAGAGCTAAATAAAAACGGAGTAAAATTCAGTATAAAAAAAGATCTTACTACAGGAAATAATATCATCTTCTTTCAGGCAAAGGATGAAAAGGTCATGGAGCAGGCGTTTAAGGAAGCAGTAGAAAAATTTGCCGGAAAGAATAAGAAAAGAGAATCGGTAATGGGTAAACTAAATCAATTCAAAGAAAAGGTGAAAAATGCACCAAAGAAAGATAAAATCAAGGAGAAACTTAATGAGCAAAGTTTATAGAAATATGTCTTTTAGCCAAAAGAGGAATATATAAAAGAAAGTCCAACAAAGTTTTTCAGTTTATCTTCTCCCATGAAAAGTAGGATCATTTGCAATAATGAAAACAAAAGGATGGAAGATTCGGTGGAATTAATAAAAAAGTGATATAATATTGAAATAATGATAAAGAAAGGAAAGCTGCCTACAGTGAAGAAAAATTTATGTCCAAGATGTAATCGTAAGATGAAACAACAGTTTATAGGACTGTTACATTGTAAATGCGGTATGAGCTATCATAAAGATATGGGATATTTTGAAAGAACAGGGAATATGATTTTTTCATTAGAAAAGAAAAAGATAGGTGAAAAAACAAAGCAAGTTCCTGTAATTAGGTATAAAGATGAGTAAGTCAGGAAGGAGGGATCAATACGAAGATTGTAAAAGATATAAAAAATATATTTCATATAAGAGATAAGAAAAAGTTTGTAATTCAAAACTTACCTTATCTCTTTTTATTTTATCCGGGAAACATCCTATCAGCACATGTCAGAAGTTATATAGGTGGAGATATTTTGGATAAGATTTTTAAGGCGATTTTAGAAATTGGCAAAATAAGTTTTATTCCAAGTATTCATTTAATAGATATAATGGTGGGAATAATAGTAGCAGCCCTAATCAAAGTAATTGTCTACACCAAAGGAAAAAATGCCAAGAAGTTTAGGCAAGGCAAAGAATATGGTTCAGCCCGATGGGGGAACTCAAAAGATATAGAGCCGTATGTAGATGAAAAGTTTGAAAACAACATACTTTTAACTGATACGGAAAGACTTACCATGAATGGTAGACCTAAAAACCCTAAGTATGCAAGGAATAAAAATATACTGGTGGTGGGAGGCTCAGGAAGTGGAAAGACCAGATTTTTTCTAAAACCCAACCTTATGCAAATGCATTCATCCTATGTTGTAACAGATCCTAAGGGTACCGTTCTCATAGAGTGCGGAAAGATGCTGGAGAAAAACGGATATGATATTAAAGTGTTAAATACCATAAATTTCAAAAAATCCATGCACTACAATCCTTTTGCATATTTAAGAAGTGAAAAAGATATTCTAAAACTGGTACAGACGATTATGGCAAACACAAAGGGAGAAGGAGAAAAATCTACTGAAGATTTTTGGTGTAAAGCCGAACGACTGTATTATACTGCACTGATTGGATATCTTTATTATGAAGCACCGGAGGAAGAGCAAAACTTTGAAACACTGCTTGCTTTTATTGATGCCAGTGAGGTAAGAGAAGAAGATGAAAACTTTAAAAATGCCGTTGACTATATCTTTGATGCACTGGAAAAAGAAAAGCCAAACCACTTTGCGGTAAAGCAATACCGTAAATACAAGCTTGCAGCCGGAAAAACTGCGAAGAGTATATTAATTTCTTGCGGTGCAAGGCTTGCTCCGTTTGATATTGAAGAACTTAAAAACCTTATGGAGTATGATGAGATGGGCTTAGATACTATAGGAGATAAAAAAACAGCCTTATTTATTATCATATCCGATACCGATGACACATTTAACTTTGTAGTGGCAATGATGTATACTCAGCTATTTAATCTACTTTGTGATAAGGCAGATGATGTCTATGGTGGCAGACTTCCCGTTCATGTAAGGTGTTTATTGGATGAGTTCAGTAACATCGGTCAGATTCCAAAGTTTGAAAAGTTAATTGCAACCATTCGTTCAAGAGAAATATCTGCAAGTATAATCCTTCAAGCAAAATCACAACTTAAAGCTATATATAAAGATAATGCCGATACGATTTCAGGTAATTGTGATAGTGAGTTATTTTTGGGTGGAAAGGAAGGAACAACCATAAAGGAGTTGTCCGAGAACTTAGGAAAAGAAACCATAGACCTGTATAACACATCGGAAACAAGGTCAAATCAAAAATCTTTCGGACTGAACTATCAAAAGCTTGGAAAGGAACTGATGAGCAGGGATGAACTTAAAGTGATGGACGGTGGGAAGTGCATACTGGAGATAAGGGGAGCAAGACCTTTTTATTCAGATAAGTTCGATATTACAAAGCATAAAAATTATAAGCTGCTTTCAGACTACAACAAGAAAAATGCCTTTGATATAGAAAAATATTTAAGAAGAAGAGATAAGGTCAACTTAAAAGAAGAAATGAGGGTAAAAGTGGTGGAGGTTGATAGGTAAACTCGGAATAACTTTAGTTCAAAATGAGCAGAAGTTAATATCAAACCGAATTTTTGAAAGGATTAGTAAATGGATGAATGGGAAAAGATAGAAATGAGAATTAAAAAAGCAGGGAAGAGGTTGGGGCAGATAAAAATAAGAATAAGCATATTAAATCAAAAGCTCATACATCTAAAAGCTAAGAATGAATTTCATAAAGCATATAGCAGCCAAAGTAAAGGATTAAGATAAATCAAATCTTAGTCTTTTTTTGTTGAAGAAAAGGAGAAATGGTTAAGTGAAAGCAAAGGTAAGAAGCCCTCCGACTTTAGTTCAAAATGAGCAGAAGTGAAAGACATAAAAATATAGAGTTTATAAAAGACTTTGTGAGAATAGAAAAGAGGTGGTGTAAGTAGTAGAAATAACACTTGGAAGTTTGTTTGATGGAATAGGAGTATTTCCCTTAACGGCAAGAAATGTGGGAATAAAGACGATATGGTCAAGTGAAATTGATAAAAACGCCATATCGATATTAAAAAGACATTTTCCTGAGGTTGAACAACTGGGGGATATAACAAAATTAAAGGCAAGGGATATAAAACCGGTGGATATAATAACCTTCGGTTCTCCTTGTCAGAATTTCTCAACAGCCGGAGATCTGACAGGACTTACCGGAGAAAAATCTTCTCTTTTTCATCAAGCAATAAGATTTATAAAGGAAATGAGGTATGTAACAAATGGCAAGTATCCAACTTTCGTTATTTGGGAAAATGTCTGCGGAGCTTTTGTATCAGGAGATAGGATGGATTTTAGAGCCATCCTCGAATCTTTCAGTAGCACCCAAGTTCCAATGCCTAAACTTAAATGGGCAAATGCGGGAATGGTGCGAGGGAGAGAATTTGAGCTTTGTTGGAGAGTATTGGACGCCCAATATTTCGGAGAGCCTAAGCTCCTTCAAAGAAGAAAGAGAATATTTATTGTATTCGATTTTGGAGGATTTCGTTCCCACAAAATATTATATAAGCCCAAAGACTTGCTCAAATATTCTGAAACGATCGGAAATGTCAAAGATAAGGATACCAAGTCCAATCGAAGAAATCTTGATAAGGCAGGGAGGCAGATACCAAACATCAGACCCTTTCAAGACAGACAAATGCGGGAAGGAGCAAAAAGAAAAAATGAAACCATCTTTAGGAGCAGTTTCGGAAAATCAAATGAACCTTTTCCAACTTTATTAGCATCAAACCCTATAATGTTTGCTTGTTGGGTAGAGGGAAAAGAAGAAGAAGGCTGTATCAGATATTTGACACCAGTGGAATGTGAAAGATTGATGGGGTTACCTGACAATTATACAAAGTATGGGGCGGATGGGAAGGTTATAATTGACAGTGCAAGATATAAGGCACTTGGAAATGCAATTGCCCTACCTTGTGTGGAGTATATTATGTCAGGAATAAAAGAAGAGATGCTGACTTTAGATAAAAATGAGCAGGAGTCGGAATGAAAGCGATAAAATTAAATATAAAAAATATATACAAGACTATGACAAATTAAAAAGAAGTTGTGGTCTTTTTTTTGATTAAATCAAATAGGAAACGGAGAAATTATATGCAAAAAGAAATGCTTAACATCAACGGAAATCTGATTAATGAAGTGGAGATAAAAGTTATTAAGGGTAAGGACGGCGAAGTTAAAGCTGCTAATTTTACCCTCTTTAGAAAGATGGGAAAGGTAGGAGAGAAAAAGAAGGAATACATAAATTGTAATGTTTACGGTGAAAAAGCCGAACTTACAAAGGACTTTGAAAAAGGCGATTTTATCCATGTTTTCGGATATTTTAAAGAGGTTAAAAAGGAAGATAAAAGTTATAGAAACTTTATTGTAAAACATCTTAACAAGGCAGATAAGACAGTAAATGAGGAGGAAGAATAATGGCATTTTTTACACAGGCGGTAGATGTATTAAAGATTTTGGTAACAGCAATAGGGGCAGGACTTGGAGCATGGGGAGTCATAAACCTGCTTGAAGGTTATGGAAATGACAACCCCGGAGCGAAATCACAGGGAATAAAGCAGCTTATGGCAGGGGGAGGAATAGTTTTAATAGGGCTAAAACTAATTCCGCTACTTGCTACTGTACTTAATTAAGATGTTGGATTTATTTGGAAAAATAGATGAGTTTCTCAAGAATATCATGATTGATGTAATTAAGGATAATCTCTCGGCAATGCTTTTAGATATTAATGAGAAAGTGGGGACAGTTGCCGGAGAGGTTGGCAAAACTCCGAGTTCATGGAACTCGGAGGTATTTGCCTTCATAAAATCAATCAATGAAAATGTTGTTTTACCCATAGCAGTAATAATCCTTACAGCAATCTGTTGTATTGAATTAATTCAAGTGGTAATGCAAAAAAACTCCATGCATGATACGGATACCTTTGAGTTTTTCAAATACATCATAAAGATGTGGATAGCTGTATGGCTTGTATCTCATGCTTTTGAGTTTTCTATGGCGGTCTTTGATGTTGCACAGGAAATGGTAGGAAAGGCAGCCGGGGTTGTGGGAAGCAGTGCGAATATTACACCGGGGGATTTTGATGCTATGGTGGATGCCCTAAAAACGAAGGAACTTGGAACACTCATCGGAATTGCACTTGAGACGGGACTTATTAAAATTTCTTTAACAATTCTGTCTGTTTTAATTACAGTAATCCTTTACGGAAGAATGGTTGAGATTTATATTTACTGTTCCATAGCAGCCATTCCATTTGCCACACTTGGAAACAGGGAGTGGGGAAGTATCGGAACAAACTATATAAAAAGCTTGTTTGCACTTGGACTTCAAGGACTGTTTATTTTAATCTTTTTCGGAATCTATGCGGTACTTGTAAAATCCGTAAACTTTACGGATATCCATGCAAGCATTTTGCAGGTACTTGCATACGGACTGATACTTGGAGTGATGATGATGAAATCGGGAAGTATAGCAAAGGCTATTCTTAACAGTCATTAGATGACTTTTGTTCAAAATGAGCAAAAGTAAAAGATTGAAATGATGAAATTAAAACAGTAGGTTTAAGTAAAAATATAAGTACCGGGAGGTAGCAATGAAAATATTAAATAAAATAATGAGAATAATATCAGGAGCAGGAGTAATGTTTTTTATAGGGGTGTTGCTTGTAAAAATTGTAAGCAGGAAAAAGCAGGATACATTAGTACCTTTAGATAAAGATTTTGACTTTGTAAAAATAAAAGGTGATAAAAATATCTTATGCAAAGATGATTTTGAACCGGCAGAAGAATTAGAGAAGGTAAAAGAGGAAATCATTTCACTTTGGGAGCATGTTGAAGTACTTTCAAACAGCAAAGAAAATAGGGAGGAAATGGCATGGCGTATGTAAAAGTGCCGAAGGATCTTAGTAAAGTAAAAACAAAGGTAGCTCTTAATCTTACTAAAAGACAGCTAATAGGCTTTAGTATAGCAGGACTATTAGGTTTTCCTGTTTATCTGTTATGTAAAAACTTTTTAAGTACGGATATTTCAATGATACTGATGAGCATAGTAGTACTTCCGATTTTGTTTGCAACGCTTTATGAAAAAGATAACCTGCCATTTGAAAAGCATTTGGCATATATAGTAAGGTTTCATAAGGCTGAAAAGATAAGGGTTTATAAGATGAAAAGCATTTATAACACTGATAAGAAAGGCAAAATAAAAGAGAGAATAACTATAAATAAGTCCGGCGTAAAGAGTAATGGGAGGAGAAGAATTGAATAAGGAGAAGAAGAAAAAACAAGAGCAAAGAATACAAAGGGATGAAATGGAGCTTAGGAAAAACAGTAAGGAATTATCCGAGTTAAAAAAGTTAAGCATGAAGAATACAGGCAATAAAAAAGACGGGGAATCATTCATAAAAAAGGGATGGTTTCCTTTTATGATTAAGGCTAAGAAAAAGGAAACGGTGCAGGATACAATTCCCTATAAAAGAATGTTAAAGGACGGGATCTGTCAGGTTGAAAAGGATAAATACAATAAAACCATTCGCTTTTTTGATATTAATTATAGGCTTATGGAAGAAGAGGATCAGGAGGGGATATTTGCCGACTTTTCTTCTTTTCTTAATTTCTTTGATTCAAGTGTGGAAGTGGAGTTTAACTATATTAACAGTATAGGTGAAAATGAAGAAAGAAAAGAGCTTATTAATATTAAAGAAACCGAGGATGATTTTAATGAAATAAGAAATGAATACAGACAAATGCTCCTAAATCAAAGTAGCAAGGGAAATAACGGACTGTCAAAAAATATGTATTTAACCTTTACCATAAAAGCCGAGGATTTAAAACAGGCAAAAAGCAGGTTAGAGAGAATAGAGTCGGATATATTAAATAACTTTAGGCAGATGGGTGTAAAGGGCTATGTTTTAGACGGAGAAGAACGCTTAAAAGTCATTCACGATATATTAAATCCTGATGAGAGGTTTATTTTTAACTTTGAAGATTTAAAATACAGCGGGCTTACAACAAAGGAATACATTGTACCGACTTCCTTTAATTTTTCAAAGCCTACATATTTTAAGATGGAAGAAGTATTTGCAGAGGTAAACTTTCTACAGATTTTAGCATCTGATATAAAGGATGAAATGCTTTCAGAATTTTTAGAGGTGGAAGAAAATATGATCGTTACCTTTCATATTAAAGCTGTTGACAGGATGGAAGCGATTAAAAATATAAAAAGAAAAATAACCGACCTTGATAAGATGAAACTTGAGGAAAATAAAAAAGCAATCAGAGCAGGATATGATATAGACATACTGCCAAGTGATCTTGTAACTTATGGTGCGGAGGCAAAGAACTTACTTTCTGAGCTTCAAAATCATGATGAAAAGATGTTTTTAGTAACGATCCTTATTATGAGTACAGGTAAAAGTAGGACTAAGCTTGAGAATACCGTATTTACATTAAAATCCATTGCAAATAGGCACAACTGTAACCTTAAAAACTTAAACTACAGGCAGGAACAAGGACTGATTGCAAGCCTTCCGCTTGGAATAAATGAGGTGGAAATAGAAAGAGGACTTACTACAAGTTCGGTGGCTATATTTATTCCCTTTACAACGGAGGAACTATTTATTAAGGGTGAAAGTTTGTATTACGGTTTAAATGCTTTAAGTCGAAATATTATCATGGCTGACAGAAAGAAACTTAAAAATCCGAACGGGCTGATACTTGGAACACCGGGTAGCGGAAAATCTTTTGCGGCAAAGAGAGAGATTACCAATGCTTTCCTGATTACGGATGATGATATTATTATTGCAGATCCTGAGGCTGAATATTCTCCGCTTGTTAATGCCTTAAAAGGTCAGGTTATTAAAATATCACCGATTTCAAAAGACTATATAAATCCCCTTGATATCAACACCGACTATGCGGATGAAGATAATCCGTTGTCATTAAAATCTGATTTTATACTGTCCCTTTTTGAGCTTGTAGTTGGAGAGAAAAAACTTAGTGCTGAAGAAATCTCAGTTATTGACAGGTGCTTGCCAATTCTTTATAAAGCCTATTTTGAAAACCCTATACCTGAAAATATGCCTATACTGGAAGATTTATATAATCTTCTTAGAAAACAGGAGGAGAAAATAGGAAAGAAACTTGCGGTAGAGATGGAGATCTATGTAAAGGGAAGCCTTAATGTATTTAATCACAGAACGAATGTAGATACAAACAACAGGGTGGTTTGCTATGACATTAAAGAACTTGGAAAACAGCTTAAAAAAATAGGGATGTTAATAATTCAAGATCAGGTTTGGAACAGAGTAACAATAAATAGGGCAAGTAAAAAAGCAACAAGATATTTCGTTGATGAATTTCACCTTCTTTTAAAAGAGCCGCAAACAGCCAACTATTCTATAGAAATCTGGAAGCGTTTTAGGAAGTGGGGAGGTATGCCGACAGGCTTAACACAAAATATCAAAGATCTTCTTGCAAGTCCGGAGATTGAAAATATCTTTGATAATACAGACTTTATTCTGATGCTTAATCAGGCGGGAACGGATAGAGATACACTGGCTAAGAAGCTTAATATTTCAAAGCACCAGCTTTCGTATGTAACTAACAGTAATGAGGGAGAAGGTTTAATCTTTTATGGAAATACCATTGTTCCCTTTATAGACCGGTTCCCTAAAAATACAAAACTGTACTCACTGATTACAACAAAATTAAATGAGACAGGAAAAGATAAAAAGTGAGAAGCAGTATGCAGAATCCAAGATAAATGCAGAATATACGGGGCTTGTAAACAACGATTGAAAGTGAGGTGAAAATTTGAGAAAGAAAAAGAATATAAGGTATAAAAACAGTAGAGAAAAGCCTTTAAATCAAGAGATACAGCCTTTTCCATCTGAAAATCAAACAGGTGATAAAAGAGAAGATGTTCAAAATCAGGATGTTCTTATTAAAGATGATATGCCGGCTGAAATAAAGACATCTTCATCTAAGAAAACATTTATAAATCATACGGATATAGAGGATAAATATAAGGACTTAAATAAAGGCAGTGCTTCTTATGAGATATCGGATAAGGGAAATATAAGTCAAAATAAATCTTTTCTTGAGCCAAAAAAGGATAAAAAGGTCAGGCAAAAACAGATAGGCAGATTTCATCAGAAAGAAAAAGAAACCTATGAAGATTTATCTAAAGATACAGATAAAAATATAGCTTCTAATCAGTATGATACAGACTTTAGGGATGATAAAGCTTTACAAAAGGTATCAGCCAAGGAACAAAAGTATAAAGAAAATGCTGCAACCATACCAACGGATAAGCCTAAAAATAAGGTAAGAGCAAATAGGAAACGATATAAGAAAATCTTAAAAGAAAACCATGACAAAGAAGATTTAAGCTTAAAAGATCGTCCAAAGAAATATTTTAAAAGTAACTTTGAAGATGAAGAATTTACAAGGACTAAGAATAAGAAAAATCCTTTAAAAATAAAGAATGGCGTAAAAGAAAAAAACGATAATAAAGGAGAAACAGCGGATAATTCAAAGCCTAATCCTAAAGAATATTCAAAAAAAGCCAATAATAAATTTAGAAAACAGGAAAAGAAGATTTTAAAGCTTCAGCATAAAAAGCAAAGCTTTGAAAAGAAACTTAAAAATAAAGGTAAAGACAGCATATCTTCTAAGAGTGCAGTAGTTGTGGTAGGAGCGGTAAACAGGTATCTTGAAAGTGGACAAGAGGATAATGCCGGTGTCAGTGCCGCTCATAAGACAACAGACGGCATAGAAAGTCTTGCAAAAAAAGCCCGCAATCATGGAAAATGTAGGGCATTAAAAAGACAAAAAAGGGTAGTAAGGCTTGGAAAAGATATTGAAAAACAGGAAAAAAAGCTGTTTTTTAAGAAAAATATGGAAGAATTTAAGAAAAGTAATGAGTACCAAAACACTTCAAGGTTAAGACAGTTTTTTAAAAGGAGGCAGTATAAAAAGCAACTTCAAAAGAAATACAAAGAAAGGATAAAGAACGGGCTTAAAAAATCCTTAGCAAAGGGAAGTAAAAGGTTTGCAGAATTTATAAAAGAAAGAAGTAAAAAGATAATGTTCCTAATGCTTTTGGTGGTAGGAACATTTTTTATGCTCGTTCAGGCAGGAAGCATGGTGATGAATATAGGAACAGGAACAATCAGTGATACCGTTTCTACAACCTATCTTTCCTCAGAAGATACCTTAAGGAATATCAATCAGGAATTTTCTTCTTTAGAACAGGGACTGCAAGAGGAAATGGAAAGCGTAGAAGAAACTCATCCGGGATATGATGAATATATAATAAACGGAAAAGAAAAAATAAGTCATAATGTCCATGAGTTGTTATCCTATATTACATCTCGATATGGTGTGGTAAAAGAAATATCTGAAATAGCCGGAGAAATACAACAGCTGTTTAATCAAATGTATACATTGACCTATGATGAAGAAATTGAAATCAGATATAAAACCGTTACATCAAGCTATATTGATGAAGCGGGGAATGAGCAGACAGAAAGCCATGAAGAAGCTTATGAATATAAAAAACTCACTGTAAGCTTAGAAAAAAGAGAAATGGACGATATCATAAGAGAAGTATTTAATTCCTATCCCAACAATTTAGCTCACTATGAAGCACTACTTTCAAGCAAAGGCAATATGGAGCTTGTTTTTGGAAGCGATAACGGGGATTTATCGGAGATTATAAACAATCCCGACTTTTCAAATCCGGGAATCGCCTTTGATGATGTAACGGTTAAGGCACTGTTTAACGAAGCAGAGAAACATATAGGTAAAAAATATGTATTTGGAGCAAACGGACCGAATAACTTTGATTGTTCGTCCTTTGTATGCTGGAGTTTTACACATTCGGGAGTTAAAGATATGCCAAGAACCACTGCTTGGGGGATTTATAAAACTTATTGTAATCCTATATCTCCAAGTGAAGCAAAGGCGGGAGATATTATCTTCTTTAAAAACACTTATAACAGCAAGAGTCCGATATCCCATGTAGGTATTTATGCAGGAGATGGAATGATGATACATGCAGGCAATCCTATTCGCTTTGTAAGTATCAATACACCTTACTGGATAGAACATTTCTATGGTTTTGGTAGAGTTAAATAACAGGAGGAAGAAGTTGAATAAAAAGTATCAAAAGAATATCGAAAATCAAAAGGCAATAGAAGAAAAAATAGAAGAACTTAGGCTGAGGCAGGAAATACTTAAAGAAGAGCAGGAGGAAATGGAGCAAGTTGAGGTTCTAAAAGAATATAGGAGCATTGATATTTCACTTGATGAGTTTTTAGAAATGATGAGAAATTACAAAAAGGAAAGGCAAAGCGAAAAGAAAATGAAAGAGCCGGAAAATTCTAAAGAAGTAGAGGAAAACAGAGAAAAAATCATGGAGGATACAAATGAAGGAAATGAAATCTAAAAAGAACAAGGTAAAAAGCTTGGTAGGAGTTATTTGCTTACTTGTGATGTTTATTATAGGTAATGTTTACCCTACATATACTTTTGCACAGGTTAATGAAAGTGAAATAGAAAGTGAGGAGACTTGTGAAACAGCCTTAGAAAAAGATAATGGGGAAAGAGAAGTACGCTTTCCAAATAAACTGGAGGCAAAAAAGCCTCCAAGTGATAATCAGGTAGGCAGCCAAAGTGATAGTATAAATAAAGGTATTCCTACAGCAGAAGGCAGTGCAAAGGCGGAACTTATAGAAAATGTAAATAATGCCAATCAGGACTATCCTATTCATCATGGAGAAAGTACGGGGGATGAAAGTGGAAAATATTTTGCCGATGCCAGACAGTTCATTACATTTAAAACAAAGTCCGGAAAGA